>Ga0070733_10003162_pt1 | contig 11369 bp, 10 predicted proteins | sample Coa_R1_9_FD_66450 | JGI IMG/M metagenome (GOLD analysis project Ga0070733, IMG submission 66450) | Surface soil microbial communities from Centralia Pennsylvania, which are recovering from an underground coalmine fire - Coalmine... | ecosystem: Environmental > Terrestrial > Soil > Unclassified ... | reverse complement strand
TCATCGAGGCTGGCGAGGGTCACATCGATCTGCGCAGCACGCGCCTCGCGGCGGTAGGTGAGGCAGCTGCCACAGGCGGCGCAGAAGCCGCGCAGCACCGCAGGCGAGGAGCGGTACTCGCGCAGCGCGCCGTGCAGCAGTGTGAACCCTGCGCGCTCGAAGGTGGCCCAGGCCACCAGGGGCGCACCGGCGGCGCGCCGGCACGAGGCGCAGTGGCAATAGCAGGGCCAGCGCGCGGGACCGGTGACCGCATAGCGCACCGTTCCGCAGCCGCAGCCGCCGCTCCAGCGCATCTGGCTCATCCCCTGCACGTTAGCACTCGTTGCCGCTGGGGGCCCGTTCGGCAGACAATCGCGCGCTTTACTGGCGGGGTTGCGGCGAGGTTAACCATGAGCCGGCTGGTGTGTCAGGTGGTGCTGGTCCTATGTGTGGGGAGCGTGCAGGCCGCGGACCTCACCCTGCGGGTCGATGCCCGCGAGGTCGCACGCAAGCACGTGCACACTGACATGACGCTTGCCGTCAGCGCTGGCCCTCTCACGCTGGTGTTTCCCAAGTGGATACCCGGGGAGCACGGACCGACCGGTCCGCTCGATACCATCATCGGCCTCACCTTCCATGCCAACGGCACGGCGCTTGAGTGGCACCGCGACCCGCTCGACATGTACGCCATCGCGCTGACCGTGCCACCCGGCGCAACTCAGCTGGAGATCGCGCTGGACAGCGGGCTGGCAACCGAGGGCGGAGTGTTCAGCACCGGGCCCACCAGCAGCGAGCAGCTTGCGGTGCTGCCGTGGAACGAGTTCGTGCTGTTCCCGCAGGGACGGGATGCGGCGACGGTCAGCACCGCGGTGACGCTGCTGGCGCCGCCCGATTGGCACGTCAACTGCGCGCTCGCGCTGCGCGCGCAGGGCGAGGGCAGCCTGCAGCTCGAGCCCGCATCGCTCACGCGCCTCATCGACTCGCCGCTGCAAATGGGCCGCTATGCCAAGCGCATCGAGCTGCGCGGCTCGTCACCGTTCCCCGAGCTCAAGCACGCGATCTCGCTGGTCGCGGACACTCCCGAGGCGCTCAGCGTGCCGGAGGACTTCGCCCCCGGCTACGCTCGGCTGGTCGCAGAGGCCGGTGCCCTGTTCGGCACGCGCATGTACCGTCACTACACCTGGCTGCTGACGCTGTCGGATCACGTGGCGCATTTCGGCCTCGAGCATCATGAATCGAGCGATGACCGCAGCGACGAGAACTCGCTCTCCGATGGCGCGCTGCGCGAAGGTGTGGCAGAGCTCCTGGCGCACGAGTACGTGCACAGCTGGAACGGCAAGTACCGCCGCCCCGCGGGGCTGCTGAGCGCGGACTACCAGAAGCCGATGGACGGCTCGCTGCTGTGGGTCTACGAGGGCCTGACGCAGTTCTACGGCACGCTGCTGCCGGTGCGTGCCGGTCTGATGCCGGCCGAGAACTACCGCAACATGCTGGCCACCGTGGTCGCCACCTACGATGAGCAGCAGGGCGATCGCTGGCGGCCGCTCGAGGACACGGCAGTCGCGGCGCAGATCCTCTACGACAGTCCGCAGGCGTGGCGGCAGAGTCGGCGCGACACCGACTTCTACGCCGCCTCGGAGCTGCTGTGGCTGAACGTCGATACGGCACTGCGCAGCGGTAGCGGTGGGCGCGTCTCGCTCGATGATTTCATGAAGCGCTTTTACAGCGGTTCCGGGCGTGAGCCGGCGCTCAAGCCCTACGTCGAGGCGGACGTCTACGCGACGCTCGCCGGGGTTGCCCCTGGCGACTGGCGCGCCCTCATCCGCCGCCACCTCGATACGCTCGGCCCGGCGGCGCTTCTGGCCGGCCTGGAGTCCTCAGGCTGGCGGCTGAGTTACTCAGCGGACAAGAATCCCTACCTCGAGACCCAGCAGCGCCGCGACAAGAGCGTCGAGCGGCGCTGGTCGATCGGGCTGACCCTCGATGACAAGGGCACGATCCTCGACACCGCCGAACAGCGCCCCGCGGCGCGCGCCGGCGCAGGTCCCGGTATGAAGCTGGTGGCCGTCAACGGCCACCGCTACAGCCCGCAGGTGCTCGATGCGGCCATCACCGCAGCCCATGAGCGCCACCAGCCGATCGAGCTGCTGCTCGAGAACGCCGACTTCTTCCGCACGCTCAAGCTCGACTACTACGATGGCGCGCGCTATCCGCACCTGGTGCGCATCGAGGGGCGTCCCGACCTGCTCGCCGAGGCGCTGCGGCCACGCAGCAACTGAGGCCGGTGAGGGCGCGCTTGGTGGGTGTTCGGCTGCAGGCATAAAATCGTCCCCCACGCTTCAAAGGACCGCACCATGAAGACGGCCTTGTCCGCGCTGCTGCTGCTGCCGGCGGCGGCCCTCGCCAGCAGCGCCTTCGATGGCACCTGGAAGACGCGCCTCGACTCGATGCGCGTAAGTGGTACGCCCGATACCTTCCAGGTTGCCGGCGGCACCTATCTGTGCTCGAGCTGCACGCCGATCATCCAGGTGCCCGCCGACGGCGCGCCTCATTCGGTGAGCGGCCATCCTTACTACGACTCGGTGGCCGTGCGGGTGCTCAGCCCGAGCTCGGTCGAGATCATCGACCGCAAGCTCGGGCGCGAGGTCTACGACATGACCTACGTCGTATCCGCAGATGGGACAACGCTTACCGCAAAGCTTAGCGACAAGACCGGAGCACAGCTGGCGCTGGTGAGCTTCACTGCGCGCCGCGTGGCCGCGGCCCCCGGTGGCGCGCATGCGGTGTCAGGCTCGTGGCAGCCCGACCAGCTGAGCGCCGCCAACGATGCCGTGCGCACCATCACCTACCGCATGACGCCCGATGATTTCAGCATGCAGTGGAACGGGCAAAGCTACAGCGCCAGGTTCGACGGCAATCAGTACCCGGTCGCCGGCGACCCGGGGCACACCACGGTGACCGTACGCAAGATCGATGAGCACACCGTCGAGGAAACCGATCGCCGCGAGGGGCAGGTCACGGACGAGATCCGCATGGCCGCGGCCGCCGATGGACGCACCATGGTGATCACCGACCAGGACATGCAGCACGGCCAGACGACGACCATGATGCTGGAGAAGCAGTAGCCCGCAGAGGGCGGTGCGGGGCCTATTCTTCGTCGGTGCGCTTGGACGGTAGTACCAGGCTGTCGGCATCGCGGGTGAAGTAACGCACCCACGGGCGGTCATCGCGCGAGGCCGCCTGCTCGAAGCTCTGGTCCTCGAGGTCGTGGCCGACCACCTCCGCCGCCCCGGCGCCCTCCAGTATCTGCACGGCGCGCACGGTTTCGATCTCACCGCGCGGCTGCACGGTTACGGCCGCGGCTCCCTGGTTCAGCCGCTCGAGCAGCGCGTCGACGAAGGATTTCTCCTGGCGGTCGTTGAGCAACGTGCGGAAGTACTGCTCGAGCTTGGCACGGCGCGAGGCCGCCGGCTGCTCCGCGGCACGGCCGGGGTCACTGACTGCGGTGAGTTCGACGCGGTCGGTGGGAAAGCCGTCCTTTACCAGCTGCGTGCGCACCTGCTCAGCGGCGGGGTACTCATTAAATACGGCCAGTAACACGGCACTCATGTCTTGGCTCCTAGGCTGACGGTGGCGTACACCGTGCCGAAAGCCTAGGCCGCACGCGGCGAAAGGCGGCATCGGCCGTTCACCCACAGTCGCGTCGGACCTGGCCTTGACGCTGCGCGCGAGAGGCTAAATCGCCCCTGCAGCGCCGTAGGATGCGCTGCGCCAGGCCCCAGGGCGACGGGCCGTGCGCACCGAGGATGGGTTGACACGCAACGAGTGGCGGGCGGTGTCGCACCGGGCTGGCCTGAAGCTACAGCGAGACCGCCGCGCAGCGGGGCCAGATGCGGCGGCGCGCTTCAGCGTGCAAGCGGGGACTGCGCGGGCGCTGGCGCCGGCTTCCCGGCGGGCGTCTTCTTCGCCGGCTGGGGGGGCTTCTGCAGCAGCTCCTCGAGCGGGGTGAAGATCACGGTGTACTTGTAGTCCGGGATCTCGAACTCCCAGCCGCTCACCAGCTGCGTCAGCCGCTGCGCTTCGGCAGCGGTCTCGGGCTTGTCGGAGCGAACGCTGATCGCGACCAGCGGGTGCGCCGCGTCCTTGCGGCCAGCGAGCGTCACCTCCAGGCCGTCAAAGGTGCGGTAGACGGCATGCGACAGCTGCGTGGAGGCAGCAGCGCTGGCCGCCTTGCGCACGTCCTCGAGCGTGAGCGCGCTCAGCCCGCCGGCGATGCCTTCGGCCGCGGCCGGCCCGGTCAGCTGCCGACCCTTGGGGAGCGGTGTGACGCTGAAGCTGATCTCCTCCTTTTTGGGGCGCATGGCCGTGAAGGCTGGCCCCTCGGCGGGCTTCTCCTCGATCTGCTGGACGCGCGCGGCACCGATGTCGAGCAGTTCATGCTTGAGCCAACTCTTGGGGTCCGCATCCACGCTCAGCAGTGGCGCTGCCAGCAGGCTCTGCGCGGCAGAGGCCACGCGCACGTAGCCGGACTTGCCGCTCGAGGGCTTGCCGACGATCAGCTGCCAGCTGCGTGGCAGGGCGCTGACGTCGATCAGCGTGCCGGCCGCCTTGGGTGAGTTCACCGGCTCGACGCCGAGCGCGGGGTAGTTGGCCGGCAGGCGCGTCTTCTCCTCGACGATGTTAAGGGCGCCGAGGTCGAGCAGCAGCTTGCGCACCTTGCCCTCATCGGCCGGCCAGTCACGTTCGGTGACTTTCCACAGCGTGCTTTCCTTCTTCAGCGTGGTGTGGGTGCCATCGCCCTTGCGCAGGCTCACCGCGCTCACCGTGTTCAGTGCGTGCTCCAGGCCCGGCAGCACCAGGTCACCGGCGACCAGGTCGCGGTCCAGATGGCGCCGCGAGGACAGCCAGATGGCGAAGGCGATGATCGCGAGCGCGATCACGAACAGCCAGGTGACGCGCCGCGGGCTCATGGGCGCGGCTCCGCGATCGGCGGCAGGGTGCTGCGGCGGCGGCGGCGCCACACACCGATGCCGAGCGCAATGAGTGCGAACAGCAGCGGGATCACCGCGATGTTGATGATCTTGAGCTCCACGCCTAGGCGCTTGATGTCCGCATCGAGCGTGGCGCGCACGGCGCGCAGCTCCTTGCGGATGCGCAGCTTCTCGCTCTGAAAGTGCTCGAGTTCCTGCTCCTGGGCCGGGGTGAGGATGAGTGCCTGCGGATTGTCGCTCTTGGACTGCAGCGCGGTCAGCTTGCTCTCGGTGTCACGCAGCTGCTGCTCGAGCTCCTGCTCCTTGCTGCGGAAGCGGTCATCGGCCGCGCGGCGCAGCTTCTCCACGCGCTCGAAGGGACGGGCGTAGGAGGCGCGGCCGCGCACGCTGATGAGGTCGGCGCTGCCGGCGAGGTTATCGAGCGCGTTCTGCACCAGATCGCCGTTGCTGGCGAGGGCCTGCGTAACGCGCTGGCCGAGGAAATCCTGCTCGCGCACCCACAGGTAGTCCGAGAGCATATCGGTATCGGCGAACACCACCACATTGAGCGGCTTCGCCGACTGCTTGAGATCGAGCTGCCCGGCCGGCAGGGTTACGCCTGCGGGCGGTCCGGAGGGAAAGGCGCTCTTGACGTAGCCGGTGACCCGCGCCCCGAGCGTGTAGCGGCGTCCGGTGGGCTTGAAACCGTCGCGCAGCGTTGCCGGGTCGAACAGCATGCGAAAACGCGCCGCCGGCAGCGGCGCGGCCTCGGTGCCGGTCTGCAGCAGCGGCTCGAAGCAGCTGCTGGCACCCTTGAGCGGCGTGCAGGCGCCCTTGAGCGGCTCGAGGTAACCGGCGTCCGCGACGTTGACGTTGGAGAGCCCCGCAGTGATCACGTCATCGGAGGCAAAACTGTCCTTGCCGAGGCCGAGGATGCCGATGTGCTCGACCGGCTCCTCGCCCTGGCGCACCGTCACCGTGAGGGCGTGGCCGCGGTCGGCGATCACCTCGTTGGGATTGAACTGCACGCCCCAGGCGGTGAGCAGCGAATTCAGATGCGAGGACTTGTCGGCGTTCATCCCCGCCATCGGGTTCTGCGGATTGGCCCCCGAGGAGTCCGCTTCCGCCAGCGGGTCGACGAACAGCAGGATGTGGCCACCGCGCAGGGCGAACTGATCGATGGCGAAGGTGGTGGCGGGTGAGAGCTGCTTGGGATGCACCATTACCAGCACGTTGACGTCCGGGTCGATGTGCGTCACGCCCTGATCGAGCGGGCGCACGTCGAACAGCTGCTGAGCATCGCTGTAGATCACCCAGGGTTCGCGCATTTGCCCGGTCTGCGGATCCATGCCCGCTCCCATCGGCAGCGTGGACATCCAGGCGACCACCGGCTTCTTGGGGTTGGCCAGCTGGTAGATCATCTTCACCACGTCGTACTCGAGGAACTGCTCCTTGTGGTAGTCGAGGTACTCGATGGACTGATGTCCATCGGTGGCGTTGGTCCCGGCGAGCCCGAAGTAGAAGGGCGGTGCGCTGGCACCGACCGGCACGCCGCGCACGCCGAGCTCGGCCGCGCGGTCCTCCTCCTCCGAGAACGGCTGCGGGTCGATGATGTGCAGGTGCAGCTTGCCGTTCGAGCGGCTCACCAGTTCCTCGAGGAACTCGCGCACCCGCGTCCCGTAGGTCTTGATGTCCGGGAACTGGTTGGCCGCCCTCTCCGAGTAGAAGAAGTACAGGTTGATCGGCTCTTTGATGCTCTGCAGGATGCGGTCGGTACCGGGGGCGATGGTGTACAGACGGTTCTGCGTCAGATCGAGCCGCCAGCCGCGCAAGGCATAGTTGGCGAGCACGGTGATCGCAATGAATAGCAGCGCAAGCGCCAGCAGGGCTCCGCCGCCGAGTGTCGAGCGCTTGTTCATGGCTGTGGGGTGCTCACGCTAATCCGCCTTGCGCAGCTCGAGCGCGATCGCGGTCGCCAGCAGGAAGAAAGCGATCAGCATGGCGAAATACAGCAGGTCGCGCAGGTCGATGACGCCCTTGGAGATCGACAGGTAGTGGGTGAGGAACGAGAGTGAGGCGATCGCATCGGTAAGCGCCTGCGGCGCCCAGCTGCGGAACACGTCCAGCACCGGGGGGAAGCCGGCCAGCATGAACACGAAGCACACCACCACCCCGAGAATGAAGGCGACCACCTGATTGCGCGTCAGCGCCGACATGCACGAGCCGACTGCCAGGTAGCCGCCGGCCAGCAGCAGGCTGCCGAGGTAGGCGGCGAGGAGCGCGCCATTGTCGGGGTGGCCGAGGTAGTTGACCGTGATCCACAGTGGGAAGGTCAGCGCCAGCGCCAGCGCGGTGAAGATCCACGCGGCGAAGAACTTGCCGAGCACCGCCTCCCACAGCGTGACCGGCTGCGTCATCAGCAGCTCGATGCTGCCGGACTTGCGCTCTTCCGACCACAGCTTCATGGAGATCGCCGGAATCAGAAACAGATACAGATACGGATGGAAGCCGAAGAACGAGTCGAGGTCGGCCTGGCCACGCTCGTAGAAGCCTCCCATGTAGAAGGTGAAGAGGTTGGCAAGCAGCAGGAAGATGAAGATGAACACATAGGCCAGCGGCGTCGCGAAATAACTGGCGAGCTCGCGGCGCATGATGATGCCCACGTTGTGCATGCTGCTTTGGTCCTCAGGCCGTGATGGTGCGGAACACTTCGTCGAGCCTTCCCGACTCCAGGTGCAGCTCCTTCAGCTGCAGCCCGGTGCGCGCGGCCAACTCGGAGACCGCCGGCAGGATGGTGGCGCCGGCCTTGGGCAGCGCGGTGAGGCGCGCATCGCGCTCGCTCACCTCGACCTCCGTGACCCCGGGCACGGCACCGAGCGCTGCCCGCGCCGCCGCCAGCTGCGCGGGCTGCTCGAGCTGCATCGATACCGCGTTGTGATAGCGCGAGCGCGCCGCCAGGTGCGCCGGGGTGTCATCGGCGACGATGCGTCCGCGGGCGATGATGATGGCGCGCGTGCACACCGCCTCCACCTCCTCGAGGATGTGGGTCGAGATGATGATGATCTTGTCGCGCGCCATGGCATTGATCAGGCTGCGCACCTCGTGCTTTTGATTGGGATCGAGCCCGTCGGTCGGCTCGTCGAGAATCAGCGCCGGCGGATCATGGACGATTGCCTGCGCGAGCCCAACGCGGCGGCGGAAACCCTTGGAGAGGGTGTCGATGGTCTGCTCGAGCACGCTCTGCAGCTGCAGATGCTCGATGACGTGATTCAGGCGCGCGCTGCGCTGCGCTCCGTGCAGGGCGCGCAGGTCGGCGATGAAGTCGAGGAAGTGCCGCACGGTCATCTCGCCGTAGCTGGGCGCGCCCTCTGGCAGATAGCCAAGGGCCGCCTTGGCGGCCAGCGGCTCGTCGTCGACGTCGTGCCCGCAGATGCTGGCGCGGCCTGAGGTGGGGGTGACGAAGCCGGCGATCATGCGCATCGTGGTTGTCTTGCCGGCACCATTGGGCCCGAGGAAGCCCAGCACCTCGCCCGGCCCCACCTGGAAGCTCACGTCCTCGACGGCGATGAGCGCATCGTAGTGTTTGGTGAGGTGCTCGGTCTTGATCATGGGCTTCCCGGTCCTTAGTCGACGCGCGTGGCAAAAGTTCCCTAGGGAGTCAAAGCGCGCGATTTTGACCGTGACAGGCAGCGAAATTCAACTTGACCTGCCGGTGAGGCCCTGGCGCCAAGATTACGCCCCCTTCATGCACCACGCGGCGCGCGCACGGCGCAGACGTGCGCTTGCGCCGTCCCGTCAGTCATTGCAGCAGAGGAGTCTTGCGATTTCAGTGACCGAAGCGCCGGCGCGCGCGCCAGTAGAGGATGCACAGCGCACCGCCCAGCAGGCCGCCCAGGTGGGCGAAATGTGCCACGTCCTGCTGACGCCCGCTCACGCCGAAGTACAGCTCAAGCAGCGCATAGAGCGTCACGAACAGCCACGCCGGCATGGGAATGGGCGGGAACAGCAAGAGGATGCGCTGCCGCGGAAAGTACCAGGCGAAGGCAAGCAACACCCCGAAGATGCCGCCGGAGGCTCCCACGGTGGGCTCCTGGGCGGCGATGGCCAGCTGCGTGAGTGCCGCCGCGAGCGTACAGACCAGGTAGTAGATGACGAAGCGGCGCGGGCCCCACAGCGACTCGAGCGCCCCGCCGAACATGAAGAGCGCGAACATGTTGACGAAGATGTGGGTGATGTTGCCGTGCAGGAAGGCGTAGGTCAGCACCTGCCAGGGGTGGAACAGCCCGCTGCCGAGCGGCCACAGCGCGAACAGCTGGTCGAAGCGGGTGCCGAACAGCTGCTGCAGCAGGAACACGCCGACATTGACCAGGATCAGCGCCCGCGTCGCGGGAGGCAGTGAGGGAAACATGCGCGGATCTTACGGTGTCAGACTGTGCGCTGCAGAAAAACCAGATCGAGCCAGCGGTCGAACTTGTAACCCACTTCGCGCAGCCGTCCCACACGGGAGAAGCCCAGGCGCTCGTGAAAGCGGATGGCGGCGGCGTTGCCGGCATCGACGCCGCCGATCATGACGTGCTTGCCGAGAGCGCTGGCGTAGGGGAACAGCGCCTTGAGCAGCTGCGTGCCGATGCCGCGGCCGCGGCCGTCGGCGCGCACGTGCACGCTGTGCTCCACGGTGAAGCGATAGCCCGGCCAGGAGCGGAAGTCGCCGAAGGTGGCAAAGCCGGCCACCGACCGGGCATCGTGTGCGACCAGGAGCGGATAGCCCTGCGCGCGGCGCGCCTGCCACCACTGGCGGCGCTCCTCGAGCGTCACCGGCTGGTTGTGATACACCGCGGTCGAGTTGGCGATGATGTCGTTGTAGATCGCGACCAGCCCGGGCAGATCGTCCTCGCGGGCCTCGCGCAGCTCGAGCGGCGCGCCCATCGGCTAGGCCGCCAGCGCCTGGCGCAGAAACTGCAGCAGCGGCGGAGCGTTGCTGTGCGTGACGTTGAAGCGCAGCCACTGCGTACAGCCATGCACCGGCGAGAACAGTGCGCCGCGCGCCAGCAGGATCGAATGCTCGCGTGCCCGCTGCACCAGCTCATCGACCGGCGCCTGCTCGGGCACCCGTCCCCAGAGGAACATTCCCTCGCCGGCGAGGCCATCGAATTCGATGCCCACCGTCTGCAGGGCTTGGCGCGCATCGCGCCGCATGCGCGCCAGACGCACGCGCAACTGCTCCACGTGACGTTTGTAGCGACCGCCATCGAGCACCTCGGAAACGAAACATTCGAGCAGCGTCGAGCCCGACAGCACCGAGAGCACCTTGCGCTCGACCAGTCGTGCCACGAGCGCCGCATCCGCGGCCACGAAACCGACCCGCAGGGCTGGCCCGATCAGCTTGGTATAGCTGCCGACGTAGATGACATGGCGCAGCCCGTCGATCTGCGCCAGACGCACTGCCGGCCCCTCGTACAGGTCGCCGTACACATCATCCTCGATGAGCGCAAAGCCGTACTGCTCAGCGAGCGACAGGATGCGGTGACAGTGGGCAGGTTCGGCGCTGTAGCCGGTGGGATTGTGCACCAGCGTCTGCATGAAGAAGGCCCGCGGGCGGTGGGCGCGGCAGGCGGCCTCCAGCGCCGCGAGGTCCGGGCCATCGGCCAGGCGCGGCACCGGGATCAGCTGCACGTGGTGAGCGCGCAGCTGCTCGAACAGCACGAAGTAGCCGGGATCCTCCACCAGCACGGCATCGCCGGGCGACAGCAGAAGGCGCGCGAGCAGATCGAACGCCTGGCTGGCGCCATAGGTGGTGATGATGTTGCTGGTGCCGGCGGCGATGCCGTTCTGGATCAGCCGCGTGGCGATCTGTTCGCGCAGCTCGATGAGGCCCTGCGGCGGGCAGGGCAGCCATGCCTGCCCGCGGCGGCTGCGCGCGAGGCGCGTCAGCACCCAGCCCGGAGCGGTCTCCAGCAGCCAGTTCTCCGGCAGAAAGCCCGAGCCGGCGGGAACCACGTCGGCACTGTTGGTCATGCACAGGCTGGCGAGCGACAGCGCGTCCGAGGCGCCGGCGAGCGCTTCGATCGCCACCAGCGGCGCGGACAGGCGGCTGCGGGTGACGAAGAAGCCCTTGCCGGCGCGCGACTCGAGGACTCCGCGCGCCACCAGGCGGTCGTAGGCGTCCACCACGGTGAAGGGACTGGCACTCACCTGACGTGCCAGCTTGCGGATCGAGGGCAGCCGCGTGCCCGGCGGCAGCTGTCCGTGGCGCACCAGCTGCATCACCCGCTCGCAGATCTGGTCGACGAGCGCCACCGGGGAGTCGCGAGTCAGCTCGAACATGGCGACACTCTAGCAAGCCGCGTTGCCGCCCGGGACTAGCGCACCATCATGACGGCGGTACTGGCGAGCGCCAGTGCCATGGCGATGTTGAAGTTG
>Ga0070733_10003160_pt1 | contig 11370 bp, 8 predicted proteins | sample Coa_R1_9_FD_66450 | JGI IMG/M metagenome (GOLD analysis project Ga0070733, IMG submission 66450) | Surface soil microbial communities from Centralia Pennsylvania, which are recovering from an underground coalmine fire - Coalmine... | ecosystem: Environmental > Terrestrial > Soil > Unclassified ... | reverse complement strand
GGCGGGATCTTGAATTCCGGATTGTAGGAGGCAGCAAACACCGCCCTGTCATTGGCAGGTGTGGGCGCAGTAACTGGTGTATCTTCGCCGGCGCCCTGCACAACGAACTTCTTGGGCGGCGGCGCCTTGGCCACCGTGAACCCGATCCTGGAGCGATCTATGACATCTTTGCCGTTCGCGGTGTAATGAATACTCACGACGATGTCGGATCCGGCGGGAACCAGTTTCCCGGCACTCCAGGTGCGGTAGTCGTCATAACTCGCGCCGGGCAGATAGCAAAAATCGAGGTTTTGTCTCAGGGTGGGCTGGCCCGCTCTGAGCTTCACTTCGGTGCTGCCCACGTCGCGGGTAGCGATGATCATTCCCGGCAGATTTCCAAATCCCGAGTTGCCGGGCGTGGGATTACCGGTCTCATCGCGTGGTACTTGCACCCACTCATAGCGGTTATACACGGTGGTGGGCTTGTGCTTCTCGAAGCTGAAGCAAATGTGATGCACCACCGAAGTCTCGCCCGGGAGAATTTCCATCGACGTGATCCAGGTGTCTTCTTTGAATGGAGCCGGCAACGCAAGCAGTTCCCATTCGAGAACGCCTTTCGCCGGCACCTCATGGGGCGGCAGATCCACGACGACTTCCGGCTGGATACCCCAGCCGCCCTTGGGCCACTGCACTGGGGCCGGGGCGTCCTTGGGATCGCCTTCGACCGCTCCGCTGTCGGCCCACTTGACCAGAGTGTCGATCTCGCTCTGCTTCAGCGAGCGATCGTTCATGAAATGCCCATACTTGGGGTCGGCGAACCAAGGCGGCATCTTCCTCGCCGTCACGGCGGCCTTGATCGCCTTGGCCCAGGGACGCGCCTCCTGATAAGTCACCAGCGACATCGGAGCAACCTGCCCTGGCCGATGGCAGGTCTGGCAATTGCTCTGCAAAATCGGAAGGACATCTTTGGAAAAAGTAACCGTGGAGGATACAGAGGAAACATCGGCTGCCATGGCCGTCATTGCCACCGCTAAGCCCGCAAGCACGGAGCGCGTCATATGCCTTGCCTCCTTACGCCAGATCGGCATTGATTCGATTGTACATCCAATCGAGTCACGTCAAAGGCTGCCCGCAATCGCACGCTTCCGGACGGCGAGACGAAACGCCGCCTAAAACGGCGGCCGCGCTCGGTTGACGGCGGCGGTAGAACTACTGCGCCGAAGAGACTCCTGCTAGGAGCAACGCCGCACGGATGCTACAATCGTGGTCTGTGCCGGCATTGCGGGGGGCCCAAAAGGCTCGCAACAATTACATCCTGATTGTTTTTGATAGCTGCCGGTATGACAGTCTGCTGAGCGCGCGGCCCAAGATCATTCGGAAGCTGGGGAAGGTAGAAAAGCGATGGTCCTATGCTTCCTGGACATCGCCGTCTCATTACAATCTGTTGATGGGATTGCTTCCTCACACCAGTCCGAGCCACGTCTACGCGTCCGAATATTACAAGCAGGACTTTTTGCAATACAACGAACGCCTGGGCGCCGAAAATATTTCATTTCGGTCGTTGGTCCCGCGTCTTTACCTCCCGACGTTTCTTCAAGAGAGCCTGGGGTACCAGACTCACGCGATGGTTTCGCTTCCGGTGCTGAATCCGAAGACCCTGTTGAACACGGGGTTCAACTCCTACCGGTTGATGGAGAAGCACAACGACATGCGGGAGATGGTCCGCGACATGCGATTCAACCGCGAGCACCCCTCTTTCTATCTGTTGAACGTGGGGGAAACCCACTACCCGTACGCGCTTCCCGACGAGCCGCCCGAACAGTGGCCCCGCATTTCCGGAGTCCACGGTGTGTTTAAACATCTGGATGAGGAGGTGGTGGGGGGAAAACTCGTGAAGCAGAAAGAGAAATTTTTCGACCAGAAGAAGCTGAAGGAGCTGCGTGCGCGGCAGGTGCGAGCGGTGAAGTACCTGGATAAGGTAGTCGAAGAGTTATTCGATTTGGTTCCGAAGAATACCTACATCACGATCACGGCCGACCATGGAGAGCTCTTCGGGGAGGACGGATATTTTGGCCATGGACCCCTTTTTCACCCGAAGGTGTTTGAAGTCCCGTTCGTCGAGGGGAAGTTGCGATGAACGCGGGGTGCAGTGCGGCCCCCGGAGGTAAGCCAATCGAGCGACGGGCGGGCTGGCTGGTCTGGCTCGCGCTGCTGATCGCCTGGGCCGTGGGGCATCTATTGGCTGGAAGCCACGGGCAGCCGCGAACCTTAGCGTATGTTGGGCCGGGCGCGGGCTTCGCCTTCATGGGCTCCTTCCTGGCAATTGTCGCGGCGCTGTTCATGAGTGTTGTTTCGGTGCTGACCTGGCCGGCACGAATGCTGTGGCGGCTGATAAGCCGCCGGCAAGGCTATCGCAAAGCGCGGATCCGGAAATTGATCTTCCTCGGGCTGGACGGGCTGGACCCAGTGTTGGTGGAAAAATACCTGGCAGAGGGCAAGCTGCCCCATCTCGCGGCGTTGCGGGACAAGGGAAGCTACAGCCGGTTGCGGACCACGTTCCCTCCGCTTTCGCCGGTGGCTTGGTCCACCTTCGCCACCGGAGTGAACCCGGCGCGGCACAATATTTTCGACTTTCTCAACCGCAACCTCAGATCCTACCTGCCCGAACTTTCGAGCTGCAAAGTCGGCCGGTCGAGCCGCGTACTGCGCATCGGCAGGCTGCGGATTCCGCTGTCGCGACCCGCGGTCGAGATGCGGCGCAAGAGCCAAACCTTCTGGAAAATTCTGGGGGAGCAAGGGATCGCATCGACCATCCTGCGCGTGCCGATCACGTTTCCCCCGGAACAATTCAACGGACGGCTGCTGTCCGCCATGTGCACTCCGGATCTGCTCGGCACGCAAGGCAGCTTCACTCAATTCACTACCAGGGTTGAGACGGCCACTTTCGAGAGCGGAAGCCGCTATCCGCTGATGCGGCAAGGCGACGGATTCCGGGGCGTCCTCGCCGGACCCGCCAATTCCATGGTGGAGGGCGAAGCGGCGATGGAGATTCCTTTCGTGGTCGAGCCAAGCCGAAAAAATGGGGACTATCGGCTTGAACTTGACGGCCAGATGCAACTTCTTCGGATAGGCGAGTACTCGCCGTGGCTCAAGCTTGCCTTTCCCGCAGCGATGGGTGTGAAGGTGCACGGTATGGCCAGATTCTTGATAACGGAAACGTCTCCCGAATTCAGTCTGTATCTCACTCCCATCAACATTGATCCGGAGAACCCTGCGTTGCCGATCTCCCACCCCTCTTACTTTTCGGCGTACTTGGCCAAGCTACTGGGATCCTACGCGACCACCGGCATGGCCGAGGATACCTGGGCCCTGAACGAAGGCGTGATCGATGAGGACGCTTTCCTGCGGCAGGCCTATTCTATCCAGGAGGAGCGCGAGGCCATGTTTTTCAGCGCGCTAGAACGCACGCGCCAGGGCACCGTGGCGTGCGTGTTCGACACCAGCGACCGCGTGCAGCATATGTTTTTCCGGCACCTGGACGGGCGGCTAAAAGGAGGCCGCCACGCAGGCGTCATCGAAGATCTGTACCGCCGCATGGACGCTTTGGCGGGGAAAACGCTCCAGTTCGTGGACGACGAAACCGTGCTCTTCGTCCTCTCCGATCACGGGTTTTGCTCGTTCCGCCGGGGTGTGAATCTCAACGCGTGGTTGCGGGATCACGGCTACCTGGCAGTGAAGGAAGGGCGCGAAGACGACAGCACATACCTGCAAGGTATCGATTGGAGCCGAACCCGAGCCTACACCTTCGGACTGGCGGGGATCTACCTGAACCAGAAAGGGCGGGAGTCCCACGGCATCGTGAATCCGGGCGCCGAGAGCGAAGCTCTCCGCCGAGAACTGATTGAAAAGCTGGCGGGTCTCAGGGACGATATGAATGCCGAGGTGGCCATTCGCCACGTTTACGCCACGGGAGATATTTATCAAGGTCCCTATCTTGAAGCTGCGCCGGATCTCATCGTGGGTTACAGCGACGGCTACCGGAGTTCCTGGGAGGCCGCTCTCGGCAAGACCACCCACGAAGTTTTTTCGGACAATTCGAAAGCTTGGAGCGGTGACCATTGCATAGATCCGGAGCTGGTGCCGGGCGTTCTGTTCTCAAACCGGCCGATCGATTCCGAGAATCCGGGCATCGAAGACATGGCGGCCACCGCGCTGTCGCTGTTCGGCGTCGATAAGCCGGCCTGGATGGAAGGAGTGCCGGTGTTCCGCACTCCTGTTGCGGAGACACAGGGATGAGGCTTGCCGTCCGCGCTCCGCAGCCACTCATCTGCTTTAGCATCCTGCTAGGTCTGCTGCTGGGGGGTTGCGGCCGAAGCTCCGAGGTGCGCTCCATTCCCCGCATGATCGTGCTGGGCGTGGACGGCATGGACCCGGGGTTTGTCGAGCGCCACTGGGACATGCTGCCGAACCTGGCCCGACTGCGCCGCCAGGGCGGATTTGAACGGCTCGCGACCACCATCCCTCCGCAAAGCCCAGTGGCTTGGTCGACGGTGATCACCGGCTTGGATTCGAGCGGGCACGGCATTTTCGATTTCGTCCAGCGCGATCCACAAACCATAGCCCCATACTCTTCGATGGCCGAGGTGCGGGAGCCGGCGAAGTTGTTGAGCCTTGGTCCGTGGGTGTTGCCCCTGGAATCGGGAGTAGTCAGGAGTTTGCGGCGGGGGATCAGTTTCTGGGAACTGCTCAGCCAACACGGCGTCCCCGCGACTATAACCCATATGCCGACGAACTTCCCGCCCGCGGAATTTTCGGGTCGAAGCTTGGCCGGCATGGGAACGCCCGACATGCAAGGCGGTTTCGGCACATTTACCTACTTCACCTCTGATCCGGGTGTCCAGTCCCGCCAGGTACCGGGCGGTAACATCGTCAGCGTCCGAGTGGAAAACCAGCGCGCGGTGCTCACTTTAGAAGGTCCGGTAAATTCGTTCCGCAAGACTCGCCCGCAGACAGTCGCGCTCCTCACCGTGGACGCCGATCCCGGCACCGACGCGGCCAGCGTTTCCGTGGGCGCCACTACTTTGGTTCTCAAGAAAGGGGAGTGGTCCCCCTGGATCAGTGTTGAGTTTCCGCTATTCGGCGCGGCGAAACACGCATCCGGTATCTTCCGCGTGTTGCTGCGCAGCGTGACGCCGTTTCTGGGGCTCTATGCGAGTCCCGTGAACATCGATCCATCGCGGCCGGAGTTGCCGCTCTCCACGCCGGAATCCTACAGCCGGACCTTGGCCGAGGCGCTGGGACCGTTCTACACGCAGGGTATCGCCGAGGACACCTCCGCCGTGCGTAGCAAGGTGCTCAGCCACGAGCAATTCATGGAACAGGCTGGAAAGGTTCTGGAAGAGAGCATGGCGATGTACCGCTATGAACTCGATCATTTCCGCGACGGTCTGCTTTTCTATTACTTTTCAAGTGTCGACCAGCACTCGCACATTCTGTGGGGCAAATATGACGATGAACTGGCCGCGATCTACAAACGGATCGACGATGCCGTGGGGATGGCGATGGCCAAGCTGGGAGGCGACGGCACGCTGGTCGTTATGTCCGATCACGGCTTTTCGAGCTTCAACCGCGCGGTGCATGTGAACACCTGGCTGATGAGGGAGGGACTGCTCCACTTGATCGATCCCACCCGCACTGGCGACGAGGAGCTCTTTGCCAACGTGGACTGGTCCCAGACCAAAGCCTATGCCCTGGGTCTGAACGAAATTTATCTGAACCTGGCCGGACGAGAGCCGAATGGTATCGTCACCACAGGCGAGGCAAGCCAGGCGCTGAAGGGGCACATTCGAGACCGCATGCGCGCTCTGCGCGACCCGCAAACCGGCGAGGCGGTTGTCGAAGAGGTGTACGCAACCAGTGAAATTGCCCGCGGGCCGTTGCCGGCTTATGCGCCGGACCTGATCGTCGGATACCGGCCGGGCTATCGGGGAAGCTGGCAGACGGCCCTGGGCGCGGTTCCGAGCGAGGTGATCGTCGATAATCAAGACGCTTGGCTCGCCGACCACTGCATCGACCCCAAGTTCGTGCCAGGGGTTTTGTTCTCGAATCGGAGCCCACGGAAGACGAATCCTAACTTACGGGATATCCCGGTGACCATCCTGAAGGAGTTCGGCGCGCCCGTGCCGCCGGCGATGACCGGAAGCTCCGTCTTTTAAGGAATCGTGGACAGAGCTCGCACGGAAGCGCGCCCGGCTTCACGCGGCTTCTGAAATACTGCAAGGTATGTTCTCCACATCATTCAAGCTGAAAAAAGAACTCGCCCAGCGGGTGAAGCGGTGCGCCGAGGCGGGAGGCTACTCGTCGGTGCAGGAGTTTATCGACCACGTCCTGGAGAAGGAACTTTCCAAGATCGAAGAGTCGGAATCGGACGAGGAGATCGCACGGAAACTGAAGGGGCTGGGCTACCTGGATTGAAAGGCCGGCGGTAAAAGCATCGTGGACTGGATGAGCCAAGGGGCAAGCCGGCTCTTCGACGCCTACATCTCGCTTTTCGGCGGCGCGGCCCGTTGGATCAGCTTGTTGCCCCTGGCTGTCCTGGCGAGCGCGCTGATGTTATGGATTTTCGCGCTGACGTCCAAGCCGGATGCCATCCGCCGGGCGAAGCAGCTTCTGCAGGCGTACCTTCTCGAGATGCGTCTGTTTGGCGACGAGCCCGCGCTGGTTCTGCGGGCACAGGCGCATCTGCTGCGGGCCAACGCACGCTACCTCGGCTTGATGCTTGTTCCCGTACTGTGCGCGGGCATCGTGCTGCTGCCTTTGCTGGCGCAGATGGAGCGATTTTACGGGCGCGGGCCGTTGCAACTAGGCCAGACGGCGCTATTCACGGTGCAGTTGAGCGGGCCGGTGGATTTCAACAGCGCACCTCCACGGCTGGAAGCCCCCTCCGGCATCCTTGTGGAAACTCCGGCGGTTCGCGTGGCAGCCGAGAACCGTGTCGTGTGGCGAATTCGCGCCGAGTCGGAGACGTCCGGAGTTTTGCGCGCGAGCTTCGCTTGGGGCACGGTGGAAAAGCAGATTGAAGCAGGCTGGAAGCAGCGTCCGGTGGTTGAACGGCGTGTAAGCAGTCTCTGGGAGCTCTTACTTCGCCCCGGCGAAGGCCGGATACAGGGTCAGCCCGTGGCTTGGGCGGAAATCGGGTATCCCGGCGCGTCGATGCCGCTTTTCGGAATGCACCTGCACTGGATGTTTGCGTTCCTGTTGGTTTCGATGGCCGCCGCCCTGCTGCTGAAACGCCGGTTCGGCGTCGTGTTCTAAAATTAGTTTTTCGAGAGAAGACCGGCATGAAACGGTGCGGAGGATCACCCGAGCCGCCGAAGAGATGGTAGGGCGCGGCGTCATTGTTCTGGTCTCGGCGATGTCGCCCTACCGCGATGCGCGAGCCGAGCCTCGCTGTCGGATCCCCGGATTGATGGAGATCTAAGTGAACGCTCCGGTTGCGGTGTGCGAGAGAAGGGATACGAAGAGACTCTATCACAGGCGCGGACGGGCGAGGCTTCCGACGTTCCCGCGTCGACCACCCTATGAGCCACCCCTCGATGCCGAGGTTGAGTGCCGTACCGACCAGGAAACCGTGGGGGAAAGCCTCGCGAAAGTGATGCTGTACTTAACGCCGCTTCTGGAGCAGGCTCGCGGTCGGGGCGAGCAAGTTGCAGCACGCTCGGATTGGCGAGCGCCCAGAGAATCTGGTAAGCTCATCCGAAGATTGCTGGGGAATTTTGCGCTGATGATCGCCTCCGACCCCGACACCGGCGTAGCCCTCAAGTGCGCCGCTTCGGCCTGGGTCGCCACCGTTGTCCTGCTGGCGTGGCAAGCGTTCATCGTTTTTTTTGGCTACGGCGGCGCGTGGACAGCATTGTTCATGACGGGAGATTCGGGTCCCGCCGCAGCACCACCCGCGCTGGTTTCCACCGGCTACGTGTTCAAGAACAACCCGGGATTTGACGGCCAATACTATCGCTATGTGGCTCACGATCCGTTGTTCCGGCATGGGCTCAATGCGTACATGGATCTGGCACCGCTCCGCTACCAGCGCATTCTGGTTCCCGGCCTGGCATGGCTGTTGGCCGGCGGACGCCCGCAACTGATCGACGCATCGTACATTGCGGTCATCTTCGGCTTCGTCTGGTTGGGCGCTTGGTGGCTGGCCCGATTGGCCGCCGCTCGCGGCCTCCCCCCCGCTTGGGGAGCAGCAGCCTTCAGCCTTATGCCGGCGACCTTGATCTCAGTGAACCGCATGACCGTCGATGTCGCGCTGGGCGCATTCTGTGCGGGCTTTGTGTGGTACGCATACCAGGATTCGCCGCGCTGGCTCTACGTGATCGCAGTGCTGGCTCCTCTCGCTAGGGAGACCGGGGGACTTTTGACGGCCGCTGCTGTCTTGTACGCACTCCTGAACCGGCGATGGCTACGGGCCATGTTCTTCGCCACGGCGGCCGCACCGACGTGGTTGTGGTATCGGTTCGTGGGTGGCCATCTCGATACGGCGGGCCCTTTCAAGACCACACCTCACTTGGACGTTGTCCCCTTCTCGGGCTTCCTGAATCCGTTTCTCGGCATCGTGCAGGAGTTCGGCCAGCTACCGGATTACCCTCTGCCACCGGTGGCGAAGCATTTCGCGCAATCTCTTGACATCCTGGCACTGATCGGAGTCGTGGTGGCCACCGGCTTCGCGTTTTGGCAGGCGCGCCACGCGCGATCGCAGCCGGAATCCTTGGCGGCGGCGCTGTTTGCCCTGCTGGTAGTGGGGCTCAGTTACCAACAGTTCTGGGTCGACATCAACGGTTATGGCAGGACCGCTACGCCATTGGTGCTCCTGGTAGCGGTGCGAGCTGCATCCGGTGAATCGCTGTGGACTTTGGCGCCGTGCGCAATGTTGGATGTCCGTCTGAGTGTGCAATTTGGCTCGCAGATTTGGACCGCTTGGCAAGGGTTCATCGCCAGGATCTCGCATTTTTAGGCGATTCCCGCTAAAAAGCTTCTTTGGCAATCCGCGTGGCGTTCGCCATCAGCGTGAACGTGACGTTCTTGGCAGGCAGAGCCGGAAAAGTTGTGCCGTCCACAAAATACAAATTCTGTATTTCATGATGCGCGCCGTGCTGGGAGCAACTGAGCGCGCCGGGTTGATCGCTCATGGGCAGCGTTCCTGCATAGTGGACGCTAGCCCCCATCGGGCGCACGTGCACGGTTCTCGAAGGCGCCAGACAGCCGAGTTTGAACAGAATTTTTCGAAAGGTCGCGATGGTGTGGGTCAACCGTTCCGGTTCGCTGCTCTCGGGACGGTAATGAATGACCAGGCGGTGCGGCGTGGATGTTACGTCCATCGTGACGAAGTTCTCATCCCGCCGGTGGTCTGGAAAATTGATATTCACCAGGCCCAGGGCGCCGTGAATCTGGCGCTGTATGGAGACGCCGGTCCCAAGGTCGAAGGGGAGAGCCTGCACAATGGGGTGAATCAGCCCAGTCTTCAAGGTCGTCACCAGAGCATGAATACTTTCACTGTTCGGCGGGCGCACCGCGATCGCGATTTGATGATATTGATAGCTGTTCGGGTTCCAGCGCCGGCCGAGCATCCGCAGATTCACGAACGGCATAAGGATCTGGCGATTATCCATGACCCCGCGCAACTCCAGCACCTTCCCTTTCGCGCGAAACATCGACTCCAGAAAGATCTTGGACGAGCACAGTGTTCCGGCCGCAAGCACTAGCGAGCCGGTCGCGAATTCATGCGTTTCTCCGCCGGCGGCATAGGCGACCACGCTCCGCACTTGGTCCGCAGCGTCCATACGGAAATGGTCTACATAGAGCCCGGCCATGTACTGGAATTCCGGATAAGCGCGGCACTCCGCGAGCGTCACGGAGGGCGTGTAGAACGCCTGACTCGGACATCCCCAGAGGCACCGCCCCGTATGGCTACAAGCTTTGCGGCTGCCGAGATCGCGACTGAGCGCCGCCACCCGTGCCCGTCCGAGCAGGCATTGGAATTTGGCGTTCAGATAATCGCGATGACCTGCATAGCTGTCGAGTAAAACCGCGGAGTGCTCATCGAGTTCGAGCGGCTCCATCAAACCGTCGTGCACTGGGAAGACCGATGCGAGGTCGTCCACGGTGCCCGTGATTCCGATACGTTCGGCGACCTGGGCATAATAGGGGGCGAGTTCTTTATAGCCGAACGGAAACGCGCTCAGGTCGCTTTCGTCGAAGGGGTAGCAACCACCTGTCCACGTCTCGGCCAAGCCGCCGGCCGCGAAGGAATACAGCGGCGAAAATCCGCTGGACTGCAACTGGAATTCGTTGCGGGCCCGGAACACGTGCTCCTTCGCTGGAGGGAACGCGTAATACTCGCCTGAGTGGCCGGGGAGCACCAGCGAGTGGTAGCGCACTCCCAAAAAGTATGCGACTGGGTCGGGCAGATTTTGCTTCAGACCGTTGAGCGTATCGCTTGGACGCACCGGCTCCGCCCCGGTGTAACCGACGTCCAGCATGATCACGCGCCTGCCTTTGCGAAGCGCGGTGAGAGCGAAGTGGACTCCGCTCGCGCCGGAGCCAACGACGACGATTGGATCCATCAGTGCTTCCGCGCCTCCGCAGAGCCGGATTTGGAAGATAGCGCCATCGCTAAGCGGACCGGGGTAAAGAGCACGACTGAGACAATCAGCACGAGCGCGTAACGCGCGGCTCCCCATCCGAGAAGCATGACGGTCCCGGCAAAGCCGCCGCCTTGGACTTGCTCCACGATCTCAAAGCTGGTGGGCGCGCATTCGAGCAGAGCCAGCATCAGCACCAGCTTCCGATGAACAGCAGAGTTCTTGCGGAAACGGGTGGCGTAGGTGTCGGCCAGGCGAGCCCAGAAAGGCGCTCGCGCCGATACGCGCACCAGAAAATGATCGAAACGACCAAGCGCCGCTGCGTCGCCTTCCATGTGAAAGTCCCGGTACTTCCCGATCACATACGCGCTGGGTGCCTGCCCGATCAGGTATCTCGCGTAGCTGCGGCACTCGCGTTCCAACTGGACCGTATTCATTCGATTGTTACCGGCGGGTGAGCTTACAAAGTATTCTGGCACGAAAGCAACGGGAACGTGGCGAATAGAACCACGGTTCGATATCCTGATTCTTGCATCACATGGATCGTCCCGCGAATTCCCCTCGGGGTGTAGCAGTCCGGTTGTTCTTCACCTGCTGGATCGTATATGCCGCGCACGTTGCCACCAACTCGGTGCGGGAGATCTTTCTGGCTCTGGCAATCGGAGATCACCTTTCCACTCGCGTGGATGAGTACGCCAACATGCATCCGGATATTTTTGAGAAAAAAGGATTCGGCTGGCACATCGGA
>Ga0070733_10003159_pt1 | contig 11371 bp, 7 predicted proteins | sample Coa_R1_9_FD_66450 | JGI IMG/M metagenome (GOLD analysis project Ga0070733, IMG submission 66450) | Surface soil microbial communities from Centralia Pennsylvania, which are recovering from an underground coalmine fire - Coalmine... | ecosystem: Environmental > Terrestrial > Soil > Unclassified ... | reverse complement strand
GCTAGAAGCTGAACCGCGCCTGTAGTTGAATTGTCCTGCTGCCGAGCGCAGAGCCTGCCACACCGAAATCCGGGTTCGCGCTTACCACCGTGCCGTCAGGTCCTACGGAACCGAGATTGCCGTCAATCGATGATACGTCGATGTTTGTCTTGTTGAAGAAGTTGTAGATGTCAGCACGAATTTCGAACTTCGCGTTCTCCCCCAATCCCTTCATTTTCGGAAGGCCGAACCCCTTACTCAGACTCAGATCCACGTCGTTGTAACCGGGCCCGTTCAAGCTGTTGCGATGGATTCCGGGAGTAGGCGCGGGAGAGAAAGCCGGAAATGTCGCGCCGGCGGTAAACGTCGGAGGCAGGAAGAACTGTGTTCCGTTGCCACCGTAATTCGGATTGGTGGCCTGTTGAAACGCGTTGTTAGACGTGCTCGTTCCAGCTCCGGCTGCGACGGCCGCTGGACGAAGTTGACCGTAGCCACTGTTCTGGTAGTAAAGATTTGTGCTCGCGTTATAGAACGGATCCCACGGAAATCCCGAGTGGATATTCCATATCCCGCTGAGCGACCAGCCGCCGGCAATCTTTTCGATCCAACTGTGATTGCCCCGGAAAAACACCGGCTGCCACAATCCATAAATCTTCACCGCATTCCGCACGTCGTAATTTGAGCGGCCATACGCAAAACTGGGATTGGCCGGATACGGGTCTTCATAGTACGGACCCGATAGTTCGTCCATCGACCTCGCCCATGTGTATTGCGCCGACGCCTGGAACGTGTGAGAGAAGTTGTGAGTCAAGGTTGCGACCATCGCGTTGTAGTTTGCATCGCCGTTGTTTCCCCAGAAGTTCACTGTGTTCACGAGTGGGTTCAGGGTATAACCAAGCGACCCGCCAACTACGTCCCAGTTGTTATGCACTAACAGGTGCCGAGTCTGATTTCCCTGGTACCCGAGGGTGAATATCAGGTTGCCGGGCAGTTGATTCTGCACATCGAACGAGTAATGGTAGTTCGCGATGCTCTTCGGATTGCTCTGGAAACCTGTGAGGAACGCGTTTCCGGCTGCCGGAATGTTGCCAGGACCGAACGTTGTGATCGCCGCTGGATTCGGGGCATATCCGAAAATAGAATGAACATCACTCGCGGTTTGGTAAAGAATCCCAGTTCCCGTACAGGAAGGATTGGTCGCGTAAGGATAGTCGCAGTGGAAGAACGGAGACACAGCATTCGGCGGATTGCCAAATCCGCTCGACATCACCGCGATTTCGTCCTGGTTGTAGTTGATTCCAAATCCGCCACGGATCACAACTTTGCTCTGCAACTGACTTGGAGACCAGGCAAATCCCACGAACGGGCTGACATTGTTCTTTTGCGGTGTATACAAGTTGCCACCAACGCGAATGTTCAGGCCGGTGAGGGCGGCTGCACCCGGGCCGAATTGCAGTACGTCCAGGTTGTTCTGCTTGGCATACAGCGCGCCGAAGTATGACCATCGCACGCCAAGATTGATCGTCAGGTTCTGGCGAATCTTGAAGTCGTCTTGCACGAAGACGCCCAACAAATTCTCGCGGTCGTCCTGTCGGTTGGCGAAAGGAACTCCCGTTTGGTAGTTGAACTGTCCTCCGAAGTTTCCGCCTTCACCGTAAGGAGCGTCGTTGGCGAAGTCCCACAGATTGTGAAAGCCGAATCCGGGACGCGCCGCGCCGATGTTCTCATTGAGATAGAAGAGTCGCGTAAATTCGAACCCGGTCTTGACGCTGTGACGTCCGACAATCTTTGTCAGTACGTCGTTCCAGGTGTATGTCCACTGGTTGAGAACGCTGGGTGCTGTCGCTCCGAAAGGCTGCGGCGTCGCTGGCGTAGAACCCGCTGCGTTGCCGAGTGCATCAATGGAATCCGCTGGCAGCCCGAAAGGCTCCTGAGGATTGCTCGCCACTTCGTTCCAACGCCAGCCTGCAGCATTAAAGCGTGCCTGGTTCAACAGGGTCGGTGAGAACGTATGGTTCCAGATCAGCGCGTATGCGTTGTTCGTCTGATCGTGATGCCACAGATTCTCCGGACGGATCGCGCCGTTATAGTCCGTGACCGTCACGGGAACGTAATAGAGCGTGAAGGCAAGGTGATCCTTTGCTGTTAGGTTGGCATCGACCCGCCCGTTGAACTGCATCTGCGACGTCGTCGTCGGGTTCAGCGAGTTGAAGTACGCGATATCCGGAATTCCATCCAGACCTCCACCCACTCCAGGCTGGCTTGGACTGCCCCCGTAGGTCAAATCCTGCATCCCGAGGCCAGTCTTGATGGGGGAACCAATGTCGAGCCCACCCGCGACCGTTTGGCAATTGCCTGCCGGATTGGCTGCGGTTTTTTCTGTCAGGCCGATCGATGCACAAGTACGGGGAATGATCCCGTTGCTCGAAACACCGTTGCCAGGAAACGAAAGGTATTTCGCCGCAATGCTGCCCGCGGTAGCCGCCGAGTTGTCGAACTGCGAGGTCTCGTACCACCCTTGAGCCGTAGTGACCGAGGTCAGCGGACTGGTCTCCCAGTTGAAGAAGGCGAAGATTTTGTTCTTCCAGATCGGACCGCCCAGGCTGCCGCCATATTGGTTGAACCGGTCGTCGTCGCGATTCAAGCCACGGGACGATGGTGTCCCGGGTTGGTTCGAGCCGACGCCGTTCCATCGCTGGTAGGCGTTCAAACCCGGCCGCGACGCCTTGAAGAAGGCGCTACCGTGCAGATCGTTTGTCCCGCTTTTGGTTGTGACCTGAATCTGCGCGCCGCTGAAGCGGCCGTTCTCAGCGTCATAACTGTTAGAGACGATTTTCATGTCTTCGACGGAATCTTCGCTGGGGGTAATGACTGAGGTGCCACCCCATACCGCGCTGACTGTGCTGATGCCGTCGATCGCAATGCCATTGGTTTCGTACTGTCCACCCGCACTCTGAATCTGCGGTCCGTTCTCGGTAGCGAAGATGCCTCCCGACCCGCCGGGAGTACCGCCGGGTCCCTGGTTGCCGGGCAGATTGAATGCGCCTCCCCCGGACTGCTGCGAGGCATCGCCGAAAACTCCGGGCGCCAGTTGTGCTAATTGAAAGATGTCTCGATTGAACGAAGGCATGTGTTGAATCTGATTCGAAGATACGGTCCCGCTCACCGTAGCCGTCTCCGTGTCCAGCGTCTGAACGGTGCCCGATACCGTCACGGTTTGTTGTACCTCGCCCAACTCAAGCTCGAGGTCGAGTGCGTTAAGTTGTTCCGGAATGATTTGAACGTGGTCGAGCACCTTCTTTTTGAAGCCGTCGTGTTCCACCGTCAGTTGGTAAGGTGCCGGGGCCAGCGCATTGAACTGGTAGATTCCGTTCGCATCAGACGTGGAAACCCTCTTTTCATTCGTCGCCGTATCTACGAGCGTAACGGTAGCGCCAGGAACGGCTGCTCCTTGAGAATCTGTCACCGTGCCACGGAGTGATGCGCGAAACTGCGCATGGGCGACGATGGACGACAAAATGAGGCAGGCAATGGACATCACATGGAGCGGGAGAGAGAAAGTTCGGCGCACGGGGCCTCCTTCGTTCAGGCTTTCGTATTTCGGTGGGTGATGTTTGTGGTGGTCTACAAAAGCGATTTAGCAAACTCTCCAGCGAACAGCGTTGACGTCAATCTTTGTGTCCTGCATTGCATGGAGGATCACCGATGACGAACCATTCCGCTTATCCGCGGGAATGTGTCTGCGCGATGGATTTTGTTGCGGACGTCTTAAATTTGGTTGGTTGTTATTAGCAGACTCGGCATCAAAGAGGGTTCGTTGCGCAACGAAGTCAGGAGCAGGACGATTATGAAGCTGAAGTGTCTGATGCTGATTGTTATGTTCGGACTGGCGGCAGCGGTTCCTCCCAGTCGTGCACAAACGTCATTAGAGTCCGTAGAGTCCGTTTCCGTCGACGCAAATGCTCCTGGACGCCCCTTCCCACACTTCTGGGAACAGATGTTTGGCTCGGGCCGCGCAATTCTTACCCTCCGCGATAGCTATCGGAGCGATCTACGCGAGGTGAAGAAGGTTACTGATCTTCGTTACGTCCGCTTTCACAACATCTTTCACGACGAGGTGGGTGTATATGACGAAGACGAGCATGGACAGCCCATCTACAATTTTTCGTATGTGGACCAGATTTACGACGGCATGCTGGCCAATGGGGTGCGTCCCTTCGTCGAAATCAGCTTCATGCCGAAGAAACTTGCCCTCCGGCAGGATATTCACCCTTTCTGGTACCACCCGATTGTTTCGCCTCCGAAAGATTACCGCCGTTGGGACGATCTCATCCACGCGTTCGCGCAGCACCTCGTAGACCGCTACGGTCTAGAAGAAGTGTCGCAGTGGTATTTCGAGGTCTGGAACGAACCCAATATTGACTTCTGGATGGGGGATCCCAAAGAAACGACGTATTACGAACTATACGACCACACTGCTGAAGCTCTGAAGTCTGTGAGCCAGCGTTTGCGCGTCGGAGGGCCCTCCACCGCAGCGGCTCACTGGGTCGATTCATTCTTGCGGCACGTTGCCGAAAGGAATGTTCCGATCGATTTCGTCTCCAGTCACGGCTACGCCGACGATACGGTGCAGGATCTTTTCGGGGGTACACAGGACATTCCCATGGACGAGCGAGTCTGCCGAGCGATTCAAAAGGTACACGACCAGATTGCGGCGTCCGCCAGGCCCAACCTGCCTCTGATGTGGACGGAATGGAATGTGCCGTCGTTCGGTCCCTTAAACGCGCGGGACACCACTTACGTCGGAGCCGCACTTGCCGACGACATCCGGCAGTGCGACGGCCTGGTCAACATCATGTCGTTCTGGACCTTCAGCGACGTATTCGAAGAAAACGGTCCCAAGCACGAACCCTTCGATGGAGGCTTTGGCCTGATCGCCCTCGGAGGAATCAAGAAGCCGAGTTACTCCGCCTTTGCCGTTCTTCACCAGCTCGGCGAGGAGAGAATTGCGCAGGACGCTCCCGACATCTTGGTCACTCGCCAACACGATCGAAGTTTGGTGATTGGGGCATGGAACCTCGTCGATCCGGATAAGAAGGGAACATCGCGCCGTATCATGTTCAAGCTCCGGGGAGTTCCGCCGGATAGCTTGGTGCACGTGTTTCGTGCCGACTCGGATCATGGCAACACGCTTGCGGAGTATCAGCGTTTGGGAAGTCCTCGATACCCGACGCCAGCACAAGTTCGTCAAATAAATGACGTGGCCGAGCACAATTCCGCTCAAGACCTTCGACTGTCGGCGGGCTCGATCCAAGTGGAAATTCCAGTGAATGGAGTTGTGCTGCTCGAGATTCCGAAGAAGTAAGCCTGTCCTGATTTAAGAGGGAATCGCGACTCCGGAGAACTTGTGGCAGGCGTCGAGCAGTTTTTCCTGAAGATCAATCTGACGAGTGGCTGGCTTCGGCTTTCGCGATCGCATGTGATAGAAGTACTGCCCCGTGACCATGGCCGCTGGATCGTGAGCTACCGCGAGCCAAACCTGAGTGCGATGGCCCTCGTTCAGGTCGTCAGTTGCGCTCGGCCCTCCCATCTTCGTCGCTACCCAGCCGGGTTCGACGGCATTCGAAAGCACATCCGGCCATCGCCGCGCCATCGCGAATGCCAGAAAGACATCGTGAAGTTTGGTGTCGGAATACGCTTGCTGGCCTCTCCACGGACGGTTCTCCCACGATAGATCTTCCAATAATGGATCTCCGCTTTGATGCAGGCCCGAACTCAGATAGACGAGCCGTTTCGGCTTTTGAATCAGAGCGGTCAAAATGTAAGGAGCCAAACTGTTCACGGCAAAGACATGCGGGAGACCGTCTTCGGTGGCGATCCGTCGCGGTTCCCGGTATCCGACGCCGGCATTGTGGATGACGGCGTCAAAAGCGCCCAGGGCGTTGACTTGCTCGGCGAGTTTGCGGGTCTGACGTATGCTCGATAGGTCCCCCACAAGAACGCTCTCGGCGTGCGGTACGGCGGCCAGAGCCTCCCGCCCGCGCTCCTCGGTGCGAACGTGCAACACCGCGGTGTGCCCCTGCTCGATAAGGAGCTGTGCAGCCATCCGACCCAACCCATCCGAAGAACCCGTGATGAAAACGCGCGCCATAGAGTGACTTATATCAAAGCTAATTTCCACAGAAGTATGACAAATCTTTCATGCTTGACCGCAAAACATCTTCTAGATACTGTCGGTATGTCCTCCCCCGTCTGGAGGCACGTTGAAAAGCTTCATTACCGGGCCCTTTTTTCGAACCTATTGGGTGGTTTTGCTTGGTTCAGCCCTGGTCAGTATTACCTCTTCAGCCCAGGACGTACCCGGCTGCCCATCCACGACAAGTAACGACGTTTGCCTGACTACTTATCAGGGTAGTATCAGCCGGCTTGGTTACAACGCCAGCGAACCAACCCTGACTCAAGCCGCGATTACCGCGACAACCGGAACAACGTTCCACAAGCAGTTCTCGGTTGCGGTGAACGGCGCCGTCTACGCGCAGCCCCTCGTCTTGCCGAACGTCATCATCGGCGGCGTCACCTATGCCGATGTTGCGTACGTGGCGACTGAGGAAAACTGGGTTTACGCAGTTGATGGAGCCAGCGGAAAAATCCTGTGGTCCACGAATCTGTCTCCGAACGGCTACACCTACCTTCAATCGTCAGACGTCAACGGCTGTGCGAACATCTTGCCATCTCCAGGAAATATTGGCATCACCGGAACTCCCGTGATCGACATCAGCGGAAATCAAGGTGGGACCACGGTCACCAGCGGTGTGCTGTACGCCGTTGCCCGTCTTAAGACGACGAGCACGCCCTACAGTTACAAACAAACGCTCTATGCCATCAGCATTATCAACGGTGGCAATGGGACAACTTCGAGCCCTTACGCTTCCATTGATATCGGTGGAACGTTCAACGGCATCACCTTTAACCAAGGAAAGGTAAGCGGAACGACGAGTCCATATTCCAAGACCCAGAATCAACGGGGTGCGCTGCTGGCATTGCCCGCCGCCGACGGACAGAATCCCGAGATTGTCATCGTTTGGGGAGCTCATTGCGATCACCAGAACTTCCCTTACAACGGCTGGATGATGGCGTATCAGTTGAACACGACGCAAAACTCCTTGTCGCAAACGGCGATCTGGGCTTCGATTCCGTCCAAGAAAACCTATGAAGGCGGAATCTGGATGGGTGGTTCCGGTCCGGCGGCGGACGTGAACGGGCATATCTTCCTGGCGACGGGAAACGGAGATGCAAGCGTGAAAGTGAGCACTCCGCCGAACGACAATCCAACTGCGTGCACCACGAATCCGTGCGACTATGGAAACTCGATTCTGGAGTTTTCGCTTTCCGACAACTCGTTCAACGTGCAGGATTTCTTCACGACCTATGACTGGGCCAGCCGAAATACGGGAGACTTTGACCTTGGCTCCGGCGGGCTCATGCTATTACCGCCGCAGGTCAGTGGCGAACCTGAGAACCTGCTCGTCCAATCCGGAAAGGAAGGCGACATCTTCCTCGCGGATACTACGATCGGATCCATGGGGGGATATACCGGCAACGGTGTGTCCGATGCAACCACCCAGGCTATCTATAACGCGGTTTGCTACAACGTCGCCGATGAATGCGGTATTTGGGGCGCTCCCGCCTGGTGGGATACGACTTCCGGCGGCGACGGCTCAACGGGCTATGCATATTTTGGCGGAAAGAATCTTCCGATCATGCAATTCAAGTTCTATCCCAACGGAGATTCTTGCACCGGTACAGGAACGACTGCTGGCTTCTGTACGACAGCCACAGCCAAGACTGCTCACACATTCGGCTGGCCCGGACCGACGCCGACAGTGAGTGCTCCCAGCACGGATTCAACACTGGCGATCGTTTGGGCCATCGATTCCAAGAGGGCTCTGAATGCAGGAGTTGCAGCGCTGTGGGCCTTTGATGCGGCCACACTGAAGTGTCTCTACACCACCGACCAGACCGTTGCCAAATCCGCCTGCACGCGGAAGGGCGCTTCTTCTGATGTGCCGTCGGGCATCGCAGTGAAGTTCTCCGTTCCGAGTGTGGCGAATGGCAAGGTCTATGTTGGAAGTACCGGGAAGAGCGGCACGACTCAGGGATACTTGAACATTTACGGGATCAGCTGATTCAGTGGATCCTGATTTCCCCTCGCGTCTGGCCGAGGGCTAAAAACTGTTGGGCATCGACTTCTTGGCCCGGTATAGGGTTCAGGCGTTTTCGATGCCCAGCTGTTTCTGAATCTGCTCGAGCGGAACTCCCTTTGTCTCAGGAACCATAGTCTTCACCCAGAGAAGTTGCAGCACCATCATGCCAGTGAAGAAGGAAAAGACATAACCTGTCGGGAATGACGCAACCATCCTGGGAAAGAATGTGGTGAGCAATGCGGCGAATACCCAGTGGGTGAAGCTACCGAGCGTCTGGCCTTCAGCCCGATGACGATTCGGGAAGATCTCGGAAATGAAGACCCAGATTACGGCTCCCTGTCCGACCGCATGAGCGGCGATGAAAGCGAAGATGCACACCGGGACGATCGAGAAGTGTTGTGTGAAGAATGCCCAAGCAACCAGACCGAGCGAAATGATGTAGCCGAAGGATCCGATGTAAAGAAGCGTTCGCCGGCCAAGGCGGTCAATCAGCCACAGGCCGACGAAGGTGAAGATGAGATTGGTGACGCCGATCCCGATCGATTGCAACAAGGCAGTCTTTGCGCCAAGTCCAGTCAGTTCAAAGATGCGAGGCGCGAAGTAGAGGATTGCATTGATGCCGGAAAGCTGGTTGAAGAATGCGATCAGGATGGCAAGTAGGATTGGTTTTTGAAGGCGCCGAGTCCAAAAATGTCCCGATGAGACCTCTTCCGTTGATGCGGCAATAATTTCATCTGCCTGAGCGGCGATTTCGGCCTGCGAAAACTCAGGCTCGGTTCTCTGCAAAACCTGCAGAGCAGCTTCACGGTCGCCCTTCCGGCTGAGCAGCCAGCGCGGACTCTCGGGAAGAGCGAAGCAGAAGGCAACATAGATCAAAGACGGAAACGCGGCCACCCCGAGCATCCAGCGCCACGCGTCTACCCCAACACCAGCGAGCAACCGATTCGAGACATAAGCGATCAGGATGCCGAAAACAATATTGAACTGAAACAGACCGGCCAGCCGCCCGCGATGTTTGGGCGGTGCGATTTCCGAGATGTACATGGGGGCGACGACGGTTGAGATTCCGATGCCCAGACCTCCAATGACGCGAGCGATGATGAAGATCGCAACGTTCGGTGCCAACCCTGAGCCCACCGCGCCGACAAAGTAGAGGATGCCGATCCAGAGCAAAGTAGCCTTGCGTCCGAAGCGGTCCGCCGGCCAGCCACCAAGCAGAGAGCCCACCACAGTGCCGTAAAGCGCCGAGGCCATGGCATAGCCGTGCAAGTTTGGGCTCAATCCCCAAAGGGCCTGAATGGTCTTTTCTGCGCCGGAAATAACGACTGTGTCGAAACCGAAGAGGAAACCGGCAAGGGCGGAGGTGAGGGACCAGAAGAAGATGCGACCGTTCATTGTAGTAAGAGGCGGAGCTTACCACAGAATCAACACGAGCCGCGGAGATACTACCACCCGCGGAGTGAGCAACGAAGTCGAGCCGTTAGTCTTTGACCAGGGGGAAGCCTTTTCCCCGCCAATCACGAATGCCACCGTCCATCGAAATCACGTTGGTGTAACCCATCTTCTGCAGATTGTCGGCAGCCAGGGCGGACCGGAATCCCCCTCCGCAGTAAAGGACCATCTCCGTGTTCAGTTGCGGAACGCGACCTTCGATGTCACGCTCGATGACTCCCTTGCCGAGATGGATGGCGCCTGGAAGATGGTCCGTGGCGAACTCGCTTTCCTCTCTCACGTCGACGAGCAGGAATTTGTCACCGCGGTCCATCCTTTGCTTGACAGTATCGACATCGGTCTCGCGAACGCGGCTTCGTGCGTCGTCAACGATTTTCAGGAAACGTGGAGGATGCTGGTGGGCCATGGAAGCTCCTTTTCGCGCGGCAGAACGCACGACAATGGTATCAAGCTTGGCCTCACGGCGTGGAATTGTCCGCTTTCAAGTAGCATGTTCCCGTGAACAAATCCGAGGTGCGAAAAATCGGACTGGCACGAGCTCTGTCGAAGCTGGGCTATTGCTCGCGATCCCAAGCCGTGCAGTTGATTCGCGTCGGGCGCGTGCGGCTGAACGGAATCGTTCGTCGCGATCCTGAAACGCCCTCTCGCGTTCCGCAAGACAGCATCGCCGTGGATGGTCAGCTCATCGATGCAAAAGAGAAAATCTACCTCGTGATGAACAAGCCTCGCGGCCTGGTGACAACCGCCTCTGACGAGAAGGGCCGTGGCACGGTTTACTCGATCTTGACCAACTCCGGCGAGCATCTCCCTTGGGTCGCCCCCGTCGGAAGACTCGACAAAGCCAGCGAAGGCTTGCTTTTGCTTACCAACGACTCGGAATGGGGAGCTCGCATAGCCTCTCCTGAAACTCACCTCGAGAAGAGCTACCACGTGCAAATCGGGGCGCTGGCCGACTCCAGACTGTTGGATACCTTGGTCAGCGGAGTTAAAGCAAACGACGACGACATCTTGCGTGCGAAGAGAGCGCGGTTGCTCCGATCCGGTGAAAAGACCTGCTGGCTCGAAATTACGATTGACGAAGGGAAGAATCGCCACATCCGGCGCATGTTGCAGCAACTCGATATCGAGGTGCTCCGGCTGCTGAGGGTGTCGATCGGAGCTCTCCTGCTCGGCGATCTGGCAAAGGGATCCTTCCGGCGGATCACACGTCTGGAAAAGCAATCCTTGGATCGTGCCATAGCCATCAAACGGAGACCACGCTCGACCACACAACCATCATGCTAGACTCCGCTTTGTCGGGGAACTGAGTTTGGACGATCTAACTTTCCTTCCTGCGGTCGAAATGGCGCGGCAGATCCGCGAGAAGAAGATTTCTCCGGTGGAGCTCGTTCACGCCCATCTCGCGAAAATCGAACGGCTGAATCCCAAGCTGAATGCCTACGTTCAGGTGGATGCCGAGCGCGCGCGACGGGAAGCGAGCAATGCGGAATCAGCGATCCGGACCGGCAAAACCCTCGGGCCCCTACACGGCGTCCCCATTAGCATCAAGAGTTCCATCGAAGTTGCAGGAATGAGATGTGAGTCGGGCACGCGGCTGCGCAAAGGATTAGTCGCTGCGAAAGATGCGCCGCTGGTTGCGCGCCTGCGAGCCGCGGGGGCAATCGTCCTTGGAGTGACGAATACTCCGGAGTTGCTCATGGCCTGGGAGACCGACAATCTTCTTTATGGCCGCACCA
>Ga0070733_10003158_pt1 | contig 11372 bp, 9 predicted proteins | sample Coa_R1_9_FD_66450 | JGI IMG/M metagenome (GOLD analysis project Ga0070733, IMG submission 66450) | Surface soil microbial communities from Centralia Pennsylvania, which are recovering from an underground coalmine fire - Coalmine... | ecosystem: Environmental > Terrestrial > Soil > Unclassified ... | reverse complement strand
CCGGCGAGTCATCGGCTGGGTGATGGCGGCGACCCAGGATGAAAACTGATTGAAACAGCCTTGCGTATGGCGCTACTTGGTCGGTATCCATCGGTGGGACTGCTGTTTCATTCTGATCGCGGATCGCAGTACACCAGTGATGCCTATCGAGCCGCTCTGGCGCAAGTCGGCATTGAGGTGAGCATGAGCCGGACCGGCAACTGTTACGATAATGCCGTCACCGAATCGTTTTTCGGGACGCTCAAGGGAGAATGTGTCGAACGCGTGTCTTTCCAGACGCGCGGACAGGCCAGGCAAGTCATCTTCGAGTATGTCGAGTGCTTTTACAACCGGGTTCGGCGGCACTCCTCACTTGGCTATGTCAGCCCGGTCGTTTATGAGCAGGTGATGTGTTAACCCGAATGTTTCGGGTTTCCACTAAAGTGGGTGAATCTCAAGCTTTCATAGGGCTACTGTGCAGTGAATGAAACGATACTCTCTCAAACGTATTTGAAGAAAAGGAAGCATGTATGGCAAAACAGGGGCCACTTTCTGGCCAGCAGGTGGCAAATAAATACCGGTTGGGTGAGCTACTGGGCAGCGGCGGTATGGGCGCAGTCTACAAAGCGCACGATATCCGCTTGAATCGCTCGGTAGCAGCGAAGGTAATGAGTCCGGTAGGTCCGATTTCAACAGCGGATCTCCAGGACTATACTCTGCTTTTTCGGGCGGAGGCGCTGCGGCTGGCAAACCTGAAGCATTCGGGTATCCCCCATATTTACGATCACTTTGAGGAGGCCACGAGCTGGTTCCTGGTGATGGAGTTCATCGAAGGGGAAACGCTGAAAGACTACTTGGAGCGGCGCGGCGGGCGGTTGCCGGTGGACGAAGTACTCAAGATTGGCATTCAGCTTGCTGACGTGCTGCATTACCTGCATACGCCTCAGCTCAACAAGCCGCCCATTATCTTTCGTGATCTAAAACCGGCCAATGTAATGATCGCGCCAGATGGTCAGATCTTTCTCATTGATTTTGGCATTGCTCGTCTGTTCACACCAGGGAAAAGCCATGATACGTTCGTTGCGCATTCGCCAGGCTATGCTGCTCCGGAACAATATCCACCCCATATGCAAACGACGCCGCAATCAGATATGTACAGTTTGGGAGCAACGTTGCATCATCTCCTGAGCGGAGTACATCCGGCCACCACTGCCAGCCCGGCGCTCCTATCTATCCAGCAGCTCCCTCAACTTGCTACGTTGATCGCACACATGGTGGCAATTGACGCGGCCCACAGGCCAGCAAGCATGGTAGAAGTGAAAGTGGCACTGCAACGCATGATCGACCGGACGGCTGTGCCCGCGCCGACCACTCCAGTTCCTCCAGAGTTTTTTCCCGCGACGCAGCCAGCTCAACCGGGGATGGGAACAGCATCTCTCGCGGGTACCCAGCCCGCTCTGGCGGGTTCTTCAAGTCGCAGCCCTTTCCCACCTCCGGGGAGATCAACCCCAGTAGCGATAGACACGCCGCTGAGAGGAACCACTCTTGTTACTCATAAGCATAGCACGTTGCTTGGTGAATATAAATATGGAGTGAATGCTTTAGTATGGTCGCCTGATGGACAGCGGATTGCCTCTGCTGGCGGCGGGATAGATGTCTGGGATACCATCACAGGAAAAACTTTGAAAAAATTGAATGGTAGTCCTGACGCTATTGTGTGGTCGCCTGATGGGAAGTACATTGTGGCTAGCCGTGGAGTCGGTTATGATGATAGGTCCACTAGCCATACAACGATTTGGGAGGCCAGTGGGAGTTTCTGGAATCGTAAGCAAGAGGAGGCGAGTTATTACTACTCTGATGCAGCTGCTGTGATAGTATGGTCACCTGATTTATCAAAAGTCGCTATTGTCGGTTCCCCTGATTTTAACCCATTGGAGGGTGAGTTAGGGGTAGGGGTAGTGTCATTGAGAGGTCACAAACTTATTTGCCGAGGTCGGCCTTGCAATGGCGATGCCATAGCATGGTCGCCTGATAGTACCCGTATTGCCTGGGGTGCTAGAAACGAGATTCCAGTGTGGGATGCCCGAAGTTCTCGGCAGGAAGGGCACCATCTTCTGACCTATCGGGAACATCGCAGCCCTATCGTTGCGGTGAGCTGGTCTCCTGATGGCAGGCAAATTACCTCGCGGAGTGAAGACGGCAGCGGCCTGGTTTGGGATGCTGGCAGTGGGCGGACAGTAGCAACTTTTACTGCTCCCACTGAGGAAAAAAGAAGGCTGGTTTCGCTTGTAATAACGACAAGAGAAAGAAGTGCCATATCGCCTGATGGAATATTAACGGCTGTGGCAACGGACGATGGGGTAGAACTACGGACGGTAGCGCGTGGTGATACAGTCTTTGTGTATCGGGGGCATTTCAGCGATAAGACTTCCCAGTATTGGAGTCCTAAAGTGCATGCGCTATCCTGGTCACCTGATGGGATACGCATTGCCTTCGCACGATTTGATGGGAGAATCTATGTCTGGCAGGCAATTTAACAGATTCATCATTTCACCACTCCAGGGGAAACCTGTTCAAATGATGCTTGACTCTGGTGGGCAGCATCCTCGAGAATGAAAAACCACTAGAGTAGAACAAATGAACCTTGTTTCTGCTTGTCGGAAGCTCTAAGATAAAGCCAAAATGAGGTGATACCTATGACCCAATGGGAATACGCTTACCTTCAGGCGAAAGGCTTCGCCGATTACAGTGGAGGAGGATGGCCAAAGCAGTACCTAGAGTGCACGTTTTGTGGGGTGACTGGTTCTTCTCAGCCAGTTCGAGCAAGTAGTGTTATCTCGATACTCAACGAGCTTGGCAAAGATGGCTGGGAAGCCTTTCACATTGAAGCGATACAAGCCGGGAGTATCTATTGGCTCAAGCGGCCTGCAAGTCCGTAGGAAGCCAACGCAGGATGAGCCATGTTTTTTCGCTCCGTCGGCATGAATGCGGAACGATATGGACCGTCTGCCCTGGAATGCCAACGGCTTTTTCTTTCGAGAGGTGCTACCCACCAGAGTCAAGCATCATTTGAACAGGTTTCTTCCAGGGGTCTGGTGAGGATGGTTCCTCGGTGACAGAGGTTTTGCGCCATTTTATATGACAAAATATGATGCTAAGAGAGGCTCATAAGAGGCACGCGCCACGTTAGCGTGACAAAATTAGCCGTTGCCTTCTTTCTAAAGAGCATCAAAGAGATGAGCTAAGATGACACGCCACATGATGAGTCAGAGGGTCTTTTTGGGTGAGATGAGGCTGGAACTGCTTCTAAGCTCTACAGACGCCACCACTTACTGGCAGAAACGCGCCAAGATATCCAACAAATGACAAAAGCACTCGTATTAATGAAGAGCGAAGAAAGACCTCAAGCCAATGGTACGACATCGCAAAAATGATGCTCCGAAGATGTGGTCAAGATTGCAAGTACGCATGACCATAACATATGTGGGCGTGTCCGTTGCCAGCGCTCTGCTGGTAGAACTTCTGCTTGCCTCGATATTCTTCTTAATTATTTTGCGCTTGCCATTCGTGGATCAGAATACCATAGATACGGCTAATCATGCTGCGCAGTTCTACGCGCTGGAAGCGGCTGTGCAAGCTGGCGGGACGACGCTCGACCCTCGCACTACTTTTCAGCCAGATCAACCTTTGTCACTCACCTTGCCAGCAGGAGACGCGACTCTTGATCCTAAGACAATAGCGTTTGCGCTGCTCATTGCCCCTGACGGACAGGTGCTTGCCAGTTCTGACCCAGGACATTACCCTCTCACGGCATCCGCCACTCAAAAGCTGCCGGGGCAAGCACAGATCATACGCAATGCTCTGGCTGGGAACGCGGGAAACACCGTAGTGGTCGCCTCACAAGGTCACGTCGCTTCCGTTGCTCAACCAGTTTTGAATAAGGAGAAGCAGCCGATAGGAGCGGTTTATGTACAGATGCAGCCAGTAGGAACATTTAGCGGGGGCGTCTTCTCGGTTGCGGGCGGTTTGCTCTTTACTGCGCTGTTCTGGCTCATCATCACAGCTCCTATCGGTGCGGTCTTTGGCGTGTTGGCGACGCGGAGCCTGGTACGGCGACTGCATCGCCTGGTGAGGGCTACCGGGCAGTTCGCCCAGGGCGACTACTCGCAGCGCGTCCAGGTCAGCAGGAAAGATGAGATCGGGCAGCTCGAATCGCAATTCAATCAGATGGCGGGACAATTGGTCGAGAGTATAGCACAGCAGCAGGTTCTCACGGAGCAGCAGGCGCGCCTGGAGGAGCGTGCTCGCATCGAACAGGAATTGCTAACGGCTCGATATATTCAGCAAGCGTTGCTGCCTAAAGCTGTACCTACCCTCCCTGGCTGGCAACTCGCGCCGTTCTATCGACCGGCAAGGGAAGTCGGCGGTGATTTTTATGATTTTCTACCCCTTGAAGATGGATGCCTGGGGCTGGTCATAGGCGATGCTACAGGCAAAGGGGTGCCAGCGGCCCTGGTTATGACGACGACCTGCACCATGCTGCGAGCCGCTTCTCAAGGGACGCTCTCTCCAGGTAAGGTGTTGGCGCAGGTCAACGATCTGCTCTCTGCAAATATCCCTTCGGGAATGTTTGCTACCTGTTTCTACGCCATTCTTGATCCCGGCAGCGGGCGACTACGTTATGCCAATGCCGGGCAGGATTGGCCATATCGACAACATAGCGGCGGCATCGCTGAACTCCAGGCGACAGGAATGCCCCTGGGGATGATGCCGGGAACATGCTACGATGAGCACGAAGCGATGTTGGCCCCTGGCGAAAGCGTTTTTTTCTTCAGTGATGGCCTGGTCGAGGCGCATAACCAGGGGCGGGAGATGTTCGGTCGGCCTCACCTGGCCACGCTGTTGGAAACGTCCTCAGGCGGGATAACCCTCATTGATGACCTGCTCGAAGAACTGGCAAGCTTTACCGGCGGGAGCGAGGAGCAAGAAGACGATATCACACTGATACTCCTGCGGAGAAGCGCTGTACCCTCGGAAGAGGAGATCAAGTTAATTTAAAATCGAACAGCGCTCGCAGGTAGTCATTCAGGAACATACCATTGGGATCGAGCGCGGCGCGGATGCGCCTGAAGTCGTGCCAGCGCGGGTAGAGCGCCGCCAGTTCCTGGGCAGTGCGCGTGTGCATCTTGCCCCAATGCGGGCGTCCCTGGTAGCGTTTGAAAATTTCCTCGATGTGCGAAAAGTAGGATTGGTAGGGCATACCCTTATACATATGGACTGCGATATACGCCGATGCGCGCTGGTAGGCCGGGCTGAGCCAGATATCGTCGCTATGCACAAAACGGCATTCCAGGGGAAAGTTTACGGCGAACTGGCGCTGCTCAATGCATTGCCGAATCTCGGTGATAACCACACGCGCATACTCTGCCGGTATGTTGTACTCCATCTCCTGGAAGCGCACCATGCGCGGTGTTGAGAAGAGGCGATGGCTGTAGTTGATCTCATCCACATTGGCAATCGAGTTGCCTGAGATTTTGCAGACGCTCCTGGCAAAGCTCGGAATCACACGGGATAGCGCGCAAAGCGACCCGTAGACCCAGTTTTCCAGCACAATCTTATTGAAGCTTCCCCAAAGCGTCACTTTGCTCGGCGGCTTATCGCCAGGATTGATGAACTTGGCCTGCACCAACTCCGTATAAGGAAACCAGAAAAATTCAAAGTGCGTATTCTCCTGCTTGTATTCTTCGAGGTGGTCAAGACAATCGTCCAGCTTTTTACGCAGTCCCTGGTAATGCAGGATTTTGGCAGGCACAACGCGCAGTTTAACCTTAGCGATCACGCCCAATGTTCCCAGCGATACCTGGGCCGCCTTGAAAATATCGGGATTTTCTTCGGGCGAGCATTCAAGCACTTCACCCGCCGCCGTCACCAGCGTCAGGCCCTCGACCTGGGTGGCCAGCGAGCCAAATTTGATACCTGTGCCATGCGTGCCGGTGCTGATAGCGCCCGCGATACTTTGCACGTCGATATCTCCCAGATTCTCCTGGGCCAATCCCTGCGCCAATAAAGTCTCGCCCAGCATCTTGAGCTTCGTCCCACCCAGAACTATTGCTATGCCGCGATCGGCATCAATCGACTCGATGCCCTGTAAATTGTCCAGCGTCATCAAGACATCATCGCTCTGGACGAGCGGAGTGAACGAGTGTCCAGAACCAACCACGCGCACATGCCGCCCATCACGCGCATAGAGGCCAATCCTTTGCGCGAGTTCATTCAAACTGCCCGGCATAGCGATCTGGCGTGGCTGCCCCAGCACCGAGCCCGACCAGTTCTGCCAGCGTTCCCCTTGTTTGACACGCATATTCTTACTCCATTTTTTAATGTATTCCAGGCCGGGCGACCATAAGGGTTTCGCCTGGCCTATGGCTATATGAAGCATTGACCATCGCCGCGATAGGTTGTTACCTCATCTACGATGGCTCCCTTGGATACGAGGAACAGGCGCGTAAAGCGTTCGCAGAGTTCACCAGCCTTGCTATGCCGCATAAATATCGGGTCACCCAGGTTAAGTTGTACAGGGCCATTGTAGCGAATGGGCGTCTGCACTTCGCCCGCTCCTTCGAGCGACACCAGCTTCGCGCCCTGCGGTAGATAGGGCTGCGGCTGCTTTTCCGGGCCAACCGAACCGGAGGCAATGTAACCACCTCCCAGGCAGGTATACAAACCTGGCCGCGGTCGGCGCACAATCTCGATGGCATAAGCTGCTGCGGGTTGATAGCGGAAGCCGCGATAGTTATCGAACAGCGAGGGAGAGTAGAAGCCCGATCCAACCGTAATTTCGGTCACAACCGCCTCATCGCGCGTCGAGTCAACACTGCCGGTACCGCCGCCATTGACAAAGCGCGGCACGATGCCAGAGGAGCGCACCAGGGCAACGAGCGCGGCGCGGCGCTCAGCTATTTCGCGAATTGAGCGTCGTTTGAGCCGCCGGATCAGGGCATTCTTAGTTTTTTGTCGAGGGAAGTTATCGCCTACACCGGCGATTTGTGCCTCGTAGCCCATCAACCCATCCAGCCAGACATGTTGAGATGCCTTGATGCGGCCCACAACAGGTTTCGCCTGCTCTGGCGCGCGTATCGGCGAACGCCAGACACCGAAATGCAGGCCGGGAACATCCATCGACATATCGATTTCGAGACACAGGGGTAAACGTACTCCATGTTGCGCAGCTATCTCTTCGATGCGCTTTACGTGTTCCACACTGTCAATCATCAGCGTGATTTGCGCGCCCTCGCCTGTCGCATGCGCAACGGCAGCGATGTCCTGCTCATTCCAGGCGGGATAACCAACCAGCAAGTCCTTGAAACCCTGCGAAGCCAGGTATACAGCTTCCTGTGTGGTGAAGCACATAATACCCTGAAAACTGGTATGGGCCGCGAAAATTCGCCGGAGTATGGCAACACTGCGCAGCGACTTGGAAGCGAGACGAACCTGTTTTCCATGCGCGTGAACAACAATCTGCTGGATGTTCTGGTCAAGCAGATCGAGATCGACAAAGGCTAACGGCATAGCATACCCGTTGAAAATTTCTTTGTAATAGCTATAGGCACGTTTACGCTCGGAAGAAGTCGTTTTTACGCTGGCATTTTCAATCGTTTGCTGCTCTTCGCGCTCGTTTCTCAACTGCTGGTCTGACACGATGGCTGCTCCTTGCTGGACTGAGACGATTAATCAAGATATGCATTATCGGATTGCATAATAGGGTACCGCTCAAGGTTGTGTGCATGTAGTTCATAGCGCCAGATGGGAATCTCCCGCCACTGCCAGGGCGTGCGCACAATCTCCTCAAGTGATGTATCGCCACACCAGTACTCAATCCCATATCTGGTCGCCCGATGCCCGATGACCACAATTGTTTTCCCATCATACTCTTGCAAGACCTCGCGCAAAAAAGCGCCTACGCGTTGGACGACCATCAACAGGCTCTCCCCGTGAGGAAACGGCTCAAGGATGCGCCGTGGGAATTCTTCATCTATCTGAGCTGTTGGGTATTGCGTCAGATCACCATAATCGCACTCACGGAGCCGACTATCTGGCACAAGAGGCAGATCACGCCCTGAAAAGGCGATCTGAGTGGTGGTCGATGCGCGCTGGAGGTCAGAGTGGAAGATCGCATCCAGCACTTCTGCTGTGTAATGCTGTCCCAGTTCCTGCGCCTGTTGCCGACCAAGTGGAGTGAGCGGCACATCAGCATGACCGGAAGCGCGTCTTGCCTCGTTATCGACGCTAGTCATATGGGGGGAGTAGAAAAGAATCAACATCACATACCAGCGATCTTGCAAACTTCACTCTTTCTTAGTGATAGAATCGCCTGCCGGAACAGGTGGCGAGGGGGGGGAAGCTATAAGCTCGGCGGCATCTTTTTCATCAAGTTCAGTATCTGGAGGAAATTCTTCGCTATGAGTCCTCTGGAAGTTAATCCAATAGGCTACGGCGAATGCCTGAACCAGCCCGGCAAGAGGCGAGGCGAAAATGGCTCCCCAGGGTCCGAATAGTTCTCCGCCGATGGTCAGAGCAAGCAAAGAGACAACAGGATGCAATCCCACCGCCTTCCCAATCAAGCGTGGCGCCAATATATAGCCCTCAAATATATGTACAAGAATAAAGTAGGCCAGCACCAGGACTGCTGTCAACCATCCTTGCGTCAATGCTAGCAGGACCGCAATTGTGCCGCAGACGATAGTTCCCAACACCGGGATAAACTCTGTTATGAAGGAGAGTACTCCAAGCAAGATGGCGTATGAGGATAGACCTAAAACAGCCATCCCTGCACCCACAATTGTACCTATGATCAGACACAGCGTAAATTGCCCGCGAATATAACGCCCGACCACATGCTGCAAGACCGTGAAAAATGTATTGATGTTTCCTTGCTGGGAGAGTGGTGAATTACTGCGCAGCCAATTGATGGCACGCGCGCCATCCACCAGCAGATAAATGCTGATTACGACGGTGAGCACGATGTTGATCAGAGTGCTCGCAACACCACCGATGATAGGTAGGATTCCGCCGGCGACAGTGGCAGCAAAGCCGGTCAATTGAGAGCTAAGCTGCTGCGCTATATTCGTGATCTGAGTGTGCGATATACCAATGCTCAACAGGATTTTCACTAGAGGCGAATCTTGTCCATTGGCGCCGGACTTCAATAATATCACGATACTTTGCGCGAGACTTGATAGTTGCACGACCATTGTCTTGATAATAAGATAGAGAATCAGGCCAAGCAGCACAAGCATGATCAGATAGACTGCGACAATAGCAAGAGCACGAGGTATCACGCGCTGGAAGATCTCAACAAGAGGGATAATCGCGTAGGCGATGAGAGCTGAGACAATGAAAATTAACAGGGCTGTGACAATATAGCTTGCTCCCCACAATAGCACGGCAATCACAGCGATGGCTGCCAGTATGGTCAGCAGGATGATCAGCCGTCTTGTCCACAAACTGGTGGAGGTGGTGCCATACTGTGCTGTCCCGCGTCTAATGGGATCTGCAGGCATGCCTCTTGTCTCCTTTGCGCATGATAATTATCTTTCATTTCACTCCACTATATTATGCACGTCAAGATATGTCCATAGCTTTTCCTGAGAACCTTTTTCGTGTATACTGTACTCGTGAAAACAAACGATAATCAGCAAAGGATTATCATCCATGAAGTTTTGCTAATATTCTCTCTGCGCTCGTAGCATCGCGCCAGGCGGCTACGGCTCTCTCACACTGCGATCTTTGATTTGTAATGAATGGCCCCGGATGATTATGGGCCATTTTGCGCTCATTTCCGGCTGGCTGCCGGCCCGTCGCCATGTTTCCTCACTATAGGTTTGCGTGCTGCTGCGTCTGGCGACATACTGACTCTCACAGGGTCGGAAGTGAGCAGAAAAAAGGAATATTCACGCTCATGATCGCGTCTTCAGTGAAACGCATGAAATTGGTGCGCGCCTTAAAATCGCGCCCCTATGCCATGATCTGGATCGGTCAGACCATTTCGAACCTGGGCGACGGCGTTTTCTATATCGCCCTGGCCTGGCAAGTTCTCCTCATGACCCATTCCGCCACGGCCATGGGTGTCGTGCTGATTGCAGGTATGGTTCCTCGCCTGATTTTTGTCCTGATCGGAGGAGTGACGGCGGACCGCCTGCCGCGTCGCCTGATTATCCTCTGGTCGGATGGTGGACGCGGCGTGGTCGTACTGCTCATCAGCATTCTGGGCTTTACGGGCCACCTGCAATTCTGGCAGCTGATGGTCGAAGCATTGATCTTCAGTGTCGTCGATGGCTTTTTCAATCCTGCCATCATGGCGATTACGCCTGATCTGGTCGAGAAAGATGACCTGGCCTCGGCCAACGCCCTGATTTCACTCAGCAGCACCCTCGCGCAACTGCTGGGTCCTGCGCTGGGAGCCGGCTTTATCGCACTGACCGGCCCGATGGGGGCTTTTGCGGCCAACGCTCTGAGCTTTTTTATCTCGGTGGCTTTCCTCCTGCCCATCCGCATCCCAGAGCGGCATGTACACAAGCCCCTTGAGATCCAGGAACCTGCCATCGCGGGAATGCAAGTTGAAGGCACACAGGCCATCGAGGACATTGCAGAAGAGCAGCCGGCAAAACGGCGAGGCATGATGACGGATGTCCAGGAGGGCATGGTTTATGTGCGTAATTCGCGCTGGCTGTGGGTAACAATTATCAGCGCGGCCATCGGGAATGTGGGCATTATGGCCGCGCTGGTAACGTCCATGCCCAAGCTGGTTCACGATGTCTACGGCCAAGGCGCGTGGCTGCTCGGCTTGATCGGCTCGACTGAAGCCGTCGGTTCAATTCTGGCCGTGTTCTTGATAGGACAGGCCACGCGTATGAAGAAGCGCGGACTACTAGCCTACCTTTCAATCACTTTGAACAGCGCAGGCCTCCTGATTTTCGGTCTACCGTTCCCGCGCGCCGCCGCGCCGGTCATCGCGCCGCTGGCCAGCGTGCTGGTAGGCTTCGGTATTACCTTTTTTAATACGGTCTACTTCACCATTCTGCAAGAAAGGATCCCCAGCGATAAACTGGGACGCGTCATCAGCCTGGATACGCTCGGCTCCTTCGCCATGATACCCGTTGGCGAGGCGGTGGGCGGCATCTTGACCGACCATATCGGACCGGCCCTGGTCTTCATCATATTCGGCGCGTTCAACATTGTGAACAGCTTGATTCCCCTGCTGGTGCGCGAGGTGCGCGAGACGGAGTGAACGCCTTCTTTGCCGTTACGCACCGGCGGCCATGCCAAGACTTCATAAAGGTGAGATGCTGCTTATACTGCGCGCAAGACAGGTATCTCCCGCTTGATCTCGAAGC
>Ga0070733_10003157_pt1 | contig 11372 bp, 8 predicted proteins | sample Coa_R1_9_FD_66450 | JGI IMG/M metagenome (GOLD analysis project Ga0070733, IMG submission 66450) | Surface soil microbial communities from Centralia Pennsylvania, which are recovering from an underground coalmine fire - Coalmine... | ecosystem: Environmental > Terrestrial > Soil > Unclassified ... | reverse complement strand
CCATTCTTGATCGTGTGGGGGTCTGAGGCAGTGGAGCGGAAGATACTGTACGGCGCGCCGCTGCATCGCTTTCGGTCGCGTTTCAAAGTAGAAACGACGGCGTAGATGCCGGAACTCGCGTGAAAACGCCCACGCACGCCCGCGTTAGCGCCGCGCGGTAACAAGCACCGCCCCTCGTCGGGCCCCGGCTCCGCTAGCATCCTGGGTTTTGCGTTCTTCACGTGTCCCTATGCAGAGCCCATTTCAGTCTTCCAGTGTTGGCAGCCCCTTCAAGACTTCGCTGGCCCTTGGCCTGCCAGCCACCGGATCGTCTTTCCGGATTTTCCCGTCGCGGAACACCAGCACACGCTTGGCGAACTGTGCAATGTCGTGTTCGTGGGTCACCAGAACAATCGTCAATCCCTTGTCATTCAAATTCTGAAAAATCTCCATGATTTCGACCGACGTACGGCTGTCGAGATTGCCAGTAGGCTCGTCAGCGAGCAAGATCGAGGGACGGTTGACCAAAGCTCGCGCAATCGCGACGCGTTGCTGCTGTCCGCCCGACATTTGCGACGGGAAGTGCTGCGCCCGGTCGGCCAATCCGACCATCGCGAGTGCTTCCGCCGCGCGCTTGCCGCGCTCCGCCCTGTCGATCTTGGTATACAGGGTAGGGAGTTCCGTATTTTCGAGGGCCGTCGTCCGAGCCAGCAGATTAAATCCCTGAAAAACAAATCCGATTTTCTGATTGCGGATGAGCGCCAGGACTTTTTTGTCGTGCTGCGAGACATCGATTCCTTCGAGCAGATAGCGGCCGGAACTCGGACAGTCCAGACACCCGAGCATGTTCATGAACGTCGACTTGCCACTCCCGCTGGCCCCCATAATCGCGACAAACTCTCCACGCTGTACCTCAACGCTTACGCCCCGCAAGGCGTGCACTCGCGTTTCCCCTAGGTCGTAGTACTTGTGCACGTCCTCGACGGCAATGACGACACTTCCTAGGGAGGAATCGGATGCGACTTCAACTTGGTTGAGTGCGGCCATAGAGTCCATGGAATCTTTTGCGAGATGCAAATCCTTACCGGCGAATTCCGCTCAGTGTCTGGCCTTTCGCAACCACCGACCGAATGACGAGATCGTCCCCCTCCTTCAGTTCCCCCTTGAGGACGGCTGTGATTTCCGTGAACGCATGGTCGGTGATGCCGAGCGAAACCTTGATCGGCTCCATCGTGCTATCCGGGTGAAGCTTCCAAATGACCGCCGTGTCGGCCTTCGGTGCGCGAAGTGGCGTTTGTGCCGCCTGTCCCGACGGCGAGCCGGCGTTCGGCACGGCAGCGGCTTCACCGCCCGACAAGTGGTCGCCGCTCTCGATCCCATTCTGTTTGTAAACGGCAAGAATCTCCTCGCTCGACATCGGAGGCTTGTACCGAAGGGCCGTATTCGGCACCTTGAGCACGCTCTCAACCGTGGCCACGGGAATCGTCACGTAGGCCGTCATGCCCGGAAATAGTTTCAGTTCAGGGTTTGCGAATTCGATGATGGTGTCGTAGGTCACCACGCTCTGTACCGTCGTCGCGTTCATTCGGACTTGGCTAACCACGCCGTGAAAGGTGTCCTTCGGAAAGGCGTCCACCTTGAAGCTCACGGGCTTCCCCAGTTTGATATTTCCCACATCGGATTCGTCCGTCTTTGCGTACACCCACATCTTTTTCAAATCCTGCGCGATGGTGAAAATGGTGGGTGCCTGCAAGGAAGCTGCCACGGTCTGACCTACGTCAACGTTGCGGGCCACGACGGTTCCGTCGATCGGTGAGCGAATCACCGTGTAGTCGAGATTGGTTTGTGCCACCGTGACGGCGGCGTCCTTCTGGCTCACCTGCGCTTCGGCTTGTGTAACATTCGCTGCCGCTCCATTTACGCTCGCATTCGCGGAATCGTAGTTGGCTTTGGCGAGGTCGAGCTGTTGCTGACTGAGCACTCCATCTCTGTTTAGTGAAACAGCGCGAGCGTAGTCCGCTTTTGTCTGTACCAAGGATGCTTTTGCTTTTTCGAGACTGGCCTTCGCCCCAATAACATTCGCCTTGGCATTCTCGAGATCGGCGACGGCCTGCAGCAACGCACCCTTGAACAAAGCCGGATCGATGAGCGCCACGATGTCGCCTTTGTGGACACGCGAATTGAAATCGGCATTGAGTTTCGCGATAGTGCCCGAGACTTGCGACCCCACTTGAACGGTAATGACCGCGTTGATCGTGCCGGTAGCCTCGACCACGTCGTTGATCGTGCCGCGCTCCGCCTTCGCGGTGAAATGCTGCGCCGGCGTGCTCCGGTTCAAAACCCACGCAACCAACAATCCCACCACGACCACAATGGACACCAAGATGAGCCACCGGCCTCTGATCTTCATTTCCTCTTCCTAGAAAAAACGTGAAGTGTCACTCGTACCGCAGCGCTTCGATGGGGTCCAGCCGAGATGCTTTTCGCGCCGGGTAGTATCCAAAAAAAGTGCCAACCGCGATCGAAAAGGCCGCCGCGACGACGACCGCCTGCACCGACATCTCGATGGGCCAATGCAGCGTTTGTCCGACCAAATAGGAACCGACGACACCTAAAAGCACTCCCGCCGCCCCACCCACCAGGCTGAGCATGATGGACTCTCCGAGAAACTGAAGCTGGATGGCCCCCTCGGTTGCTCCGACCGCCACCCGTACTCCAATCTCACGCGTGCGCTCGGTGACCGACACCAGCATGACGTTCATGATCCCGATGCCTCCCACGATCAGTGAAACCGACGCGATGGCGATCAAGAGGATGGTGAGAGTTTTACTGGCATCGAGCTGCGCCTGAATGATGTCCTCGGGATTACGGATGTTGAAATCATCTTCTTCTTCGGGACGCAGATGATGGCGATCACGCAGCACCGCGGTCGCTTCCTGCCCGGCGATCTTGACAGCATCCTGGGAAACCGCCGAGCACAGGATGTCGTCAAGCCAGGTAATTCCTTTGATCTTTTTTTGCGCCGTGGTGTAGGGAATGATGATCGTATCGTCCTGGTCCTGCCCGGACAGGGACAATCCCTTCGGATGAAGCGTGGCCACAACTTTGCAAGGAAGTCCGCTCACGCGAATAACTTTCCCGACCGGGTCTTCCACGCCGAACAGTTGGTCCCGAACCGTGCGGCCGATCACGCAGACATCTGCGGCGCGGTCCACATCGTCTTGCGAGAAGATGGCGCCCTGATCCACGTACCAGCGCTTGATGTCGAAATACTCCGGGGACACACCGCGATACGAGGTATGCCAGTTCTGATTCCCGTACACGACCTGCACCGGATCGTCCACGTTCGGCGAAACACTCTTGATGAGCGAGATCTGGTTCTTGATGGCGATGGCATCCGCCATCACCAGTGTCTTTGTATCGTGCGTGCCGGTGCGCACGCCATTCACCGCGCGGCCACCCGCCTCAATCCAAACAAAATTGTCCCCGAGATTGTTCAACTGCTGCTCGACACGTGCCTGTCCCGCTTTGCCGATGGCCACGACGCAAATGACGGCCGCAATACCTATCGTTATTCCCAGGACAGTCAGGATGCTGCGCATCTTATTCCTGAGGAGCGCAACGAGAGCCGATTGTAAGAGTCCTGCGTAATTCACACCTTCTCCATAGAACTCGATGGGCGGGGGGAACAATACCGAGTGCCGCCGAAAACGTTCGAGAGTCGCCCCCCTATTCCCCATCCTTACCATCTGTTCACAAAGATGAACAAGGATAAATCATCCCCGCGCAAGCCCGGACCCAACCGAGGTCGGACATGGTACACCGCATCTAATTTTCACGATCCTTCCTCCGCGGGCGGAATGCTGACGAACTCCTTGTAGAGCAAGAGATCGTAGAGAATCTTCATCGACCCTGCGAGGAAGAAGGGCACATTGATCCAGGAAGATCGCGCAAACATGAACCCGACGAACAGAGGACTGATGGCCGCGCCCGTGGTGCGCGCGATTCCTGTAAATCCACCCGCGGCGGATCGCTCTTCGGCCGGAACGACGGCCATCGTATAGGACTGCCTGGTGGGAACATCCATCTGGCTGATGCTGAACCGGAGAAGCAGCACTAACACCGCGAGCGAAAGATTAGGCATCAGCGGCACAAGGATGAGAAGAACGTTGGAAGGCAGATGCGTGACCACCATGGTGCGGATGAGCCCGATGCGCGACGCAAGACGAGAAGCAAGAAGAGCGGAGATTCCTGCAAAGACGTTCGCCCAGAAGAAAATCGCACCGAGTGCAGCAGGTTGAACGCCGAACCGCAGGTAGAACCAATATGCGGCGAAACTTTGCACGACGAATCCGCCGGCAAACGAATCCAGAGCAAAAAGCCCCGATAGTTTCAGAACAACGTTTCGTGACCGGGAAATCCCGAACCTGCGCGCAACGCTTGAGGAACGGACCGGACCATCTGCAACAGGATTCACTTCGACCGAAACCGAGAGACGCAAGAACAGAAACGTCAGCGCGACTCCCAAGCCGGCATACAAAAACACTACGGAGCGGTAGCTCTGCACATGCGTCATCGCCGTGTGTTGCAAGACCTGTGTCAAACCGCCGCCACAAAGAGCGCCCAGGGCAGTCGCCGCCGAACCGGCGAGTGTGTACCACGCAAAGACTTCCGTGCGTGCCGTGGCCGGAACAATGTGGGAGAGGGCGGCCTGTTCGATCGAGAGGAACGGCCCCACCTCATTGCCGCTGGGACTGATGACACCAATAGTGCCGGCGATGGCGAGGAAGAACAGGTTGCTGGTACACGCAAAAGCCAAACCCGCGGCGGCCATGAGAATCGAGCCGATGATCAACATGCGCTGCCGTCCGATACGATCCGCTCTTGTAGTCAGATAAAGTGAGACAACGACATCACCGACGAGGGTCAAAGTAAGAACGAGGCCCACCTGGGCCTCGGTGAGCCCCAGACCAACTAGGTAGAAGACCAGAATGACGGAGAGTGAGCCATATGCGAACAGACGTGCGAATCGGGTGGCAAAGAGAAGCCACCCGTCGCGCGACAGTGTCCTGAGCACACTTGGAATGAAATTGATCCACGCCATTCGCTAAGGGGTGCAGCAGTTCTTATGGATTCGACAGGGCCTCGTACACGACCATTCGTGCGACGGGCTTGCCGTCTTCTTCCTGTTCTGGCGTGTACACACGATGCGTTTTGAGATCGACCGCCAGCGTGTGCACCGCGTGCTGCACGTGGAAATCTTCCAGCTTGCGATAATGGTCCTGATCGTCCTGATGAAAAACAGCAATGGCACCGCTGTAGCACGCGACGTAGATCCGGCTCAATCCCGGGTCAAATTTGATCACGTCGGGACCGCCGGGCATTTTGAGAAACGCGATCGGCGTGTGCTTGTCCAGGTCAAACACCGTCATCAATTCGTTTCCTTCGCAGGAGAGGAATGCGCGGTGGTGTTCCGGATCGAGTGCCATGCCGTGGTTGCCTTCACATTTCCCGACTGGATATCGTCCAACGATCTTGTCCGTCGCCGGATCGATGATTGCAATGATGTTCTGGTCCTGCAGGTTCAGGTACACCTTGCGCGCGACTGGATCGTACTGCGGCATTCCCGTCTCGCTGTCGAAGTGGAATGTGTTGATGATTTCGTCTTTCTGCACGTCCACGACGGCTTCGGCCTTGCCTCGCTCATCAGACACGTACAGTTTGCGAAAGGGCGCAGCATATGTGCTCCCGTCGGGTTTCGCTTCCGTTTTCAACTTCTTCACGACTTTCATCTGCTTCAGGTCCACGACGCCGATCGTGTTGTCGTGCGCGTTCGACGTGTAGAACTTCTTCAGTTCCGGGACGTACTCGATGCCTTCGGCGCCCGGAGTATCTGTGATCGTCGCGACGACCTTATTGGTACTGAGATCGATGACGTAGGTCTGGTCCGCGGCGAGATGGGCGGACAACAGGTAATGATCGTCTTCATCGATCGTGAGGTAGTCGAAGCGCTTGCCACCCGGCCCAGGCAGGTCGAATTTCGTGACCTGCTTGAGCGTTTGGCCAGATGCGTTCGGCGAGAACGAGCAAGCGAATGCAATACAGGCGCAAATCCCAAATTGCAAAGAACATAGTTTCATTCGCATTTCTTCTCCCTATTGTCTCATCGAGTGGGAAAAGTTGCCGCCACCCTTGCCGAGCTCATCGAGAGCCGCTTTGAATCCGGCAGCCAGTTTTTCGGCCTGCCCCCTGCCCCAGCAGTGAAGGAAGATCACGACGGGCCGCAGCCGTCTGGTCAGCCATGACTTCCTCGTCGAATACTTTGCGTCTGACACCTCGCAAGTAGAACGCAAAGCCAATTAGGCCGATCAGTGCCATCCAAATGCGGCTGCACAGGAGCGCCTCTGCTCCCCCGCGAAGCCCCGTGAGATTGAACAAGGTGTTGAACGCCGTCTCCCCCACTCCAAGCCCGCCGGGCGTGAGCGGAAGACTATTCACGATATGGCCGATGGGAATCACGAGGCACATCCGAGGCGTCAGAGACGATGGCGCAACCACGAGCACGGCAAGCATTGTTACGAAAATCAACAACAAATTGGCCAGCAACGAAGCCCCCAGCGCCGCGAGCAATACTCCCGAATCCTTACGGTAGGCAGCAATCGTTCTCAGAGTCTGCCGGACGAACTCGTTTTTTGTGAAACGATTCAGCGCTCCGCCAGGAATGCGGCTTATCCACGAGCCGCTGAACAGGCATACGAGAAGACCAGCAAGCGCGCAAAACGCAAGCAGTCCTACGGTCAATAGCAAGCGTTGCAACAAGAGCGCACTCCGAATAAGCGGAGCGAACATCGGCGCGAAGATCAAAGGCAGAAGCAACAGTGAAAACAGCCCGATCGCCCGGTCAAGAAGCACAACCGTCATGATCTCGGTCCGGCGTCGGCGGTTGTCTCTCGCTGTATAGAACAGTTTTGCCAGATCGCCACCCGTCGCTCCCGGCAAAAAAGTGGCAAAAAATAAACTTACCAGCGTCAGCTCTAATGACATTCCAAATCGCAGCTTTAGACCGTGCGGTCGGAAGAGCCAGGATAGCCGCACTGACATCAGAGCGCTATCTGACAGTAACAAGACCATCACGGCGATGGTGATGGGCCATGCGGTGGAAAGCTTCTCTAGCGCCCTGAAGTCGATGATCCGGGTTTTCGCGAGATACGCGAGGAGACCCACTCCGATTGCCAGGCGAAGCAAGGCCAACAGCACCCGGTGTGAGGCCCGGTAACGAGAATCTTCGTCGATTGGCACTCCCTCAGACATCAAGATTGGCTCACATTGAAAACAAAAGCCGAAACGTCACTGCGTTAATGCTGCGAGGGTTGTGACATTTTGGTGGATACGTTTGTCGAATTGGCAGCGGCTGTGAGCAGCTGATTCGTCACCACGAATTTCCCGCCGCTCTTCGCAACCAAGATGAGACTGTTCGGCACCACCAGATTCCTTAAGCGAGGGAGTGTGGACTCGCTCGCTACCAGGTAGTACCTCTCTGGCTCCAGCCATAACTTTGCGAATTGCGGGTCGTCAATAAACACTTCCGGCGCCCCCGGAGCGTAGGACCCATACTCAAGATTGTTGCGCCGGCCGTTTAGAAGCAAGACATTTCGATCAGTGTAAAAAACCACGGAGGAATACGTGTAGTACTGGCGATCCAAAATCACCTTGCCGACAGGAGACCGCAGGATCGCTTCCGCGAGTGGGCGCGAAGACAGGTATGGATCAAATACAACCAAGGCTAGTCGCGCCGCATGAAAAAAGATGACCATCATGACGGCGGCCGCGAGGAACGCGCGCTGGATTGTCGCTCGAATGGTTCCCAGCGCGCCGAAGAGGAACGCGAATGCTGCAAGCAGCAGAGGCCCACGAAGATAAGCGAGAGACGCAAGCGTCAAGTCTTCCATGTGGCCAAGTGAAAGGGTGTAGACGCCCGGGTGCCGCGAAAGCGCAACGGAAATATCTCCCGGCGCCGGCAGATTCCGCACGAGGAAATAGAAGACGAACGCTACCAGGGCGGCGGTTCCGGCAATTGCTCCCAGCACTCGTGTCCCGCGTCGAATCCAAATCGTGTCTGCCGCCATCGCCGAACCCAGGAGCAGAGCCAGCGCGGAATAACACGGCATCGAGTAATATTCCTGCGTGGTGGAAAACGTGAAGAATATGAGGACGAATCCAATCCAGCAAAGCGCCAGTAGACGGGTTCGCCCGGCCCGGTCCACAGGTTTGAACGAAAGCTTGGCGATCGCGGGCAGATAGACGCTCCACGGAAAGAGCCACAAGAGATGAAACAGCCAGAAATAAAGGCGCGGGACGGTGTTGTAATCGCGTGGATAGCGCAGATTCAGAAAACGAAGCACCTGCTCGTTCATGAAAAAGAACCAGAGAAATCCGTGATATTGGCCGGGAACGCTATGGATCGTGAAATCGAAGTAGGGCGGATTGCGCAAAGTGGCGAGTATGTGCCATGGCGCCGCGATGAGCAGCACAACTGCCAAGCCGCTAAATGGATGCAGGCGCTTCCAGGTCCGGGCGGAGAAAAATTGCCGCGTCACAAGCAAGAAGATCGCGCCTGCGGCCAGCGGGAAAAGCATCGCCACCAAGCTCTTCAGTAGAAGTCCGACGCCCAGACTTGCTGCAAGTAAGAAGGCCCAGAGCCGCGGGTGAGCTTCCTCATCTTCGAGAGCCCGGAGCATGGCCCACATCGCCAGCGTGACCGTAAACGCCAGCATGACATCTGGAATCTGAACTCGTGTGAAGAGAAACAGGCCGACGCAAGTGGCCATGCAAAGACCCGCATATAATCCAGCACGACGGCCGAACGCCCATGCGCCAAAGGCTGCTGTCAGCCAGCAGAGTCCGATGGCGGAGAGCGCAACCGGGATCCTCGCTGCCCAATCGTGCACACCGAATATCTCGTACGAAGCCGCTATCAACCAGTACACAAGCGGCGCTTTTTCCAGGTAGACGATTCCATCGAGCCGGGCGGTAACCCAGTCGCCTGAAACTAGCATGTTCCGGGAAATCTGAGCCTGCACCGCGTCGACATCGTCCACCAGTGATGGTGGCGAAACGATGCAGCCCAGATAAACGGCTGCCGCGAACAGCACGACGACTAGGTATAGATAGCGGCTCGCTCCGAAACCACCCGTCGGCGCACCGAATCGCTCGTTGACTGAATTCGCCATTTTTTCATCCACAAGAAGAGGAGCATCAATCCCCATAGGTGATATCCTAGATTTATCTTCCTTTCGAGATGGCGACGTACAAGCGTTTCGAGAACGTTGGGCTGGAACAACTCGGGATGATCGGAAGCACCTGCCGTGACGGTCTCCACCATCAGTGAGCGAAGTGGCCCGCGCAGCCACTTGTGCGTTGGAATATCAAACCCGATCTTTTTTCGCCACGGAATCGAGTACGGCAGTTTGTTCTTCATCAATTCTTTGAGCAAAACTTTTTGGCACGAACCGCGAATCTTGAGTGTCGCCGGCAACGTGGCGGCAAACTCAACAATCCGGTGATCGAGGAATGGCGGCCGCACTTCCACGGAATGAGCCATGCTCATTCGGTCGGACTTGACGAGGATGTCGTCCGCCAGAAAATACTTCTGGTCGAACCACAGATACTTCGCCAGGCGATCGTTCGCAGCGGGCAAATCACCCATCTCCCGGAGAATACCGTCGAGTGCACCGGGAAGAGGCACCCGCAGCATCGAACGCTTCTCGGCCTTGGAGAAGGTGCCGTTCCAGTACGTATGCGCTCGATCCGCGCCCATCAGGCAGCCTTCAAGGAAACGCCTCGCTTTGTAGTCGAAACCGATCTTCTCGTCCGAGACTGGCCAGAAACTCACCGAATCAAGCGCCAATCGAAGCATACTCGCTGGCAAATGACGCATTCGTCTCGCAAGCTGGTCCGCTCGATATGTCAGATAGCCGCCGAATAGTTCGTCCGCCCCTTCGCCGCTGAGGGCGACCGTCGTCTTAGTTTTACTTAGCTTGGAGAGAAACCAAACAGGAAGCGCGCCGGCATCGGCAGTCGGTTCGTCGGAGTAGTAAGCAAATTCTTCAATTGCGTCCTGCAGATTCGAGTCGGCATTCAGATCCAATTCGGTGTGGTCGGTGCCGTATTGCGAGGCGACTTGTTGAATGTATGCGCTCTCATCGAAACTACGTCCTCGAAATGAAATCGAAAAAGTCTTGAATCGCGAAGTGGACACTGACGCGGCATAGTGTAGGACCGTCGAAGAATCGATGCCTCCGCTGAGCCACACACCCAACGGAACATCCGAGATGAGATGCTCCTTCACGGACTGCTTCAGGAGCGAGTCGAGCTCGTTCTGCGCGTCGTGTAGCGTCCAATTTCGGCGTTCGCCGAAGGGCAGTCGCCAGTAGGCCTCGGAGGAAATCTCTCCATCGCGCCATTCGAGCCAGTGAGCGGGCGGAAGCTTTTCGATTCCGTCAACAAGCGTCCACGGGCAAGGCACATAATTGAGAGACAAAAAGCAATCGAGGCCTGCCATGCTCAAACGGCGTTCAATTTCCGGGTGGATTAGAATCGCCTTTAGCTCGGATCCAAAGAACAAGTCTTCTCCGTATCGGGCGATGTAGAGGGGTTTGATACCCATCCGGTCTCGCGCCAGGACCAGCCTCCGGGTTGATTTCGTCCATATAGCAAGGGCAAACATTCCCCGCAGCCGGGCAAAGCAGTTTGTATCCCACTCGACGAAAGCGCGAAGAACCGTTTCCGTATCGCAATGGGAGCGGAATCGATGCCCGCGGCTCCTCAACTCGGCCCGCAGTTCCTCATGATTGTAGATTTCGCCATTGAAGACGATGGTCGCGTCGCCATCTTCGGTGGTAACAGGCTGGTCTCCCGACTCGAGGTCAATGATCTTCAGGCGGGTTGCACCCATCGAGACGGTATGTGTTTCGAAAACACCCTGCTGATCGGGTCCGCGGTGGACCAGCGTTGTCGTCACGTTTCGAATGCGACTCGGATCAGGAACCCAGTCTTTATGTGTAAAGCCGGCAATCCCGCACAACTGGCAGCATCCCCCAGCCAGCAGCAACTTGAGTCGCCGCCTGGCCGTTCACAATCGGTATTTAGCCCGGATAAGTCTTAGCTGCATAAGACTTAGAGTCAAGCGCAATCTCAAGAGTTGCCTCACCTAAGCTTGAGGAAACGTAGCGTCGAAGGAGCGGATGAAATAACCGCAGTCTTGCCGCTTAGTCTTTGTCGTCGGGTCTTCGTCCCTGAGCAACGCGTCCCAAAACGCCAACAACGGCATTTACGAGTGTGCGTCGCCACGAGGGATGGTTATTCACGGGCTTCGAGGGCGGTGTTTCATCCTC
>Ga0070733_10003154_pt1 | contig 11375 bp, 13 predicted proteins | sample Coa_R1_9_FD_66450 | JGI IMG/M metagenome (GOLD analysis project Ga0070733, IMG submission 66450) | Surface soil microbial communities from Centralia Pennsylvania, which are recovering from an underground coalmine fire - Coalmine... | ecosystem: Environmental > Terrestrial > Soil > Unclassified ... | reverse complement strand
CATGACGTTGTATGACCTGAACCTGCTTGTGCTGGCGCTTTTACCGCCCAACACCGCATAATGTACGCCTTATGCTCAATAAATTCAATAAACCGATTCGGCTGCATAATCATCTTCTTCATAACTACCTAATATTAACGGTGGATATAATAAAACCCGATCCCCTACTTTTCTCATCAAAGGAAGATAATCAAGCCCACGCATTAATTCTTTCTTTTTTTCTTCTTCCGTCTGTGATGATTGTATAACATTATTCATATGAAAATGTATCCCCTCTACATAATCCTTCCGAACAATTTCAGGAAAACGATCATGCAGATTATAACAATGGGTGCTCAATGCTGCAACTATATCTTCACTCGTAACTTTACTTATGTTCATTGAATAAATCGTACAAGAAAAAATTGATAAAAAGAAAAAAATATGATGTTTCACCATGATCCTCTAGACTATTAAATAACATCTTTGCCATTTTTAATAGCATATACGGCCAATCTGAAACATCAAGTTTTTAGTTACTTGTGATGTTTATTCAAACTTTTCGGATGAGTGCGACGCCAATTTTCACCTTTTGCCCACGACATAGATCTCATAATATCATAGCTACCATGTGACATATTATTGCATTTTTTCGAACGATAAAGACTTTGCAAATACTGTTTTACTTTACGAGACCAATGACGCATTCCCTTTTGCTCGGAATGATCATGCTGATCATGATGATTAAGTTTCATACTACTCTCCTTTTTTAACAATTACTCACCTTTTACTTTAATGGTACCCAATCAAACAACGTAAAAGCAACGGTTTTATTAACTTTTTTTAAATAAACACGTACAATCAACTCTATGAATAAAATGTATCAATGGTACCAATCGCTGCTCAAAAGTATTCAATTGCAGCTGTTTATCTCATTTATTTCACTGCCATTTTTAATTGGTTGGGGACTACCTATTTCCCTATTAACCCCGGTAAGCACCCTCATGTTTGGCCCATTTTTAACCTGTTTTTTGCTTGTTTCATCACTCATCTTCTTTTTGGAAATTTTTTATCTGCCAAATACAGCACTCATTTGGTTACTTGAATGCATTACATCAATCTGGCTTGCATGCCTCAACTTGGAACAACGAGCATGGCTCATTGGATTTATCAAACCACCGATGATTGTTCTCATGATTATTCCATTCATCGCATTAGCAATAGTGCATAGTAAAAAAATTGTCTCAATGCCAGCACGCACGTCATTACTCGCAATCTTACTAGTTGCCACATGCGCAACGCTCAAATTTTTTCCATACACACACGGCAGCAATAGAGAGACAATTACTTGTAATGGTGGTGAAATAACACTTATAACTCATTCTACTTGGCTAAAGCTACAGTCACAAATCACTATAATCGATCCTGGTTTTATTGCCTTGCGACCTTCATATGAATCTCTCATCTCATACACATTAATTCCTGAAATAGTACAAAAAACAGGATGTATGCATATCGACCATCTCATTATGTGTAAATTCAACAAACGAGTTCTCGACGCAGTTCAATTTCTTGCAACTAAAATAACTATAAAAAACCTCTATCTACCAGCATGGAAAGGGAAAATTCCATCGTATGCATGGCGATCATATGCCAACCTCAAAAAAACAATTCTTGCAAACAATGGAAAAATTATCTCTCTCTCATACACAAAAAAACTTTATAATGACCACACATGTACACTTTTTATTGAACCTACTCCTACAAAGGAAGTACAGTATTATGACGCTACATATCAACCACTGCGTATAAACGGTACTCTTAATAATCAAACATTTTCACTTTAAAATAGGATTAAACATGGATGAAATAACAGTATTACTCATAATTGCATCAGAAGGATTTCAGCAAGTTGAATACGGTATAACAAAAAAAATACTCACTGATGCAGGCTTTATCGTTGTTACCGCAAGTAACACATCTGGTACGGCAGTTGCAAAAGATGGCTCAACTACCCATATTGATATCACATTGGAAGCTGTTATGGTCAACAACTATGCAGGAATTTTTTTTATTGGCGGACCGGGAGCATTGGAGCATTTAGATAACAACACGAGCTACAAAATTATTCAAGAAGCGTTTTATCAACATAGGCCAATTGGTGCAATTTGTATTGCGACAAGAATTCTTGCAAAAACTAACGTATTGAGAAATAAATACGTAACCGGATGGAATGATGACGGGCTACTCAATGCTTTGTATAAGGAATGCGGTGCAGTCTATTTACCAGAAGAAAAAGTTGTCGTGGACTCTAATACTATCACCGCAACGGATCCATCTGCTGCACAACAGTTTGGTGAAAAAATTGTCGAATTATTACAAAGCAAACAGCGCTGGGGATAATTTACTGCTTCATAAGAATGGCCCTTGCAGGTGCAGCTTCAAGACCAATAGAATACAGCGGTAAACAAACAAAAAAATAGTTACCTGGTTGCACATGCCCCAAACGCAATCCTTCAATAATGGCAACAGACCCATGCATTAAATTTTCATGCGTTGGATGGCCTGGCTGACTATGCTCAATGCCAAGATAATCAATACCAACAGCTTTTATTTTTTTCTCTGCTAAATAAATCGCTCCACTTACTTCAAGATAGACAAAATGAGGACTAAACTTATCAGTTGCAGAAATATCACTATTTGTTGTACGCAATACAACAATGCCACCCTCAACAATCTCATTATCATGCGCCATGAGACAATCACGCGTGATACGCTCAGCGCATGTCGTCATATCAAGCACTACGCAATCCCCAATAAAATGATCAAGAGGCATTTCATCAATTGTTTTACCACTTTGCAAAAAATGCGACGGTGCATCAATGTGTGTTCCCGTATGGGAACTCAGATGAATGCTTGTTTCACGCGCACCATCGCGATTAAAATTTTTCACCTCATCAATCTTTACAATTGATCTGTCTTTATATCCGGTTGTTGCTTTACTTATTGGCCAGCTAATATCAATTATTTTCATTACCTATCTCCTCACTGTTTTGTTACTGAATGTCCACCAAATTTATTACGCAACATAGCAACAATTTTAGTTGTATAATTACCACCTGTTTTTTCCGACCATTCTCGCACTTTTAATGATTCTTCAATTATGGGTACCGGAATACCTGATACATGAGCTTGCTCTACCGTCCATTTACCCATGCCTGTTGAAGCAACATTGCCTTTAATATGAGTTAAATCTTGATCATCTTTCATGATATCTTGCACCAACTCTAAAATCCAAGAACGAATCACTGAGCCATGGTTCCACAATGCTGCAATGGCCTCTAAATCCAGATGCTGATCACGCAATTCACCATTCTTTAAGAGACTAAATCCTTCAGCATATGCCTGCAACAGACCATATTCTATACCGTTATGCACCATCTTAACATAGTGCCCTGCACCAGAATGCCCAAGATACGCATAACCACCTGTTGTTGCAATGACATGAAACAAAGGTTGAACAGTATCATACGCTTTTTTGTCGCCACCAACCATCAGACAAAATCCATTTTCACGTCCATGAATTCCACCCGATGTTCCACAATCTATAAAATAAATATCATCCAGTGCAAGCTCTTGTGCACGACGCATAGAATCACTAAATTTACTATTTCCTCCATCAATAATAATATCATGGGCGCGCAATATAGGACGTAATTGAGCAATCACTTTATCAACAAGTTCCCCCTGCGGAACCATAAGCCAAAAAATGTGAATATTTTTATGAGCAAAATCAGCAATACTGCTGACAATTTGTACACCCTCTTGTGCAGCAACTGCACAACTCTCAGCATTGACATCAAAACCAAATACCGCAAAGCCACCCTTTATTGCGCGATACGCAAGAGCTTGCCCCATTTTTCCTAATCCAATTATTGCTACGTTCATGAACGCCACCTCATCCCATGTTTTTTCGCCAGTTGTTCTTCTTCTTGTGGACCAATTGATCCTTTTTTATAACCATAAACCGGTAACTTTTGATTCTCCACCACATCAATAAGTTTCCATGCATATTCTATTTCATCAAATCGTACTGATATCGATTGTTCACCACGCATAACTTCTTCAAAAAGCAGTTCATATGCTTGAGGAGTTTGTACTCCAAAAAGACAACTATGACAAAATTCCATTCCCACTGGCATAACTTGATCAACGCTATCAGGACGTTTTGCATTGAGCGTTAATAAAAATATTGCTTCAGGAGCTATTTGTATCGTCAACCAATTTGAATCAGTTGGACAACCACGCATCAACAAACAATCAACCTGTTTAAATTTAATGTGAATGATCGTCTCTTTTTTATCTAAACATTTGCCTGTTTTTAAATAAAAAGGAACGCCAACCCATCGTGGCGTATTAACCGCAAGCTTAAGCGATGCATACGTATCAGTACGTGAATTTTGCTGCACATGTGCTTCTTGCTGGTATCCATCATATTGCCCCAAAATACCATCAACAAAAGTAACTTTTTCTAATACTTTTGCTCGTTCTGCCCGAATATAATCACCAGTCAATTTTTCAGGAGATTCCATGCATACTAATGCCAAAAGCTCCAACATATGATTTTGTACCACATCTCGCAATGCACCATACGCATCATAGTACACACCACGCCCTTCTATGCCGCCACTTTCACTCAAAATAATTTGCACCTGATCAATGTATCTATTCGACCACAATGGTTCAAGAACACAATTAGTAAAACGAATCATGGCAATATTACTGACTACTTCTTTTGTTAAATAGTGGTCAATACGATACACTTGCGATTCATGTATGCTATTCTTGATACATTCATTAATTTCATGGGCCGACTGCATATCATGGCCAAATGGTTTTTCATACACTATCCTGTGCCATAACGAATCTTTTTCTTCACGTCGCTGTAACAAACCAATCTGACTACTATTGTGTGTAATGGAACAAAAAAAGTTTGATGCGGTTGCTACATAAAAAAGACGACTTGCCGTAATGCCATGCTTTTGTTCACATTTCTCAACAAAAGTATGTAGTGCGACAAAATCATCTTTTTCAGTAAAATCGATTTTTTTATAATAACTAACAGTTCGCAACGCATCCCAAATCTGCTCATCACCATGCGGCACAAAAGGACGCGCTGCTTCAATCATCTGATCAGAGCTCACGTCATCAAATGCAGTACCTATAATAATGGCATTTTCTAATTTTTTATTTGCTATCAAACGATATAATGCGGGAATAATTTTACGTTTGCTTAAATCTCCCGTTGCACCAAAAAGAATGATCGTTACATTTTTCATATTCTCTCAACCCATATAGCTATAACCAATTTATAAAAGAATACTGCATATATCATATATTACTACTAAGTTTCCTCAATGCAGGCAATAGATTTCTATTACATTAGAAATCGCTGTATTTAACGATACAATTTGACGAACATTTCAGTTTGGAGTACTTTGTTTACAAATACTTAAGAAAATAAATATTCGTTATTTTAATTAAAGGAATCGAGTGAACAACCTCACATATATTTTTTACATCAGTATACTTATAATAAGCATAGACGCATTCGGCATGTTCGGATTTGGACCAGACCTCATAAGAAAAGAGCTCCCTAAACATCTCCACTCTCAATCAAAAATTATCCAAACAACTACATCAAAAGAAAAAAAATTAACAGAAAAAAATCAGCACATTGGACGTGGTCGAAGCATTTCAGACACTCCTTCCCTCTACAAAAAATCCTAAAGAAATTTTATGGCAAAAATAAAACAGTTATCATCACATGAAGCACAAAAAATTGCAGCCGGAGAAGTTGTAGAACGACCTGCAAATATTGTCAAAGAGTTAGTTGAAAATTCAATTGATGCTGGTGCAACACGTATCAGTATTTATATTGAAGATGGTGGCAAACAGTGCATAAGAGTTGTTGATAATGGCTGTGGCATGGATTTTACCGATGCACAAATCTGTTTTGATCGCCATGCAACAAGCAAAATAACTCACGTAGACCAACTTGAATCAATTGATACTTTTGGTTTTCGCGGAGAAGCTCTTGCAAGCATTGCTTCCGTGAGTCAGATAACATTGATAACTAAAGAAGAAAGTGCCATGGAAGGCACAAAAATTATCATACATGCAAATAACATACAAGAAATAATAACTGTCGCCTGCGCAACAGGAACAGACATAAGCGTGCATAACCTTTTTTCAACCGTACCAGCACGAAAAAAATTTTTAAAAGCAACACAAACCGAATGGCGTACAATCCAATTACTCTTTAACGCTTTTTGCTTTGATTATCCTCACATTCACTTTTTTTTGTTTTCTGATGGCAAACAGTTATTAAATTGTCCCATAACAACTACTCTCAAAAACCGTGCATTACAACTGTGGGAACCATCAATTCATAATCATCTTCTTGAACTGCACGTAGATGATTCTGCACTATCTCTTTCTGGTGTTATCTCCGACCACCAACAATATCGGTACGATAGAACTGGTATTTATTTTTTTGTTAATAAACGTTGGATAAAAAATCAACACCTCAGTAGTGCATTTATCAAAGGATACGCAAACGTAATTCCTGCTGGTCGATATCCGGTTGCAGCAATCCACATTACCGTACCAAATAATGAAGTTGATATTAATATTCATCCACGCAAAGAAGAAGTAAAATTTCTCCATCCACGACGCGTGGAACAGGCGCTGCAACAAGCTGTTAAGATTACGCTTGAAAAAAATTTATCCCAACATCTAAAAAAAGATATTACATTCCAGCCAGCAGCATTCCCTTACTCTCCACCTTTTAACCCATCTTCAGTTCCTTTCGATAGATACCCTCTACCATCCGCATCTTTCAATACATTGTTGCACGCAAAAATAGTCAGAGCGAGCGAAGCAGACATACCAACACAATTAGAATCAACAGAATATGAACAAACTTCACTTATGGTGAATTCATCTCCGCTCACCCTGGATGCTCCTCCCGTAGAGAATATATCGAAGAGCACTGACATCTATCGTCTCATTGGTCAATACAACACAACATACTTACTTGTTGAAAAAGAAGATGGGCTTTTTTTAGTAGATCAACACGCAGCACATGAACGAATTTTATACGAACTGTTTTCACAACGCTTTAATGAAGTTGCCACAATTCAACTGCTATTCCCACACATAATAACGTTATCACCAGATGATATTACTACCATAACACCACATCTTGATATCTTTTCCACCAACGGCATTATCATTGAACAGTGCGCAAGTGATCAACTCATTATTCAATCACTCCCTGTCCACTTAAAAGACCAATCAATTAATGACATTATAAAAGAAACAATTTCATGGATTACTAACCCTACATCACTTGATGAACAAGAACTCAAAAAAACACTCAATAATAAATTGCAAGCACAAATGGCATGTAAAGCGGCAGTAAAAGCAGGCGATATTCTTACACAAGAAAAAATGGAACAACTATTACGCGATTTAGAAAAAACAGCCAACCGATTCTCCTGTCCTCACGGCAGGCCAACCGGATGGCTGTTATCATTACATGAAATTGAAAAAAAATTCAAACGACGAACTTAGAAAATTTACATAGTGGAACTAAAGAAACCTTGTCCTTTAGTGCTATCCACAACCAATTTACGATAAAAGAATGCATAAGCAAGCGTTGATAATGGCCATGTAAGAATAATGCCAATCCAACTCAAAAAGCCCATGTACACAATAATTTTTATTACTACCCAAAACGCAAATAAATCCCACACGTGTTGTTTGGTAACATCATAACTCATTTTTAATGCAGCGATTGGCCCTACATTTTTATCGATAATAAAATAAGGGAAAAAAGCAAAACGTAACAATGCAATGAATCCTGGCAACACAAAAAGAAGCCATCCAACCCAAACCATCACAGAATACAGTACCCATGCGACAAGAGCTTTAGGTGCTAAACTAAAACAAGAAAACAATGTTTGCCATGAACTTTCACCACGATCATGCAATCCAAGTGCAACTTTTTTAAATCCTAAATCAAATCCAACAAAAAAAATTGCTAATATTACACCTGAAATAAGGAGTGTAATGATATTTGATGAGATCAAGCTCATCATAGACATACCGGATTGATATGCTACTGCCGCACAATTATAACCAACACATTCTTGATAATCTTGTAATGCTTGTGACGACATCACTGCCTGAATGAAACCTTTATTAAATAATCCAATAAGACCTACAACTAAAGCAATAACACCTGTGCCTGCCAATAAAACAATAACAAAAAGACGTACCTGCTCGACAAGGGTTCTAAAGCCGAAGCCAACAGCTTCTAATACAAAACTTTTTCTTCCATTCATCTTCCACTCTCCTTTTTTATACATAAAAATACTGACATGGATACCATCTAAGCACAGTTCCAAAAAAAATTGCAACAGCTCTCATATAAAATTTGATACCCTATTCATTCTGAGTTTACAGGCCTCTACCGGAACCAACGCTTTCTGCTTGCAATCAATGGCAATAATAACTGTAATGGTGGCAACCCACGTAAATTTAAACCATAGTTAATTAAAGATAACGCAGCTAATCCGATAATAACGCGCAGCAACAGATCACCCAAAGCAATCAGTATCACTCCAATGCCAATCACAATACAAAACAGACCAAAAATATGATTATAATTAATAGCCATAACATTCCTTGCAATAAAAAATTTATTGCACCAGTGTAACAGAACAAAAGATATTTTTTTACTTTATTCTGGTAAATTATCTACAATCATTAAGGGCTATGCAATAATCTGCAATAGCCCTTAATGATTTAATCACTATTATTTTTCGGTATTACTCAATATTTTTTTTATTTTTTAATTTTGTAGAGGTATTGCTTTTTATTGCTGCTAGGTGATCTTTGTATATTTTTAGATAATTCGAAACTATTTCAGTCTTTTGTCCCAAATCATTATTCATAACGACAGCAAAAAAAGGTAAGGTCAACATACTTAAAAACATACTCCATGGAGTCAGGGAACTTAAAGCTATAACGCTGTACATAGGACCAATAAATCCCGCAGCAAAGAGTAAACTTATTTTGAATGCCGCAGTCCTATCTAATCTATTTTTATATGTTAAACATTCTTCGATATCTACATTTTTATATTTATTCAAAATAGGTAGAATTGGTTCAAGAATTGCATTATTTGTTATGTCTTTCGCTTCCTCTAATACAACAAGTTCTGCATTATAGCCATTCAATACAGTTTCTAAACCAAGTGATGAAAATGTTTGCGTATTAATTAGTTTATGATCTTTTATTTTATTTTCTATACAATGTTGTCGACTCAAAAGATTCTCAACAGACTGCAAACCTTTCTCATTAAGCGCTCTTAAATAAGATATCAAATCTCTTGCTAATGTAGGTTGTTTTACTGAATTAATAAGATCTGTATCCAATTTAATAAGCTTTGTCACCGCAACATTCGTAATAATGGGAATCAAAAAAGCAGGATGAGCTTATGCTAGAAAACAACCAACATGCCCCATACCAAGCACAATATTTGCAGCTAAAAGACCATTAGTTTGACTATCTTCAACAAAAAAATTTGAGCCGTATTTGGAGTTGTATGTAGAAAAACGTGATTGCAATGTATTGGAAGTCTGCACCATGAGATCTTTTATTTGCTCTTTCTTTTCAACAATACAACAATTATCACATTGATTACTTTTTCGTTTCTTTATCTTGGTAGATATTGTCTGCAATTCCCTTTGCAATGCAATTTGTTTTATCTGTTTAAGTTTGTAAGAATTTGCTTTGAGAGTAAGTTGCATTGAATGAGATATCGATGTGCTTATTGCGCATAGAGTGAAAATTATATGAGAACTTTTCATGAGACACCTTTTTTTGTTATGTATTTTGTAATGCACACAAAGAGTGCCATAATAATGTAATTAAGTAAATTTAATACATAATATCCACATTAAAAATACAGAGGAATATCCGCTGAAAGCTATCCTGATAGCTCGTGTCAGCACAGAGGAACAAAAAGAGGCTGGCAATTCACTCCCCGCCCAAATCAGCCAGCTTGAACAATATTGCCACAACAAAGGCCATAGCTACAACTTTTTTAATTGTTCAAACCTAGCTGGTACTTCTTCATTTTTAAAGCTTTCTAAACGTTTAAATTTCTTTGCAACATAAGGATCATTGCCATGCAATCTTTTATAATCGTCTAACAACCCTACATAATCTTGACGTAAACGTGTTTCCGCTTTAACTTCTTTTCCTCCTGTAGCTTCAAGAAGCCGTTGTAAAACATATGCCCCTCGATAACCAGCAAGAGTTGCACGGAATTCTTTTTGTTGATCTTTATTTAAAATATTTTGTTGTTCCATGCTATGTATTTGATTAGCTCCTAAAGCTAACAATCCCAAAATAATAGTAGATTTTTTCATAAAATCCTCTTTTTTTTTAAATTAAACGATATTTTTTATTTACAATTATAACAATATCAGACAATAAGGAGGCAAATCAATAGTTTTTTATATATTTTTATATGCAGACGCTATTTGAATAGTTTAAATATAACCGAGGAACTTACATTGATCTTTGAGAAATAATTTTTATGCGTTTTTTAACTCAAAAGATTTTAATATTGTTTTTTGTATTGATGGTATTGGTTTGAGCGGATATTTTTTAATATGTTCCAAATAAGCAATCATTTTATGAGTTTCATCAATATGGCTTAATTGCAAATAATGTTTACCATACAACCTATTTGGATAATAACTTGTACATCTATCTTCTCTCATTAATGAAGCTACTTCTGGATCTTTCAGTGACGGTAATACTTCGGCTTGCCTCTCATGAATTTGTACAAGCTTTTGAAAACCTTTGCTTTTTTCTACATCACTAGAATTTTTCTGTGTAACGCGACCAATGAGATCAGGAACCACTCCTTCAGTTATATTATGTCCTTCTATTATATGAGTAGCCTCATGAATACAAGTAGTTTGTTGCGAACACTTATTAAGCAAATGAAACTTAGGATAAAAAGTAATATGTATGGGTTTATTATTAGAATAAGAAACAGAAGATATGCTACCACCTTGTGCTATTGTATAGGTACAAACATAAAAATGCCCATTGTCAGCAACAGATTCATGTGGCGATGAAATATCACTATTTGTTATACTTACATTATTGATATCAATGTTTCCTTCTGCTAATTTCTTTCGAATAATATTAAAAAGTTCAGGTGAAATATTCTTATCATGTACAACATTAGGACTAGGCTTGCTATGACTTTCTCGATAAGACAAATTTATTTTATTGATTATTTCTAA
>Ga0070733_10003153_pt1 | contig 11378 bp, 11 predicted proteins | sample Coa_R1_9_FD_66450 | JGI IMG/M metagenome (GOLD analysis project Ga0070733, IMG submission 66450) | Surface soil microbial communities from Centralia Pennsylvania, which are recovering from an underground coalmine fire - Coalmine... | ecosystem: Environmental > Terrestrial > Soil > Unclassified ... | reverse complement strand
GGCGGCGTGAACTACGGCTTTGGGTACACCGGCGTCGGCTTCGCGGGCGGCCGCTGGGTCGGTGGCTCGTTTGCATACAATCAGGCCGTCACCAACGTCAACATCACGGTCGTGCACAACACCTACAACGAGACCGTGGTGAACAACGTCAGGGTCAACAACCGCGTGAGCTACAACGGCGGTGCCGGCGGCATCGCAGCCACGCCGACTCCGATCGAACGGAGCTACGCGCAGGAACCGCATGTGGCGCCGACGGCTGACCAGCGGCAGCACATCCAGCAGGCGGCGCGCAATCCCGACCTGCTCGCGAGAAACAACGGTGGCCGTCCCGCGATTGCCGCGACTCCGCGCTCCGCGGCATTCAACGCCCCCGGCATCGTCGGCGCGCGCGCCGCGGCCAACCCGCCGTCGCAGCCCGCAATGGCGCGCGGCAACGTCAATGGCAACGCCAACGCCAACCCCAACCGCAATGCCAGCTTCAACCGCAATGCCAACGGCAACAACGGTGGCAACGGTAACGGCAATGCCTACGCGCGCCGCGGCTACGGCGGCGGACAGCCGGGCCAGAACGGCGCAAATTCGGCGCCGCCCGGGACCGCTCATCCGCAGCCGCCCGCCGGCCACCCGCAGAACGGCCAGCAGGCCCAGCAAAAGGCCGCCAAGCCGCGCCCCAACAAGCCGCCGGAGAACGGGCGTCGCGAGCCCGAGACCGCTCTCCGCTAGCTTCTCGACACACAGCGTGACTGACACGGGCGAGCCTCCTGGCTCGCCCGTGTGCTTTTTGGACGCGCTCTTTTTTGAACGTCCATCACTTTCACCGTTCGCGGTGAGCGAGCGCAGATTCCGGCGCCTAGCGGATGCCCACCTGCCCGCGCACCGACTCCGTCAGGAGCGCGGGGTCGTAGGCGCGACCGTCCTTGAAGACCAGCGCCACGTTCTCGAGGTCGGCGATGTGCGTGGCAGGGTCCCCGTGCACCAGGATCAGATCTGCGCGCTTGCCGGCGACGATGCTGCCGATGTCGCGCTCGCGCCCGAGAAAGCGGGCCCCGTTCGAGGTACCGATCTCAATCGCCTGCACGGGCGTGAAGCCCGCCTCCACCAGCAGCTCGATCTCACGTTGATCGCCGAAGCCCGGCAGCACGCCGCCGGCACCGGTCGGGTCGGGTCCGGCGAGCAACAGGCCGCCGGCTGCCGCGAAGGCATGCTCGAATTGCATCTCCAGACGAAAGAGCTGCGCGGGCAGAGGGTCCGCCGGATCGAGGAGTGCACGGTAGGTGAGGTAGCTGTTGCGTGCCGCTTCCGACATGGCATCGAGGGAGCGGCGCTGCGCCGGAGCGCGCCCGGGCACGCTGAGCTCGAACACCGGCAAGGTGGAGGTCACCGCGACATGATGCTCGATCAGGAGATGGATGAGACTGACCACCTCGGGGTCGCCGGCGCTCTTGCCGGCCCAGGAAGCTGCGGTCCGCTCCGGGCACTTGTCGGGCTGTCGGCCCGCGACGAACTCGCTGTCGGTGTATACCGGGCCGTGCTCGAGGTCATCGACCCCCGCAGCGACCGCCTCCGGCCAGCTCACCGAGCAAAGATGCGCGGTGATCCTGAGCCCATGCCGATGGGCCGCCGTGGCCGCAGCGGCGAGCTCGGCGCGCGTGATGTTCATGTAGCCCTTGAAGGAGGTCATGCCGGTCGCGGCCCAGTAGTCGACGAACCTGCCCGCCTCCTCGGGTCCTGAGAGCTCGTGCATCTGCGCAAAGTAGGTGCCGGCGCCTTCGAGGTACGGCGCCGTCAGATCGAGGTGCGGTCCGGGGAGCGCACCGGACTCGATCCGCGAGCGCACCTTGAGATCGGTGTAGGGCTCGATGCTCCCGGTGGTACGCAGCGTCGTCACGCCGGCTGCGAGGTAGAGGCGCGGCGCCGAGTAAGGGATCTCGTTCACGATGAAGCCGGGCTCCATCCCTCCCGGGGAATTGCGCTGCGCATCGCGCGAGGCGGTGTAGAAGAGGTGGTCGTGCATCCCGACGAGGCCCGGCAGCAGCGTGAAGCCGGCGTAATCGCGCACCTGCGTGCCGGGGGGCACCGCGGTGGTGGCGGCGGGACCCACGGCAGCAATCCGCCCGTCGACGATGATGAGAGTCTGGTCGGTGCGTGCCGCGGCGCCCGTGCCGTCGATGATCTCGACATGCCGCAGGGCGATGCTGCCGGCTGGAATCGCCAGGTAGGAGGCGGCATCGGTCCGCTCGGCGCCGAGGCTCGACGCCGCGCTCACCATGAGAGTCGCGACGAGTCCCCCGCAAGTGAGCGCGCGCATGGCCTCAATACCCGTGAGCGCTCGAGCCTTCGTGAGCGACCGCGACTCCGAGGGCTGCGCCGGCGATTACCGCCAAAACCAGCGTCACGGTCTGCACAGCGTTGATTCGGCCCTGCTCAACCGAGACCACCTGATCCACCGGCACCGACTCGGTGCGCCCGCGAATGACGCCGTCGGCGATACCGGTCACCTCGAAGCGGTGCGTTTTTCCGTCGGCGGTGACGATCGATACCGAATCGCCGGCCTTGAGCAGCGTTCCCGTGTTGATGCCCCGACGCAGGTCGTCGGGATTGCCGGCGATGGGACTCAGTGTCGTGCAGCTCGTGCAGAGGAGAATCAGCGCCAGCATCCGCACAGTCGCGCCTCGCATGAGCTGCCTCCCGTTCGCGGCCATACCCCGGCAGTGGCGCGTCGGAATCTACGCGGTTTCGACCGCGCGCGGAAGATCCGGCTAGCGGCGCCGCACTCGCTTGCGACGCCCGCCCGGCGTTGCGCGCTTGGCGCGACGCTCCTTGTCGTACGGGTTCGCATCGGTGCGGTACTCGACGACGACCGGTGTCGCGTACAGATCGTAGGTCTTGCGGAACAGGTTGGCGAGATAGCGGGTATAGGCCTCGGGGACCGCATCCGTCTGGTTGCCGTGAATCACGATGCGCGGCGGGTTGCGGCCGCCCTGGTGCGCATAGCGCAGCTTGATGCGCCGGCCGTGAACGAGCGGCGGCTGATGCATGCTGAGGGCGTGCTCGAGCGTGCGGGTGAGCGCCTTGGTCGGCAGGGCGCGCATCGCCCCCTCGTGGGCGCGCACCGCGGCCTGCATGAGCTCGCCGACCCCGGTGCCATGGCGCGCGGAGATGAAGAAGAGCGGCGCGAAGGGCACGAAGTCGAGCTTGAGCGCGAGCCCGCGACGGATGTCCTCGCGCTGCTCCTGCGCGATCCCGTCCCACTTGTTGACGGCGATGAGGAGCGAGCGGCCGCGCTCGAGCGCAAGTCCGAGAACGCTCGCATCCTGCTCGGCGACCGTGTCGTGCGCATCGAGCACCAGCACCACCACGTGCGCCTCGGCGATCGCCTGCAGCGTCTTGGCGACGCTCGCTCTCTCGACCGAATCCTCGACCCGGGCACGACGCCGCACGCCCGCGGTGTCGATCAGCAGGAACTGCCGCCCATCGCGCTCGAAGGGCACGAAGATACTGTCGCGCGTGGTGCCCGGCTCCTCGCTGGCGATCACGCGCTCCTCGCCGAGGAGGCGATTGACGAGCGTCGACTTGCCCACGTTGGGCCTGCCGATGATGGCGATGCGAATCGCCCCGTCCGCGGTAGCTTCGGGCGGCTGCGCCTCGAAGCCCGCGAGCACCTGCTCCATCAGGCTCTCGCAGCCCTGTGCATGGGCGGCTGAGATGAGGCAGGGCGCGCCGAGGGCGAGCGCATGGAAGTCGGCGCCGGCGAGCTCCGGGTCGAGACCCTCGCCCTTGTTGAGCGCCAGCGTCACGGGCTTGCCCGAGCGACGCAGCTCGCGAGCCACGAACAGATCCTGCGGCGCGAGGCCGGCGCGCGCGTCCGCGAGGAACACCAGCCGGTCGGCCTCGGCCACCGCGCGCTCGGTCTGCGCGCGCATCTGCGCTTCCAGCCCCGTGGGATTCTCGATCAGGCCGCCGGTATCGATGACTACGTAGGGAACGGGGCCTAAGCGCCCGAAGCCATACTGGCGGTCGCGCGTCAGCCCGGGCACATCCGCGACGATCGCATCGCGCGTGCCGGTCAGGACGTTGAACAGCGTCGACTTGCCGACGTTCGGGCGGCCGACGAGCGCGATGACGGGGAGCATGGCGCTAAGTGGCGCGCAGGCGGCGACCCGCGCACGCGACTACTTGTGCCCCGCAGCGACAGGGGTGACGCGAAACGCGCTGATCTGGCCGCGGTCGTTGATGACCAGCACCAGGTTGCCGACCACCACGGGCGCGGTGCTCACGCGCGTCTTGCCGGAGGAAGCGCGGGCCGCGAGCGAGCCTGTGGCCTTGTCCAGCCAGTGCACGTAGCCCTGAAAGTCGGCCGTCACCACCGCGTTGTCCTCGTCCATGGCGACGACCGCCGTCAGGCCTCGATACTGAAGCTTCTTCTGCCGCCACAGCTCCGCTCCCGTGCGCGTGCGCAGCGCCACGATCTCGCCGTCGGCACCGGCCATGTAGAGCGCATCGTCATCGAGCGTGAGGCTGCGGTAGCTCGAAGCGTCGTGCGACCACCAGACCTGCCCGGTATCGAGCGCCAGCATGGCGATCTTGCCCTGGAAGCCTACGGTGTAGACGTCCTGTCCGGATACCCGCACCGTGGTGTCGATGTCATCGAGGCGTTCGAGCTCGGTGCGCCCGTGCGGGGGTGCGATCGTCGCCTCCCACTGCACCGTGCCGTCGCCGCTGTTGACCGCGAGCACTTTGCCGTTATCGAAGCCGCACAGCACCAGCTCTCCGGCGATCACCGGCCGCGCCGTGCCGCGCAGCGACAGCCGCGGCACCTGCTGCTGCTGCACCCACAGCTCGTGTCCGTCCGCCGGGCTCAGGGCATGGAGCCTGCCGTCGACGGTGCGCAGCGCGATCAGCCGCTCCGAGATCGCCGCGGGCGCGAGCACCTCGCCGCTGACGCGCACCGACCAGCGCTGCGTGCCCTTCGCGGCATCGAGCGCAAAAAGCCGGCCGTCGCTCGTGCCGATCAACACCATTCCGCCGCCGACCGCGGTGCCGCCCGAGAGCGGGGCCTTGAGCCGCGTACGCCAGGCGGTGCGCCCCGAGGCGAGATCCAGCGCCACGACGTCGCCCTTGTGACTCGCGGCATAGACCCGGCCGTCCGCCACCGACAGGGCCAGGCCGAGCCGCAGCCGAATCTCCTTCTTGTCGCCGACGGTCGCGCTCCAGCGCCGCTCGACCCGCAGCGTCGAGGCGAACGGGGTGAGCTTGGCGGGCTGGTCGATCTGCTTGTCCTTGGAGCACGCCGCCACGATGAGCAGGAGCCCGGCGATGCAGATCGGGCGAGTCAGGTTTCGCATGGTTTTATTTCGCGGGGCTTGCGGGTGCGGGAGTAGCCGCGGTCGCCGGGACCGATGCAGATGCCGTCGCGGCCAGGTCGGCGATCTTGAGGTTGAGAAGCGCACTGTCGCCCGGATCGGCTGCGCCGGCGGCGCTGCGGTAGGCCTTGAGGGCCGCCGCGGAATCGCCCTTGGCATAGTAGGCATCGCCGCGCACCGCCTCGAAGCGCGCGGCAAAGGCGCCAGGCTTGACGGCGTTCAGCGTGGCGAGAGCCTGGTCGGGCTTGCGCTGCGCAATCTCGACGCGCGCCAGGCGCTCGCGCGCGACCAGCGCCAAACCGTGATCCTTGGATTTCTCCGCCACGTAGCTGAGCTCCTGGGCCGCCTTGTCGAGCTCGTTGGCCTCCACCTCGACGCGGGCGGCGAGGAGCTTGGCCTGGTCGGCGTAGGGCGACCCGGGGTAGCTGCGTTCGAGCTCCCCGAGATGCGTAAAGGCGTCGGCGCGGTTGCCGCGCTCGAGGGCGTCGATCATCTGAGTGTAGATCGCGCTCGCCTGCAGGCCCCGGGCGTCGATCCGCGCCTTCCACCAGTACCAGCCGGCACCGAGGGCGGCGGCGATCGCGACCCCGGCGATCACCGAGGGACCGTACTCACGGATCCAGCCGCGGATTTCTTCCCATTGTTCTTTGTCAGACAGATACTCGCTCACTCACTTCGCTCCTCAGCCTCCCCTAAAGACCCGCCAGGGCCGCATCCAGGCCCGCGGCCAGGGAGTCGATCGGGCACTCGCTCTGACCCCGTTCCTCGCGTAAAGGTTTCACGGCGAGTACGCCACGGGCGAGCTCATCGTCGCCGACGATGAGCGCGAGCGCCGCCCCGCTCTTGTCGGCGCGCCGGAACTGCGCCTTGAAATTACCGCCCCCGAGGTTGAGATCGACACGCAGCCGGGGGCGCTCGCTCCGCAGCCGCTCGACGATACGCAGAGCCTCGGCCGCCGCACGCACGCCGTTGACGACCACGTATACATCCGCAGGCATCGCCCGAGGCGCAGATCCCGAGGCCGTGAGCAGCGCCACCAGCCTTTCGACCCCCATGGCGAAGCCGACCGCGGGAGTCGCCTCCCCTCCGAGTTGCGCGATCAGGCCATCGTAACGGCCGCCGGAGCATACGGCATTCTGGGCGCCGCTGGAGGCGGTGATCCACTCGAACACGGTGCGATTGTAATAATCGAGGCCGCGTACCAGCCGCGGGTTGACCTCGTAGGCGACGCCGATGCTGTCGAGCATTGCGCGCAGCGCCGTGAAGTGCTCCTGCGACTCCGCATCCAGATGCTCCGTGAGGAGTGGTGCGCCCCGGATGAGCTCCTGCATCTCGGGATTCTTGCTGTCGAGGATGCGCAACGGATTGCCACCCATGCGCCGCTGGCTGTCGGCATCGAGCCTGGAGGCGTGCTTCTCGAAGTACTCGACCAGACGGGCGCGGTAGACACGGCGGCTGTCGCTCGTGCCGAGCGAGTTGATCTGCAGCGTGAGGCCGCCGATCCCCAGCCGCTGCCACAGCCGGGCGCTGAGCGCGATCAGCTCCGCATCGACGTCGGGACCTGACCAGCCGACCGCCTCGACGTCCACCTGCCAGAACTGCCGATAGCGTCCGGCCTGCGGCGCCTCGTGCCGGAACATCGGACCCAGGCACCAGAGCTTGTGGCGTTGACCGCGCAGCAGGCGGTTGGAGATGAGGGCGCGCACGATGCCCGCGGTGGCCTCCGGGCGCAGCGTCAGGCTGTCGCCGCCGCGGTCGACGAAGGTATACATCTCCTTGCCGACCACGTCGGTGTGCTCACCGATCGCGCGCTTGAAGAGCTCGGTGCGCTCGAGCACCGGCACACGGATCTCCTCATAGCGGTAGGAATCGAGCAGCGCGCGGCAGACCGCTTCGAAGTGCTGCCAGGCGCCGATCTCCTCGGGCAGCACGTCGTTCATGCCGCGGACCGGCTGGACCTCCCCGCTCAAGCTCAGCCTCCGTGCGCGACCAGCGGCGGCAGCGGCGCGGCGTGCCCGCTGCCATCGATCATGAAGCGCGCCGTGCCGTCGCGGCGCAGGAGTCCCTCGAGCGCCACCTGGGTGCCGTTGAGCTGTACCCTGACCCCGGGCGCATTGCCGATCACCACCCGCAGCGGGGGCGTGCCGGACAGGGTGCGCGCGCTGTCGGGCGCGTTCAGTCCCTCGAAGAGACGCCGGCCCGAGGCATCGGTCACCTCGGCCCAGCTGATGCCATAGAACTTCAGTGCCAGCCGTGCCTCCCCGGCGATGGCGGCAGGCGCGCCTCGCGCCGCCACCTGCGCATCGATCGCCGTCATGAGCTGCTCGGCCGAGGCGCTCCTGACAGATCGCGCCGACACCGGTTGCGCCTTCGTCGCCGGCAGCGCGAGCAGCCACCAGAGAAGCCCGGCGATGGCGAAGCCGAGCAGCACCACGAGCGCCAGCAGCACCATGCGCGGGGAGCGGCGGTCGGGCTCGCCCCGCGGGATACGCCGCAGGTCGGGTCCCCCTGCCTGGGCGGTCGCGGGGTACAGGCTCTGCAGCTCCGCATAGGGCTCGCCCACGAGGTCGGCGTAACGACGCAGGTGCCCTCGTGCGTATACCGGTGCCCCGAGAGCCGCGAAGTCCTCCGCTTCGAGCGACTCGAGGATGCGCGCGTCGACGTGCAGCTTCTCGGCGGCCTGCAACACGGTGAGGCCGCGGGTCTCACGGCCTCGCCGCAGCCGTGTGCCGATGCCGCAGCGCGCTTCGCCGCCAGCCTCACTCGTGGTCATTGGGCTCAACCGGGATTATCGAGCGAGCGCGCCTGGGCCGACCCGGGGTAGTCGAGCCTCAGCCGACGCGAGTAGCGCTGCGCGCCGACCGCATCGCCCTGCTTGCGCGCCACGCGGAAACCGAGCAGCAGCAGGTCCGGGGTTGCATCGTAGGTGCCCATGTAGCTGTCGATCCGGGCGCGCGCCGGCGCGAGCTGCCCCTGATCGAAATCGAGGCTGGCGAGCTGGTAGGCGGCCTCGGCGAAGTTCGGCCGCAATTGCAGCGCGGCGTTGAAGTTGCTGCGCGCCTCCTCGTCGCGCTTGGCCGCCCGCAGGCACACGCCGGCGTTGGTGTACGCCGCCTGCGGCGTGCGATACAGCGGATTGTGCGCGGCTTCGAGGAAGCGCTTGACGCCCTCGTCGGTGCGGCCGTTCTGGCAGAGGTACACGGCGTAGTTGTTGACGACGTCGGGGTCGTGCGGTGCGAGCTTGAGCGCCGTGCGAAACTCCTCGTCGGCCTTCACCGGGTCGTGCATGCGCTCGAACAGCATTGCGCGCGCGGTGTGGACGTTGGCGTTGCTCGAATCCTCGGAGAGCGCCCGATCGAGCTTGAGCTTGGCGACCGCGAGATCGCCCTGGTTCATGTACTGGATGCCTAGCTGCACGTTGTCGGCGGCGGCCTCGCGCTCATTGGCCATGTGGAGCGGGCGGGTGCTGCTCGCACAGCCTCCGAGAGTCAGCGCGGCGAATGCGGTAAGCGCCAGTCGCGCGCGGGATTGGATCTTGTTCACGTGTTGCTCATGCCTGTACGGCGACGCCGATGACCTTGTCACCGAGACGCACGGTGGTGCGATCGATGACCCTTCCGGCCAGTTGACCGCAGGCCGCGTCGATATCCTCGCCGCGGGTGCGCCTCACGGTGGCGAGCACGCCTCGCTCCAGCAGCTCGTCCCGGAAGCGCTGGATCACGGGAGCGGGCGAGCGCGCGTAGCGGGTGCCGGGAAAAGGGTTGAAAGGAATGAGATTGACCTTGGCGGGATGACCCTTGAGCAGGCGTGCCAGCGCGCGCGCCTGTGCCGGGGAATCGTTCACGCCATCGAGCATCACGTACTCGAAGGTGACGCTGCGGCCGTTCTGTTCGTCGAGGTAGTGCCAGCAGGCGGGCAGGAGCTCGGCGATCGGGTGCTTGCGGTTGATCGGCACGAGCTCGTTCCGCAGGGCATCGTCGGGCGCGTGGAGCGAGACGGCCAGCGCCACGTTGCTCACCTCGGCGAGCCGGTAGATCTGCGGCACGAGCCCCGAGGTCGACAGCGTCACCCGACGGCGCGACAGGTCGCAGCCGAAATCATCGAGGAAGACATCGAGCGCGGGCACGACGTTGCGGAAATTGGCGAGTGGCTCGCCCATGCCCATCAGCACGACGTTGGTCACGCGGCGCTCACCTGCCGACCCCGCTTCGCGCGCGAGCTCGGCGCTCGCGAGCCATACCTGGCCGACGATCTCCGCGGTGCTCAGGTTGCGGTTGAAGCCCTGCTGGGCGGTCGAGCAGAACGAGCAGTCGAGCGCGCAGCCCACCTGGGAGGAGATGCAGAGCGTGCCGCGGTCGGGCTCGGGAATGAACACCATCTCGAAGGCCTGGGTCTCATCGGCCCGCAGGAGCCATTTCACCGTGCCGTCGCTCGAGCGCTGCACGCGGACGATCTGCGGCGGCCGTACCTCGGCCTGCTCGGAGAGACGGCTGCGAAAGTCGCGGGCGAGATCCGTCATCGCGGCAAAATCGGCGACGCCGCGCTTGTAGATCCACGTCATGAGCTGGCGCGCACGGAAGGGCCGGCTGCCGAGCTGCGACACGAACGCCTCCAGCGCCGGCCTGGTGAGGCCCAGCAGGTTGGTACGTTCGGTGACGGAGGAGCTCATGGGAAGCGCTCAGCTGCGCGAATGCAGTTCCGTGGTGCTGAAGAAATAGGCGATCTCGCGCGCGGCCGTATCGGGCGCATCCGAGCCGTGCACGACGTTCTGCTCGATGCTCGCGGCGAGATCGGCCCGGATCGTACCGGGAGCGGCCTTCTTCGGATCGGTCGCGCCCATCAGGTCGCGGTTGCGCGCAATGGCGTTATCGCCTTCCAGCACCTGCACGATCACGGGACCTGAGCTCATGTAGCGCACCAGATCCTTGAAGAACGGCCGCTCGCGATGCACCGCGTAGAAGCCCTCGGCCTCGCGCTGCGACAGATGCATCATGCGAGCGGCGATGATGGAAAGTCCGGCCTTCTCGAAGCGTCGATACACCTCGCCGACGAGATTGCCGCGGACGCCGTCTGGCTTGACGATGGACAGGGTGCGCTCGAGCGCCATTCGATGGGTACCTCCGCAGGTTAAGCGCGGAAGTTTACCTTGGCAGCCGCCAGGCCCGCAATTTACGGGGCGCCGGAAGTTGCGGTTTGGTAAGGCTTTTTGGGCGCAACGCGCCGCCGGGCGGCAGCGCGGGACTCAGACGGAGAAACTCTCCCCGCAGCCGCACTCGCCCTTGACGTTCGGATTGCGGAAGCGGAAGGCTTCGTTCAGCCCCTGTTTCACGAAGTCGACGATGGTCCCGTCGACGAGAGTGAGGCTTCCGGCGTCCACGAACACGCGCACGCCGCGGTCCTCGAAGACGGTGTCGCCCGGCTGTGGCCCGTCGGCGTAGTTCACCACGTAGGCGAAGCCCGAGCAGCCGGTCTTGCGGACTCCAAGACGCAATCCGATGCCGCTGCCACGGGCCGCGAGAAAGCTCTTCACGCGGTTGGCAGCGGATTCAGTCAGTGAGATGGCCATCGACCCTCGATATTCTACCGCTTATGGCCACTGCAAGAGGCAGGCCTTCAGCGCGTCCTCGATCACCAGCAGCCGCCCGAGCCTCTCCAGCGGTACCGAACGGCTCTCGGCCCATTCCGCTGGCCTCCCGGGTTGCAAGGCCGACCGGGACCGCCCCGGCAGCTGGGCGGAGAGCCACGCGGCCACCTGCAAAGTATGCGGGCAGCCAAAAGCCTGGACCCGTGCATCTTTCACAGTGTCGCCGCTTACGAGCAGGTGAAAGCGCACCCAGGTCTCCTCTCCCGGGCCGCCGGCTTCCCCGCTCACCCACCCCGGTCCCGGTGGCGCGCTGCTGGCGGGCGACAGCGCCCGCAGGCGACTGACTTCGTGCCGCACGGCCGCGCCAGCCAAGTCGACGTCGGCGCTCTCCGTGAAGCGCCCGAGGCTGAAGCGCAGCGAGCTGCCCGCGA
>Ga0070733_10003152_pt1 | contig 11380 bp, 8 predicted proteins | sample Coa_R1_9_FD_66450 | JGI IMG/M metagenome (GOLD analysis project Ga0070733, IMG submission 66450) | Surface soil microbial communities from Centralia Pennsylvania, which are recovering from an underground coalmine fire - Coalmine... | ecosystem: Environmental > Terrestrial > Soil > Unclassified ... | reverse complement strand
ATCGAGGCGATTGGACCCGTATGGACCCTCGCCGCCGAGATGACAACCGCAAGTGCTTGATTCCAGGGTGTGGGCGCGTAGCTCAGCTGGTAGAGCAATGCCCTTTTAAGGCATGGGTCGCAGGTTCGAGCCCTGCCGCGCTCACCAAGATTTCAGGGTACCGAGTAGATTTCGGCAGGGTTAATTTCAGGGACCTCGGACGCCCAGAACGGTTCCCAGGCAGTTGGGGCAGCGCTTCGCGCGCCGCGTTCGCGGTCAAAAGAGCCTTGACGCCGTCCTTTGCGCCCCGGCCTATTATCCACCTGTTTGGGGAATGTCAGATTTCTAGTTCACGAGCGTGGCGGCGCGCTGAGTCGAACCGCTCCTAAACAGTCGGGTGAAGGGTTGCGCGAACGCTTCTCGAGAAGCGCGATTGGATTGTTTCTATCCCTGCTACCTGGTTTCCGGGTTCCTCTCAAGAATTCATCCGCCTTTCATGGGAAGACATTAGACTTGCAGAGCGTCGCGTAGCGCAACGCCCGCACTTCGAATTCCGGAGACCATTTAATGGCCGACACCACTGTCCCAACGCCGCTTTCACCCGACGAGCTGAGAAAGACAGATGCTTACTGGCGCGCCTGCAATTACCTGTCGGCGGGCATGATCTATCTTCGCGCCAATCCGCTTCTGCGCGAACCCCTGAAGCCCGAGCACATCAAGAATCGGCTTCTTGGGCACTGGGGCTCAGATCCCGGCCAATCTTTCCTTTGGGTGCACTTGAACCGCCTAATCCGGAAGTACGACTTAAATGTTATGTACATCTCCGGCCCCGGCCACGGCGCGCCCGCCACGCTCGCCAACTGCTATCTGGAAGGGCATTACTCTGAAATTTATCCTGATAAGAGCTGTGACGAAGCGGGCATGCTCAAGTTCTTCAAGCAGTTTTCCTTTCCCGGAGGGATCGGCTCTCACTGTACACCGGAGACGCCAGGTTCGATTCACGAAGGTGGCGAGCTTGGGTACTCCATTTCGCACGCCTACGGAGCGGCGTTCGACAATCCCGATCTTATCGTCGCCGTCGCGGTGGGGGACGGCGAGGCCGAGACCGGTCCGCTGGCGACCTCCTGGCATTCAAACAAATTCCTGAATCCCATTCGCGATGGGGCGGTCTTGCCGGTGCTGCACCTCAACGGTTACAAGATCGCAAATCCCACAATCCTCGCTCGCATCCCGCATGAGGAATTGGAAGCGCTGTTGACCGGCTACGGTCACAAACCATATTTCGTCGAGGGCCACGACCCGTCCGCGATGCATGTCGCTATGGCTTCAACCCTGGAACAATGCATTCTCGAGATTCGCTCGCTGCAGCGGCACGCTCGTTCCACCGGCGACAGGGCACGTCCGCGCTGGCCGATGATTGTGCTGCGGTCCCCTAAAGGTTGGACCGGACCAAAAGAAGTAGACGGCCACAAAGTGGAAGATTTTTGGCGCGCTCACCAGGTTCCCGTGCTCGACCCAGCTACGAATCCGCGCAGTCTAAAAATCGTCGAGGACTGGTTGCGCAGCTACAAACCCGAAGAACTCTTTGACGCCCATGGAAGGCTCGTGCCAGAACTGCGGGAACTTGCTCCTTTAGGTACGCGCCGCATCTCGGCAAATCCACACGCGAATGGTGGTGTGCTGCGCAAAGAGCTCGATTTGCCGGACTTTCGCGACTATGCCGTTCAGGTCAAGGCTCCGGGTGCGATCTATGCGCCACCCACCGACGTGCTCGCGCACTTCCTTGCCGAGGTCATGCGCCGCAACATGAACTCCTTCCGGGTGTTCGGGCCGGACGAGACGGCCTCCAACCGGCTGACCGCCATCTATGCGGCTTCGAAGAAGACCTGGCTTGCCGAATTCAAGCCGGAGGATGCCGACGGCGGTGAACTCGATGTCTCTGGGCGCGTCATGGAGATGCTGAGTGAGCACACGCTCGAAGGCTGGTTCGAAGGCTACGTTCTCACCGGCCGTGACGGCTTTTTCTCAACCTACGAAGCTTTCGTACACGTAATCGATTCGATGTTCAACCAGCATGCGAAATGGCTGGAAAAATCGAAGAAAGAACTCGATTGGCGCGCGCCCGTGCCTTCCATCAACATTCTTATTACTTCGCTTGTCTGGCGGCAGGATCACAACGGCTTCACCCATCAGGACCCAGGGTTTCTGGATGTGGTCACCAACAAAAGCCCCGATGTGGTCCGCATCTATTTGCCGCCGGACGCGAATTGCCTGCTCAGCGTGGCGGACCATTGCCTGCGCTCACGCGACTACGTCAACGTCATTGTTGCGGACAAGCAGGACCACCTTCAATACCTCAGCATGGAAGAAGCCGTAACGCACTGTACGAAGGGCATCGGCATCTGGGACTGGGCTTCGACGGACGATGGCTCGGACCCCGATGTGGTACTAGCCTGTGCGGGCGACATCGCGACCATGGAGTCCGTCGCGGCGGTTGCGATTCTGAAAGAACGCTTCCCCGATTTGAAGATCCGCTTCGTCAACGTCGTCGATCTCTTCCGGCTCATGCCGGAGAGCGAGCATCCGCACGGACTCTCCGACCGCGACTTCGATTCTCTTTTCACCAGCGACAAGCCGGTGATCTTCAATTTCCATTCCTATGCGTCGCTCATCCATAAACTCAGCTACCGCCGCAGGAACCATGAGAATATTCATGTGCGCGGATACAAAGAAAAGGGCAACATCAACACGCCCCTCGAACTCGCGATTCTTAACCAGGTGGATCGCTTCAACCTCGCCATCGATGTCATTGATCGCGTTCCGCGCCTGCGGCCAACCGGCGCGCACGTCAAGGAGTGGCTGAAGAATCAGATCATCGAGAGTATCAATTACGCCCACTCTGAAGGCATCGACAAAGCAGAGATCCGCAATTGGAAATGGCCCGGATAGGCATCGTGGAAATGTCGACCCAAAAAGACGATCTCATCCTCGCACTCAACAGCGGCTCGTCTTCGCTCAAGTTCGGCGTATACGGCCGCGGTGTCGGTGACAGCGAAGAAAAACCGCTGCTGATCGGAAGCGCCGAGGGCATTGGACACAGCAACGCCACATTACACATTCGTTCTTCCGATGGAAACGGACTGGTTACGCGCGAATGTATCCACGAGTCCCAGAGCGATGCCCTCGCCACTCTCGCCATGGAACTCCGGGATTACATTCACGCCGCTCCGGTGGCCGTTGGACATCGCGTCGTGCACGGCGGGCCAGAACTCCGCACGCATCAACTCATCACGCCGCGGGTCCTCGACCAACTTCGCGCCGCTACTCACTTCGCGCCGCTGCATATGCCGCAGACTCTGGCGCTTATCGCCTCCGCACAATCCAACTTCCCCGCGGCTGCGCATTTTGCCTGTTTCGACGATGCTTTTCACCGCACAATGCCGGAAGTGGCGTCGCACTTACCTGTTCCGCAGAGATTTTTCGACGCCGGTGTCCAGCGCTACGGCTTCCACGGTCTTTCTTACGAGTCGCTGGTGCATCACTTCGGCGCGCGGCTTCCCGGGCGAGCCATCTTCGCCCACCTGGGCAACGGAGCAAGTCTCTGTGCTCTTCGCAACGGAGTATCCGTCGACACCACCATGGGATTCACTCCCACCGGCGGCATCCCGATGGGTACGCGGTCCGGTGATCTCGATCCGGGCGTTTTGCTCTACCTGTTACGCAACGAGAAACTCAGCATTGATGAGCTTGAGGATCTGCTTAACCATCAGAGTGGCCTCTTCGCTCTGTCTTCGGGTGAGAGCGATGTGAGGGCGCTGGAAGAGAGGATTCGCTCCAACGATCTCCCCGCCGCTCTTGCGCTGAACGTCTTTGCCACTTCCGTGCGCAAAGTAGTTGGCGCGTACGCAGCCCTCCTCGGTGGTATCGACCTGCTCGTCTTCACCGGCGGCATCGGAGAGCACAGCAATCACATTCGATCCTTAGCCGCCGACGGTCTCGATTTCCTTGGCCTCACCGCAGACAAGATTCAGACTGTCCCCGCGGAGGAAGAAGCGCAAATCGCCCGCCACTGTCGCACACTGATGACCATGACTCGCTAAGGAAGAAGGAAGCCTGCTAACAGTAGTCCAGAAAGATTCCAGACGTACGGTTCTTTCGAAATCTAACGGGGCCGCCGATTGCGATTGCCATCCCTAATTCCCCAGAATTCGTCTTCGGGGACATCATCCAGAGTTGTCGGGACTAAGGACCGGCATTCGATCGTGAACTGTCGCAGTGATGGCGTTCGGCTGCGTGGTTAAGATCGTGCAAGTCTCTAGGTGGTGTCGCTTTCCGTACGCCTACACGATCAAGTGACATATTCTGCGACAGGCTGGTCGGCGACGGCTGGCCTGCCGTGAATATCGCCAATCGACCCATAAGCGTGAACCTCCGGCCGCCATTTTCAAAAAACCTCGAGTGATTTGCCAACTCTGCCCGCAGCTATAAAGAAAATTTTGCCGTTCGTGTCGTCTTTTGCCCACCGTTTCCGATTTCATAATTAGAGACAGAAAACTGAGCTCAGCGATAAGGAGGAGAAACCGTGAGAGCTTCAAAGGCTAAATTCCTGATGTTCCTTTTGGTGCTCGGATTGTTCTCGGGTGCTATGGCTCAGACATCGCACACCACGTTGCCCTACCCGACCGCGAAAACGCCTGCGGCAATCGATCGCGGCTCGCTAACAGCAGAGTCGGGTACAACGCCGCTTTCGATTACCATTGCGCTCCAATTGCGCGATCTCGACGAAGCCGAAAACCTGCTGATAGCGCTGCATACCCCCGGCGATCCGCAGTTTCATCAGTTTCTGACCGCGAAGCAGTTCGCGGCGCGCTTCGCACCCACGGATTCTGACGTCGCGAAGATCAGTGCGGCGCTAGGGAAGTACGGGCTGACGGTCGAACGGACCACGGCGACAACGCTTAAAGTTACTGGCCTGCCAGCCGAGATGGAGCGGACCTTCTCCATCAGTTTGCATAGCTATCAAGTTCCTGCGCACGATGACGCTCCAGCCTACACTTTCCACGCTCCGCTGACTCAAGCCACAATCCCTGCCGAGATTTCGGCGTCGGTTGCAGCCGTAGTCGGTCTGGATAGCCGTCCAAGTTTTCGTCCTGCGACTCGGACAGCTTCCGCGAAGTTGAAGATGGCGAGTGCGGTGCCGCAAACCACCACGCCCGATCCGCCTGGATTTTGGACACCGGTCGATTTCGCCGATTATTACGATGCGCAACCGCTGTATAAGCGTGGAATAACAGGGAAGGGCCGGACGCTAGGGATTGTCGCATTGGCGAGCTTTACGGAAAGTGATGCTTTCGCTTACTGGAGTGCGCTCGGGCTTTCCGTCAATCCCAACCGCATTCACATCGTCAATGTCGATGGCGGACCTGGCGCGCCCAGCGATGCTTCCGGTTCCGGCGAGACTACTGGTGATGTCGAACTGTCTGGCGGAATCGCTCCGGGGGCAAATATCGTTGTTTACCAGGCACCGAATACAAACCAAGGGTTTGTTGACGACTTTGCTGCGGCTATCGATGCCAACTCGGCGGACACGCTATCGACCTGCTGGGGTTTTTGGGAGTGGTTCGATAATTTCGAAAACGACCCGGTGACCGATCCGATTACCGGGCAGACCGTAGGTTCTGCGGAAGCAATCCACGAACTGCTTGTTCGGGCGGCGATCCAGGGGCAGACATTTTTTGCGGCGGCGGGCGACGGCGGCGCGTACGATGTGAATGACGATCTGCGGTGTCTCGGCCCCTACTCGACTACGCAGCCATACAGTTGTAGCCAGCCCTTGACAGTTTCTTACCCTGCTAGTGACCCGGCCATGACCGCAGCGGGTGGCACAACGTTGCCCGGTCTTCAACAGTATTGCCTCAATGCGGCTTGTACTTCCATGTACGACATCAATATCCCGCACGAGAGGGTATGGGCGGAGGATTACCAGGAAGGTTTGTGCGAGGCTGTGGGATTTCCCGATCCTATCGCGTGCGGAATCTTCCCCTATGGGGGCGGGGGAGGGGTGAGTGTGATGTTTGAGCAGCCTATTTATCAATGGTTTATTCCCGGCACTCAATTCAGCCAACCTGGACAGGTGTGGGAAGCAGGTACGGCCATTGCGGCAGAGATTGGGTCTCCTGGCCCGCCGTGCTGCTCATACTATGCTCTGCCTGCCTTCTATCCGGGCCGCAACGTTCCGGATATCTCCGCCAACGCCGACTGGAATACCGGCTATACCGACTACTACACCTCAAGCGTCTCCGGATTTGCAATCTATAACTACCTGGGCGGCACCAGCGCTGTCGCACCGCAATTGAACGGCGCTGCGGCCCTGATTGGCGAATACCTGCACGGCAGCCGGTTGGGATTGCTGAACTTCCCGCTCTACGGTCTTGCGCTCACTGGTCAGGCGTACAGGGGCCCAAATCCACCCTTGCACGCGATTGCCTATGGTGACAACTGGTTCTACAAGGGCCGCAACGGCTATAGTCCGGCAGCCGGACTTGGCACACTCGACGTGTGGAATTTTGCGGAGTTCCTTCGCGACCTGTTCTAGGTTTTTGTGGGGTCTTGCATAAGGATACGGGGGGTGAACCGTCCTTTTGTGCGCGGCGAAAATCGAAGAACACGGTTGGTCGGCAGGAAACCATGCTGTTGGTCGCAAAATCAATTCACGCTAACACCCAGGTCGCTTGAGTCTATGAATGCTGGGCAACCCCCCGAGCGGGAGTAAGGTCTGGAAGGCACCTGATCGGGAGATTGTCAAGCCCCGGCCGAATCGTGGAAAAGTAATGGCGGACCGGGACGTGCAGCCGACGGCAGCTCCACGACCGAGAGAATCGCCGCAACCTTCAGTCCCGCTCGTGGGCTGAAAACCCAACTAGAGACAACATTCCGCGCTCACCTCGTATTTGAGATGCCAATTCCGCTTTTTGGAACCGCTTTGTTGTACTGGTGTCGCTGTGTGAATATGAATATGGAGGTTCACACGAGTAGATGGGAGGCACCATGCGTCGAGAACGGGCGCTGAAGGTAGATGAGAGCTTGCTGCCCAAGCAGCGCAAGCCTATTCCACACGCATTCGTGCTTGATGCGATTTCCACACTATCGCCGTACACGCGTCCGATGTTTGGCTGCCTTGCAATCTATGTAAAAGACAAAATCGTGCTGATCCTACGGGACAAGCCTAAGAGCGCCGCGGATAATGGAGTATGGCTCTGCACTACCCAAGAACACCACCCGAGCTTGGGGTGTGAGTTCCCGAACATGCGATCCATTCAAGTATTGGGCAAACGCGTAACGGGTTGGCAGGTGTTGCCAGTCGATGCCCCTGATTTTGAATCAGCGGCACTGCGGGCATGCGAGCTTGTTCTCGCTGGAGACCCTCGGATCGGAAAAATTCCGGGCGCACGAACGTCGAAGTCTGGATCAAAAGCGACCGGAAGATCGTTGCAGCAGATCAAAACCTCGAAGAAACAGGGGACGATGAACTTCGATAGCGTACGCAAGATCGGCTTGGCGTTGCCCGGCGTGGAGGAGAGCACAGCCTACGGGTCACCCGCGCTCAAGGTTCGCGGAAGACTCTTGGCATGCGTGCCTTCTCATCGTTCGGCTGAGCCGGGTTCACTTGTCGTTCGCGTTGACTTCGACGACCGCGCCGAATTGCTCGCAGCAGACCCGGATGTTTATTACGTAACCGACCACTATCTCAAGTACACGTCCGTGCTGGTTCGCCTGTCCCGCGTCACACCGGATGTCCTGCGGGATTTGCTCGGCATGGCTCACAAGTTTGTGACCGCGAGGAGGCCACGATGAATCGAGAACGTGCGCTGAAGATTGTGCTGGTCGTGGTGGGATTGCTGTTTACCGCGATGGCCTACCCCTCGGTGCTCTTTCTGAAGCAAGAACCCGCACTGGCGATGATGATGAGCCTTTACGCAACGCTCGGCATTTTCTTGATAAGGGCAGCCCGAAACCCGCCTGCGAATAGCAGCCTGATCGCTTTCACGGCATGGTCGAGCCTCGTCCACGCCGCTGTCATGTCGTACCAAGCGTTCCGAAATCTGGTCGCACGCGGAGAACTGATCGGGTCGGCTGTGCTCGTTGTCATCGGTGTAGCCCTGATTGTTCTGGCTCCGGCAAAGCCATCGGGTGAGCAGGTTTCAGCGCCGGGGACGTAGCGTCTCGCCTTGGGAAAAACAGTCCTGACGTCCCCTGCCCTAAACCATGCTCGGCCGAATACTCGCGCGGTGGAATAAATGTCTTCAGTGTTCGCCGTTCGGCTTGGGGCACACGTGTAGGCTTATTGCCTAGCGCAGGTTCCGATCGTCGCATGTGACGTCTTTGCGGGCGATTCGTAGAGCGCGCTTGGAGGCTACTGCAACAAACGCAGCCGGAATGATTTCTTGATCATAGAGAAGCCCTTTCTCCACGTCCTCTGCTTCGCTAATCGCCGGCTCTGGCCTGACGTCGTCATCTCGGCAGCGCCAGGCCCTGAGCCGGATTGTGACGCGCTCGAACAATTAACCTGGAGGCGTAGCTTCCACAGGCCAGTATGGCTTATCCGCATCGGCTAAGTAGCCATCTGCATAGCGATCGTGATGGCGAACCCAGGACATCGTGAAGGGCAAGCCATCCTCATCGCGGCCTTTGGGGACGAGGTCGAGATAGTTGTACGTGTTGACAACGTTTTCGGTCCCGCGGGCGTAGGCGGAATAAGTGTGGAAGATGCCGCCGTTCTTGTCCTTATAGAAGACGGTGATTCCTGGCGCTTCCGCACTGGGGAATTCGACGAGATCGAAGTTGTACTCTACTTTGCTTTTTGCCATTTCCTCCGGTGTGAAGGAAGCGCGGAAGTGGTGGTTGAAGTCTGTCCCGAACGACGAGACCCAGGCAAATCGCCAGCCCATGCGCTTCTTGAACGGCTCAATTTTGGACAACGGAGCTCGGGAAACCGCTGCAAAAGAGACATCGCGTTGCGCTAAATGCGCCAGCGCGCCGTCGGTATGATCCATGTTGAATGAGCAACTGGGGCAGCCTTCGTTCCATTCCGGGCCGAACATGAAGTGATAGACGATGAGCTGGCTTCTGCCGTCGAACAGGTCAGCAAGAGTTTTCTTGCCATCCGGTGAATCGAAAACATAGTCCTTCTCGACTTTGACCCAGGGCAGCTGACGGCGTTCCGCAGCCAGAGCGTCACGCTCGCGCGTGAGTTGCTTTTCTTTGGCCAGCAGTTTCTTGCGAGCCGCAAGCCATTCCTCTCGCGACACTATTTTCGGGTTGTCAATCGTGTTTGCCGACATTTTCATTCTTCCTCTCCTCTGAGTTTGGCAGGACTTCCCCTGCTCGATTCTTGCGAGAAACTTTCACGGCCAACGCTGCCAGCCCGCCGGTAGAGACCGCCCCGGCGACGATTAGCCCCATCGTTGCAAAGCAGAATGGACACATCGTTCACCTCCTTGATGGCGACTCTGGACCGCAAAGCCGCTTCTATAGTGGTGACGGGTGAAGAGAGTCGGTTTCGACATAGAAAAGAGCCGTCGCTTCATTCGCAACGTCACCCCAAAGTCGTCGCGGTCTCGGGCACGAAGCCTGCGAACCGGCGCTCCAGCGCCTTGGCTGCGCCAGTGTGCCAGCCCGCGGCGATGGACTGGGATGCGGGGTCGGGAAAGATGTCGTCTTCGCCTTTTTCCAATCCATCGAAAATACCCTGCGCCGCCGACTCGGGCGAGGCCTTCGGTATGTCGAACCCGCGGTTCATATCTGTATCGATGGGCCCCAGGACGACGGCATGTACCGTTACGCCTTGCGCGGCCAAGAGTGCTCTCAGTGATTGCGTCATGTTAAACGCGGCTGCCTTCGAAATGGAGTAGGCGGGTATGACTGGCAAGGCTGCGAGCGCAACCATGGATAGGTTGTTAACAATGGCCCCCTTGGAGCGCTTTAACAGCGGCAAGAAAGCGCGCGTCACATTGAACATTCCGAAGAGATTGACCGCGAGGTGTCGCCCGATTGCGTCGAGATCGCTCAGATCGTCGTAGAGGGCGATGCCGGCATTGTTGATGAGAACGTCGAGAGATTCAACTCTCTGGACAGCTGCCTGAATCTGCTTGGCGTTAGTCACGTCCAAGGTCAGGGGCGTGACACGCCCATCTGAGTGGGCCAAGGGCTGGCGCGTACCGGCATATACCCGCTTCGCACCTCTCCTCAAGGCTTCCTCGAGCAGCGCCTGTCCAATACCACGATTGGCCCCGGTTACCAGAACTGTCTTGTCTGCGATTGTCATATACCCTCCTCCTAAATTAGGCGTCTCGGGGCGACTGCTGAGCCGCCTCTATGGGGATGACGGGTGAAGGGAGTCGATTTCGACAGAGCAACCGAAGGAAATTATCCCCGTCTTTGAAGCAGGAACTGTCTAACTGCCGGGTCCTCGGCGAGACCAATCGCCCGGTTGAAAGCATCCGCGGCCTCAGATGTCATCGCTAGCCGTTGCAATAAGTGAGCGCGAGCCGCCCAATAGGGCTGATAACCGGAGACGGACTCGAGACCGATCGCGTCCAGTACCGCCAGCCCCGCTTCAGGTCCCTTCGCTTCGGCTACTGCCGCGGCGTATCCAGTTCGCGTGCCGAGCGTCGGGGATATCCGGATCAGCTGTTCGTAGAACAGCATGATCGCAGCCCACTCAGTCCGGCCGCTGCGCGCCCGCTCAGCATGTACCGACTGAATCGCAGCCTCGAGCTGAAACCGGCCGGCGCGGCCGCGACTCGAGGCTTCGGCGAGATGGCGTTCCGCCTCTTCGATTAATGGCATAGACCACTGCTGTGAATCCTGCTCGGATAGAGGAATATAGTGGCCTTCGGGTCCACGCCGTGCGCGCCGCCGCGCTTCACAGTGGAGCATGAGAGCCAGCAGCCCGCGAACCTCCGCTTCCCTCGGCATTAACTGAAGAAGAACGCGTCCGAGCCAGATCGCTTCCTCGGCAAGCTCCCGGCCGCTCTGATCGACGCCGGCCATATCGTCCCAGCCAATACCGAAGGCGGCGTAGATCGCTTCGAGGACTGCATCGAGCCGCTGCGGCAGCTCGCGCTCTTGCGGGACTTCGAACTGGATACCGCCGTCGCGGATCTTCGTTTTGGCACGCACCAGGCGCTGCCCCATCGTCGCCGGTGAGACCAGGAAGGCGTGGGCGATGCGCGCCGCATCGAGTCCCAGAACGGTCTGGAGCATGAGCGGCGTGTGCATGGAGGAATCAATCGCCGGATGAGCGCATACGAACAGTAGCTTCAATCTGTCATCGGGAAACTCCGCCGGCAACGTCACCTCGCGTTCCTCCCTTAGGAGCTGGAGAGTGGGCTCACTTGCC
>Ga0070733_10003151_pt1 | contig 11380 bp, 10 predicted proteins | sample Coa_R1_9_FD_66450 | JGI IMG/M metagenome (GOLD analysis project Ga0070733, IMG submission 66450) | Surface soil microbial communities from Centralia Pennsylvania, which are recovering from an underground coalmine fire - Coalmine... | ecosystem: Environmental > Terrestrial > Soil > Unclassified ... | reverse complement strand
AAGTGCCGGCAACGCCTGTGCAGGATGTAGTTTCATTCTGCAGCTAGGGACACCGGGTGCGTGGCGAGAGTTCCCGGCGCGTCCGATGGGGAGATCGACGAGCCGTTTTGAGTGGCGGGGACAGCAGATTCCTCTCTCGCTTTCGCCGCGTTCCGCGGCTGCAAGCGGTTCGGAATGACAAAGATTGCGGCGGGGGTCGGGAACAACGGCCAGGCGAAGTCAAATTCCCCGCCCTGTCTCTGCAAAGAACGCAGAGACAAGGACGGGGCACCCAGTTACCTAATTGTCTACGCCTGTGCCTGTCAACGACAGAGTTGCTGCGGCGCCTGCACTGTTCGTGACCGACAATGTCGCGTTGTAGGTGAAGACGTCGGGCGGGGTGAACGTGATCTGGAGGGTGCAGGTCTGCTGCACGGTAAGAGTGGCGGGATAGTTGTTGCTGAACAGAGCATAGGTACCCGCCGGTGAAATTGTGAATCCAGTGAGGTTGACCGACGCTGAGCCGTCGTTGGTTAGAGTCGCGCTCAGAAGGGGGCTGTTGCCGACTAGTACGTTGCCGTAACTAAGCGCCGCTGGGGTGAATCCCAAAGCCAGCGTTTCTCCGGTTCCGGTGAGAGTGATGGTTTGTGTGGGACTGCCTGGACTGTTGTCTTTCACGGTCACGGCTCCCGGGCGGGTTCCCGGCGCGTTGGGTGTGAAGGTGATGGTAATCGTGCAGTTCGTTCCGGCTGTCAACGTTGTCGGACAGGTGTGGCTCTGGAAATAGTCGCCGCTGGCTGCGATGGATTTGAACTTCACCGAGTGACCGCTGACATTGGTTACCGTCACCGTTTGCGAAGGGCTGGTGAGTCCGATCTGCAGCAGGCCGAAGTTCAGGCTGGAAGCGGAAAACGTCAGGGTCAGCGGGGTATAAAACGACGCGGTGCTCTCCACCACGCAGCAAGTCGCGGTAGTCCCGATGCCACCGCTCTCCAAGGCCCGTCCGTTGGAGAGCAGAGTCATGGAATGGTAGGCCAACGCTTGATTCAGACTGGTGGTCGCGGTGAACTTGCCCGCAGTCTCGTTGTAGATCTCGGCTTTCGCGAAGGGAACGTAGCCCGTGCAATCCTTGCCACAACTGATGGACTGCCCGTATCCTCCGGCCACCACGACGGTGCCATCGGTCAGGAGCGCTGCGGTGTGAGCATAGCGCCCGTTCAGCATGGCCCCGGTGAGCGTCCAGGTGTTGGCAGCCGGGTCGTAGATTTCGGCTGAATTTACCGGGAACCGGCCGCTGGCGCCGCCAGCGGCCAGCACCTTGCCGTCGGAGAGCAGGGTGGTGGTGTTCAGGTAGCGGACCGTAGTGGTGCTGGCAGCGTTGGTCCAGGCGCCGGTGGCGGGAGTGTACAGTTCGCAGGAGCTGATCCCGAACCCTGCAACGACCAGCACATTCCCGGTTTTCAGAAGCACGGCGGTGTGAAAAGAACGAGCCGTGTTGAGGCTGCCGGTGGTTGACCAGGTGTTGGACGTGGGATCGTAGAGTTCGCTCACCGCAGTGTTGGTGCAGGGGGTGCCGGTGCAGCCGCCGGCCACCAGCACCTTGCCACCCGGCAACAGGGTAGCCGTGTGCGCAGCGCGAGCCACAGACAAGGAACCGGCTGAACTCCACGTCCCCGTCGTTGGGTCATACAACTCGGCGCCTGCTAGGATCACGTTACCAGTGCCCACGCCGCCCGAGACCAGGACCTTGCCATTGGACAACACGACGGCGGGAAAGTTTCCCCGCGCTTCAGCCATGCTGCCAGTGAGGGTCCACTTTCCGGACGTGGCGTTATAGACTTCCGCTGAATTGAGAATGTTACCGCTGTTGTCTGCTCCGCCCATCGAGAGGACCTTTGTACCGATCCGCACTTGAGCATTCAGCTCACGGGCGGACTGCATGGAACCTGTGCTGGTCCATTGACCCTGGAGCTGAGCGTAGGCGGGGTGAAGCATTGCGAGCGCGACTGCGAACGAGAACAGGGTGGAGGAGAATTTCTTCACGGCAGTGCCTTTCTTACGGCATTTCTTTTTTATTTCTGCTTATTTCTCTTTAATCAGAGCAGCGTCGAATGGCGCTGGAAGGGCCCCAGTGATTGGGGAGTATACACAGGCCGGCAAAGGGCCGCAAACACAGAAGGGCCGCGGAAATCCGAAACTCGCAAATTAAGGGGCCGAGCACGCCGGAGCCGAGATGCGCGGCCCCTCGGCCTGACTCAGGGCATGCTCTTCGAAAACCGCAAAGGCCGGGGCATCGTCAGTTGGGTGGTGTCGGCGAGGGCCAGCCTGCCAGAATGTGGTGTGAAAGGGCGTTGTATGTTCTGCGCTCCAACTCGCACCGGCATAAGGCCGACCTTTGACGAAATCGGGCCACAGCGCCCGAGGCCCCGTTTCCAGGGTCAACGAGGGCAATCGCGATTTATCGACAGTGGAGATAGCGCAAGAAGGAATATTTCTGGGTTATGGCCCAGTCGCGTCCGCAGCACCATGAAGGCTGGATACTTCTCGGCCGTCCGCCTGGATCGTTGCGCCAACATGTTCCATGACAACCTCGATGTCGAGACGCCTCGCGGTGCTGGGGATATCCATCGATCCCAGGATGAGGGGCTTGCCTGCGGTCAGGATTGACGTGCCTTCCAGTTTGGCTTGCCGCACGATCGGATCCTGCGTGCCAAGGCCAGACTTCTCCTCGGCGATGCTCGACTGCTCGACCTGTGTATTCAGCTTTACCCCATCGGCTGAGTCCTCAATCGACGCGTCGATATTCAGGCCTATATCGAGGTACTGCACCTGCGTCTGAGCGCCGCCGGAAGTGGAAACCGAGCCGGTTACAAGCGGCACCCTATTTCCTTGTTTGAGCACTGTTTTTCGCCCGGAAACCACGATCATGGCGAAGTGTTGCGTCCCAACGCGCTTGCTTCCATCCGTTTCCGTTAGTGTGTAAGTGAGGCGATAGCTCTTCGATCCGGCTTGGACGGGACTTGGAACGGAATTTGTCTGCGCACGCGCTCCGGATCCGCCGAGCGCCAGGGCCAAAGTGAGTCCGAGAATCATTTTTGTAGGTTTCAATTTCATCTCCTTCCACTGCGGTCAATGTTGGATTGAATTTAGAACGCCCAGGCGCGATTGTCCTTGCAATTATTTTTTCACTAACCGAGAAGGTCAGTTCGCGAAAGAGTATGGGTGAACCTGAAATCACTCCGGAATTCCTACGGATTGAAGTAGGGATCGTTCGCCATGCGGATGAACGCCGCTTCCGATTCGGGAGACGAGCTGATGCGCCAGTCGGCTTCCTTGTTGATGTCGAACCAGACCAGACATTTGATGAGCGGGAAACTGGCGCGGAGGGTGGGAATGATTTCGTCGATCCACTTGCCCTTGTCTCCACCAGCCTGGGCGGAGGACATTTCTCCAATCATGATCGGCTTTTTCCGGGCTGCAAGGAGGGGATAGACGTCTTTGAAAACGTGCTGGAAGGTTTGCCAGCCGCCGTTGGTCGTACCCCAGTTGTAGCCATCGACGCCGGTCCAATCGACGTAGGCGTCGCCTGGGTAGTAATCCATCGTATTTTTGTTACCACCGTTTATATCGGTGACGTTGGGACACCACGCCCAGATCACGTTGGTCGCGCCTGCGGCAACGAAGATGTCGTGAATATGTCGATAGGCGGCAACGTATAGTGGGGCGTTGTTGCCGCCCCAGGCCTCGTCGCCGTTCATCTCGGCGGCGAAGTCGAGGAAGAACTTCTTCCCGAGAGCTTTGGAGCCGTTGGCGCGGGCTACGATCGTGGTATCGAGGCTTCCGTCGACGATCTTGGTGAAGTCGATCTTGTGGGGCTCCCAGTTGACGAGAGGGATGCGTCCGGCGGCCAAGTCTTCTTTGGTGACGGCGCCGGTCCAGTCGTCGGCCCAGGCGTAGTAGGTGAGGTGAACCGGGGGCGTCCGCCCGAGCTTCGCCGTGGTCTGGGCTACGTTGCCGGCGCCGTAATACTGTCCGAGCAACACACCCGCTGGCGGCTCTAGGATTGACGATCCACCGGCATCTGCTGCGGCGATGAGCAATCCGTTGGAAGCAAAAATTACGAATCCCGCCAGGATGGCTCTGCAAAGGATTGTTCTCATGGGTATCACTCCTGAGACGAACTTCACTTCCGCGACGCTGCCGCCTATTTTAATTCCGTCATGACGGACCTAATATAGACTTCAACTGAATACAGGTAGAAGGCAGAGAATACTGAGGATACTCAAGGAGCGCTTCGCATGTCAGCATCGACTGAATCTCAAGCAGAGTTTCTTTCCCGCCGGCGCTTCTTTCGCTGGGCAAGTTCGCTCGCCACTGCGCTGGGCGTGGCGCCTCTGGTTTCGTCCGCCAGGAGTCTTTCATCATCAACGGCATCATCGCCGATGGCATCGTCCGATGGTGAGGACTACTATGCGAAGCTTGGTGTCGCGACGATTATCAACGCTGCCGGCACCTATACCACGCCGACGGCTGCCTGCATGCCTCCGGAGGTTCTGGCGGCGGTGCAGAAGGCGGCGCTGCATCCGGTGCGTCTGCACGATCTACAGCGGAAGGCAGGCGAGTACATCGCAGGGCGCCTCAAGTGCGAGGGAGCGGTCGTGACTTCGGGGGCTTCGGGAGCCATCAGCCTGGCGACTGCCGCCTGCCTGCAGTTCGCAAACAACGCCAACATTCTGGACATGCCGCAGGCGATTGACGGGATGAAGAATCAGGTCATCGTGCAGCGCGCGCACCGTTATGAGTATGATCGCGCCATCTATCTCTGCGGGGCGCGGGTGACGGAGGTGCTCACGCTCGACGACTACAAGCGCGCCTGCGGCGCAGGCAACGCGGTGATGACGAATTTTTTCAATGCCGCGGAAGATGAGGATGGGATCGCCGGCAGCGCGCAGATCGGCCGGGAAGAGTGGCTGCGCGTGGCTCATGAGTACAAGATTCCGTGCCATCTGGACGCGGCCGCGGACATGCCTCCCATCTCGAATCTATGGAAATACACGGGCATGGGCTTTGACCTGGTGGCGTTTTCAGGCGGTAAGGGAATTCGAGGTCCGCAAAACGCGGGCCTGCTGCTGGGCCGGAAAGTCCTAACGGACCTTGCCCATAAGAACAATAATCCGGGAGACGGAATTGGCCGCGGCATGAAGGTGGCGAAGGAGCAGATTGTGGGTATGGTTGCGGCGGTCGACTGGGTTCTCTCGCACACGGAGGAGTCGATGCAGGGCGACTACCAGAAGCGGGCCGATCTGATCGCTGGTGCCGTGAAGGGCATCCCTTCGGTCAGGACGGAGACGGTGGTTCCGAGGATCGCCAACCATGTTCCACATCTGCTGATACGCTTCGACCCGGCGGTCATTGGCGTCACCACGGGCCAGATCGTTGACGCGTTGCGCAAGGGGACGCCTTCGATTGAACTGAACCCGAACACCGGCCAAAAGCCTAACCAGGGCATTCCGGCGGATGCAAACACGCTCGTGGTTGGAGTTTGGATGTTGCAGCCGGGCGAAGATGCGATCGTGGGCCAACGGATTCGCGCGGCCCTTACGAAATCGACTTAGAATTTCTCTAAGAGGCTCGCTTTTCTTGGGACAGAGACCGAGTCCATTTGCTCATCAGTCTGAGTTGCCGCGGCTCGCGGGGGGAACAATTCCGTTCATCCGCAAATACTCTACCATCTGTCCGTAATGATTGAAGGCGTGGGCCACGCCGAATGTGGCCAGGTGGAGACGGGTCGATTTGCTGTGGCCGGGCGTCTGCAACATGTTCTCGGTGGTCAACGTGGAAGCCGCCCTGTGACCCAAGGCAAAAGAATCCTTCAGGAAAATCAGAATCTCAGCTTTCGTCTTGACGTCTTCCGGACCGTTCCCGTCCTTAAGGTTTGCGGGCAGCTTGTCGCCGGTGATCCCGGACCAGATGAAATAGTTGGATGCCGCGATGTGCTTGACCTGCACGGCAAACGTGCGCACACCTTTGTAGTTGCTGCCGGGAAGGTTCAGGCTCTCGGGAGAGAAGTTGAATTTGTCGTCAGGCATGGCCTCGGCCGCGTCCAGAACCTGCTTTTCGATCGCGCTGATCTCGCGGTCGATGGCGGAAGCAAGGGTTGGCGCAGCCTGCGACGCTTGCGCCTGAGGCGCGGTCGCGACCGCGTCGGTTTTTGTCGCCTGTCCCAGCGCGCCAACCGCGACGATGGGTATCGCCGCGAAGAAGAAAAGCCGGAGTGGTTTCATACGAGAAGCCTCCTGGCGGTACGTTATGCCAAAGCCGCTTATCAGAAGTGCTGACGGGCGAGGCCAGGAATCGTCAACATCCCCAAGGTAATTTTCTCCCGCCGGATGATGCGCCGGCGGCGGGATCCGCTGTGGATCGCTGCTCTACTGCTCCACTGCTTCATCGGGCGGGCACGCTTCCTGCACCGCGACGAAAGCAGCTCCGGGCGGAGCCTGCTAGCATTACCGTATGTTCAACTTCGGAAAACCGAAAACAGCCGGCGACTGGATCGTTCACGTCGCGGGGGCCATCGTCGCGATATTTCTTATCTGGTGGATGCTTCGGATGTACGTATTGTGAATGCACTCGCACCGGAGGGGGCACCATGTGGCGAGAACGGGCGCTGAAGGTTGTGTTAGTTGTGGTGGGCTTGATCTTTTGCGGTCTGGCTTATCCCATGATTATGTTTGTGAAGCAAGAACCTGCGCTGGCGATGATGCTCAGCGTGTACGTCACCCTCGGCATCTTCCTGCTCCTTGCATCCCGTAACCCATCGGCGAATCGGAGCCTGATTGCATTCACGGCATGGTCGAGCTTCGTCCATGCGATGCTTATGGCGGGGCAGGCCTTCGCCAGGCTGATCGCCCGCGGAGAACTCATCGGCTCGGCTGTGTTGGTGGTTATCGGCATAGCCCTGATCGTGTTGGCTCCGGCAAAAGAGTCGGTCGATCGGCTATCGGCGCCGTTCCTTCTCTAGTAACTCCCGGTTATTGCGGACCCCGAGAACTCATCGCGGCGCGCAGATCGCGCTCGTTGTCGGCACTCCAATACTTACAATCGAGGTGGATGAAGACAGAGGTGTAGGGAACGGCGAGTTGGGTTTTGAGGATGAGGACATGGTACTGTGCGCCATCCCGCGCGACTTCGTCGATGAGTGACTGGTGGAGGCGCGATTGGACTTCATAGTCATGGAGGACTGAGGCAATTTGGGTGCGGTAGGCTGAGATACCAGGAGCTTTCCCGTCGGGGACGAATGGCAGCTCGGCATCCATGAAGATGACTGGCCGTACGTGAATAGAGCTCTTCATCATGGTTAGAACCGTGCGCACGACATCGAGCTGATCGGCGTTGGTCTCAATTGTTGAGATGCCAGAGCCGACCTGTTCCGGGTAAGCCGAGTCAACAATGAGGATCCAGTTGCGATGGCCCATGAGGGATAGCTCGTCCTTCAGGTGCGATTGCCAGGATTGGGCTCTCGCAGGAAGCGGGTGCGAAAGGGAGACCACACAGAGCACGGCGAGGGCAAGGTAGCGATTCATTCAAATCTCCTGACACTGAGAGTTGGCGATACAAACAGACTTTACTCCCTGTGGGCGTGGCGAACAGTGATGTAAGCCAACTGCGGCGGCGGTATTGTTTCTTTTCAGTCAGTTTTCAGGTTCAACCGATAGCTTTATCCTGCAAACTGCCGGGCATACTACTGGAGGAATTTATGCAGTCTCGGACTGTAATTGCTGGCTTTCTGATCGCACTCGTCTCGTTCACACTCACCGCCAGCGCTGCCGCGCAGGGTACCTGGGCGGTCGAAAACACATTTCACGTTGGCGGCGAGGGCGGCATGGACTACATCACCCTGGACGCGCAGAATCACCGGCTCTATGTTCCGCGGAGCACGCACACGATGGTCATCGACGCGGATTCGGGGAAGACGATCGCCGACATACCCGGGCAGAAGCACAACCACGGAGTTGCTCTGGCGCCGGAGGCGGGGCGGGGATTCATCACTGACGGGGAAGGTTCAGTCGTGATTTTCGACCTTAAGACGAATACGGTCCTGGGAACGCTCAAGGCGCGGCCCGATGCTGACGGCATCATTTACGACAAGGCCACCGGGCTGGTGCTGGTGTCTTGCGGCGACGACGGAACGCTGCTGACGATCAAGGCCGATGTCGATCCGAAGACGGGATCGATCGATGCGCCGATTGAACTGGGCGGCAAGCCGGAATTCCTTGCCTCCGACGGGGCGGGCAAGGTCTATGTCAATCTGGAGGACAAGGACCAGATCGCGGTCGTCGACCTGAAAGCGAGGAAGGTGATGGCGCACTGGCCGGTCGCTCCTGGCGGATCTCCCGTAGGGCTATCGATCGACGCTGCAAAGCACCGGCTTTTCGTGGGATGCCGCAAGCCGCAGAAGATGATTGTGATGAGCACGGACGACGGCAAGGTGCTCGGCGATCTGCCGATCGGCGCCGGCGTGGACGCCACGAAGTTCGATGGTCAACAGGCGTTCGCGAGCTGCCGTGATGGCAAAATGAACATCGTGGGAGAAAATGCGTCTGGCAAGTTCGAAATTGTGCAGACTGTGACCACCGCGCTTGGCGCCAAAACTATGGACGTTGACCCTGCAACTCATAAAGCGTATTTGCCTACGTTCGAATTTGAGGAGCAGAAGCCGGGAGCCACCGGTCGTCCGGCGGCCAAGCCGGGGAGCTTTATGATCGTGGTGGTCGGGCGGCATTGAGAGCTGCGACTGGTTTCCCGTTTGACCACGCCAATTCAGGCACGTTTTGGCGCAGCAACTTCGTTTGGATAGTTGAAGAAAAGCTGATTGCCGTCGGGATCATCGACGACCAGGAGCCGGTAGCCCCACGAACCGTCCTTGACCGGAACGCCCTTGGCCTCGAGTTCCGCGCGCAGCGCGTCCAAGGCGGCGGCCGCGGCCTCGGGCGTCGGGGGCTCGACGTTCAGGGAAATAAACATCAGCCCCTTGCCAACCTTCTCCCGCCACCTGTCTGCCAGGATCAGCGCGCAACCCTGCCGGTCGACCTGTGCGACATACACTCGGCCGTCATCGTCGTAGCGCCAGGGGCTCGTGAAGCCGAGCAGGTTAACGTAAAAGCGAAGCGAGGCCTCAACGTCGGTTACGTGCAGGACGGGGCGCGCGAACCAGTCTGTCATAGGCTATGTATCCTCGAATGAAAACTTCCTCCAAGATCAGGTCCAAAGCCGAGGCGTCGCGGTTCTGACTTGGGAAGTGTCTCGAACGGCGGTCGGCCAGTCTCGGGCAGCAGCGCTAATTCGGCTCCGATGAAGTGGGTAAATCCTTGGAATGAACGCAGCTCTGTGGGAAGTATCGCACAAGGCTGTCAACTTGTTGAGAGTGGCGATTACGCTCAAGTTCCCAGATCGCTGGGGAGGCCCGAGTGCAACGGCGATCCCATGCCAACTATGCTTACGCGTAGTATGCTCGCTTGGAGTTTCAGGGGAAAGTGGTGGCGTTTAAGTCGGGTCGCCCAGTGTACGCGATCATTCTTGTCGCCCTGTCAACATTATTCATGGCGGCGACATTCTTGCCGTTTCTGTATTCGATTCTGTTCCCCAACGAAGATATCGAACGATTCGTCACTGCTTTGAAGGACCGGGGTGAAGCTGCTCCAGATGCGGACAGCGTCGTCGAGCAAACGAAAGCCACCGTCGGATCGCTAACCAGGGCAATTCAGATCGGGGCCTACTTTGAAATGGGCCTGGGGTTTCACCTCAGCGGGACGCATGCCACAGAACACACACACAGGTCGCAGGCCATATATGTCGCGCGGTTTCAGAAACTCCCCAAGCCGATGCTACTCTCGGTGACTCTTTACGTAAACAATGAAGGGGAAAAAGCCTATGGTCTCAGTGAAGTCGCTCCACTTACTGTAGTGCGTGGGTATGGGGTCCCTATCGCGCTGTTTGCTGCGTCCCTTTTTCTGGCGCGCAGACGTAATCCTCCCGGCGCAACTGCGTGACCGCGATTTATCGACAAGGATCCAAACCAGCGCTTCTTCGTTAAGGCCGATTCGGATTTTCCGGCTAGACTGCGCCGGGAATTAAACGACGATCCGTCGTTTCCCGGAGACGAGAGTGGGCGGTGCATGCCATGGGGCGCGGTCAGCGACGTGCGGTTTTAGCCAGATCAGTAGCGACACGGAGAGCTCTATAGGCAGCGCTCACCAATATGCACGCTCCGCCGAGTCTGAACCAGACATCCGCGTCGGTTATTTTCCACACGACACCGCAACAGAGACAAAGAATGAAGGAGAGCCGTTCGGGCAGCGGTGATCCGTACCTCTTCCATGGCCTTCTCGAGAGAGCCCAAAGGTCGAGACTCCAAACAGCCAAAAAGCCTGCCCCAAGAACGACTACCTTTGCAAAACCTGGGAGGTACGTAAGTAACGCATAAGAGACGGATATCCAGAGGAGCAAATCCACGCACACGGACCAACTGTAGCTGGAACTGTCCTGAGGGGCGGTCAATGTCGAGGGCTGTGCGAGATGGCACTGGGGACACAGCGGTTCGCACCCTCGCAGATCAACACCGCAAGATGAGCATTTGCCCATATCGTATCCGGAACAAGTAAATTAGAGCATTTCGGCGGCAAACTTGCGGCCTTACGAAAGTAACTGTTGCCAGGCGATAACGCTCATCGACGATTGCCGACCGGGCAATCAGATGCCAAGGCGATTCTTCGCCAGCAGTCGCCCTGAAACGCATCCGAGTTCCCGGCTATGATTGACTTGCCCTTTCGCCCCACGTAAGATTCGCAGCGCATGATCGACCAGACGATCTCGCACTACCGCATCATCGAAAAACTTGGCGGCGGCGGGATGGGAGTGGTTTACAAGGCGGAGGATGTAAAGCTGCACCGGTTCGTGGCGCTGAAGTTTCTGCCGGATGAGGTGGCCAAGGATCCTCAGGCCTTGGCCCGTTTTCAACGCGAGGCGCAGGCTGCATCGGCTCTCAACACCCGAACATCTGCACCATCCACGAAATTGACGACGATCATGGGCAGGCGTTCATCGCCATGGAGTATCTGGATGGCGTAACGCTGAAGCACCGGATCAGCGGGCGTCCGATGGAGATCGAGGAGATTCTCTCGCTCGCCATTGAGATTGCTGACGCCCTCGACGCGGCGCACGCGGAAGGCATTGTGCATCGCGATATCAAGCCCGCAAATTTGTTTGTCACCAAACGCGGGCACGCCAAGATTCTTGATTTTGGATTAGCGAAGGTCGCGCTGGGCGGCGGTTCGGCGAGCCAGATGGGTTCCGCGAACACGCAGACGCATACGGTGGACGAACAGCATTTGACCAGTCCGGG
>Ga0070733_10003150_pt1 | contig 11384 bp, 12 predicted proteins | sample Coa_R1_9_FD_66450 | JGI IMG/M metagenome (GOLD analysis project Ga0070733, IMG submission 66450) | Surface soil microbial communities from Centralia Pennsylvania, which are recovering from an underground coalmine fire - Coalmine... | ecosystem: Environmental > Terrestrial > Soil > Unclassified ... | reverse complement strand
CGCAACAGATCAATTTCTATACCGGAAGAAGTGCCTGATGCCTTGGCAAACTCCAGCAAACTGATCGTCAATTTGTTTAGATTCAACACATCTTCATAAACAGATCGTATGATGTTCTCATAATAAACAGATTCCCTTGGTCTTTGAAGTGTTATTTCCAATTGACTCGATATCGAGGTCAGCGGTGTTGTAAGCTCGTGGGATGCATTGGCGATAAATCTGCCCTGTATATCAAAACTTTCCTGTAACCGATTGAGCAGCTGGTTCAGCGTGACAGCAAGATAAGACCATTCATCCGTAATTTTCATTTCCTGATTCCCTATGCGGCGGGTGAGGCTGCCTGCCGATATATCATTCACCTCATCCGTTATTTTCCGTAACGGCTGAAGCAGCCGACCTGAAAAAAAATAACCACTGACAAGCGTAAAAATAATTCCTCCGGCAAAACTGAGCCAGAGTATCAAACGCAATTGTCTTAATTTATTAAAGCCCTCTTCGTCAAAAGCAGCTTCCACAATCATCAGATTATTCTGCGGATCTGTGTAATGAAGCACGACAATGTCCTTGTCGTTTATCATGGCGTAACTTTCTCCATGAATCCTGGCATCATCCATAATAGTTGCCGGCACTTCAACCGTATCTGTTTCCACATCACTATAGCGGTATATTTTGTTATTGGAAAGGTCAAAAGCCTCTACAATTTTATTTTTCAATGAAACCGTTGTGGAAGCATCTATCCGTTGAATCAGCTTTAGATCAAATACCCCGGTCTGGTCCAGGAGACGCCCGGTTGTTTTTGCCCGGTTGGTAAGCCGGGTCTTGATATCCTTAATCCGGTTTATATACGAAAAATAGTAAACGGAGATACAAACCATGCCCAGAATGACTAGTACAAGCAATGTAAATAATCCGGTTATTCTGTATTTTACGGGCATTAGAAATGGTCCTTTAAGATATAGCCCATTCCCACATGGGTTTGAATGAGTTTTTGTTCGAAATTTTTATCCACTTTATTTCTGACATAGTTTATATAGACGTCAATGACATTCGTATTCGTATCAAAGTCTATGTCCCAGACATTAATAGCCAGATCAGCTCTTGAAACCACACGGTTTTTATTTCGAAGCAGATATTCAAGTAATTGAAATTCTTTGGCCGTCAATTTTATTTTAGTCGCACCCCTGAAGACTTCTTTGGAATCCAGATTCATATACAAATCCCCGGCCTTTAACACATTACCAGCAGGAAGAGGCTGATTAATACTGCGTTTTAATAATACGCGGATTTTCAACAAAAGCTCTCTGAATTCAAAAGGTTTAACCAGATAATCATCCGCACCGGCTTCATAGCCTTCTACCTTATCATTCATGCGGCTCATCGAGGTCAGCATTAAAACCGGCACCTGTTCATTTGATTTTCGTATCAGTTTGCAAAGCTCATAACCGTTCATGCCTGGCAAATTGATGTCCAGAACGATCAGGTCGAAATGACCACTTTCAAAAATTTTCAAACCGATAATGCCATCATAGGCTACTTCTGCCTCATATCCATGTTCTGACAAACCCAGCTGGAGTGTGTCGGCTATTTTTTTTTCATCTTCAACAATCAGAATATGCCCATGCATGATAACGGCGATATCCTTTTAATGCATATCGCGATCGCAATTTACATTATCCGGTCCGCTTTCATTTGCCTCCTTCAGCGCAACAAAATGTCTAATCGTTTTCTAATCCGCCTTTAATCACAGCTTAATTCAGGTATGTTAGCTTGTAATGCAGAATGGTTAGCCATGGTTAAATTATTCAAAAAAATTCTTGTACCGGTAGATTTTACAGAAGGATCCATAATCTCCATACGGAAAGCTATACAAATGGCTGCACCCTTCGAAGCAACCATCTGCCTTTTATATATCTGCAAACCCCGGTTCTCACTGAATGTCTTTTCAAGCACAGGTTATATTGTCGCCCCGGCAACAGAAATATTCACCATGCGGGAAATCGAGCAAAAAATTCAGCACTATACATCCTATATCGGCGAACAGCTGCATGGGGTGATCGTGCAAGCCGCTATTTCAGAAAGCGGGAAAATGCAGCGTAGTATTGAAGAGGCCGCCAACATATTTGGACCTGATCTCATTATTATTTACAAAAAAGGGAACAAATCCTTTTTCCCTTTTTTTAATTGGGTTTCTTCCGAACACATTGCAAAGCATACAGAATGCCCGGTATTAACCTTTAAAGGAGGCTCCGGCGAAAAACCAATTCGCAATATCGTCGTACCGGTTACTTACCGGGTTCCCCAGCGAAAACTGGATATTGCTGTCAAGCTGGCAAAAGTATTTAATGCGAACATCCACCTGGTCTCATTCCCTGATTGTCAAATGGGTGACGAGAACAAGGAGCATGCATTCATTGAATCCTTCAAAAAGATCCGTGAAAATGCTTCCCTGGTTATCAGACACGGTCCCGTGTCCGGGAACGATATTGCCCGGGCCATATTAAAATATTCAGAATCTGTTCAGGCGGATGTTATTCTGGTCAATCCCGTTTCAGAAAGCAGCATACATTTTATAGTCGGTAAAATGCATATCAGCGATATGCTGCCGGGAAATTCACAAATTCAGATTCTTGATATTGAACCCTATTTTATGGCCAATTAAAACCAAAAGAAAGATAAAATGAAACAGTTGCTATTTTTAATTTTGCTTATGTCCGGGGGATTGGGTGTCCACGCCCAGTCTTTGCAGGAAGCAAAAGACAGGATATATTACCAACGATATAGTAGTGCAGCCGGTATACTTCGTAACATAATAAAAAGCGATCCACGGAATACTGAAGCCTGGTATCTGCTTACCCGGTGTTATTTAAAAGATGACAAAATTCCTTCCTTTTGGGATTCTGTTCCGGCTGTTCCTGCTGATCTGGAAAACTCACCTTTTATAGCTTGTGCAAAAGGAGATGTTCTTTTACGTCATGGTAAAAAAGATTCTGCTGCAGTATTTTTTAAAATGGCTTTAGCTGATTCCCGGGAGAAGGATCCGGCCATACTTTCGGCTGTTGCCATCGCGCATATTCGTGCCGACTCAGGAAACGCCGCCTATGCCCTGGATCTATTGTCCAAAGCAATCAAACTCGATAAAAAAAATCCGGCATTTTATGTTGAACAGGGAAATGCTTACCGGAAAATGTACAATGGCACTGAAGCTTACAAAGCTTACAGCAAGGCAAACGAACTGAATCCGGGTTATGCGGAAGCCGCCTATCGACTGGGAGAACTGTTTGTTGCACAGAATAATCCGGATTTGTATCTGAAATATTTCAGGCAGGCAACTGCTGCGGATTCGGCCTATGCGCCTGCCTGGTATGCACTTTATTATTACTATTATTTCAGGGATGCCGACCGGGCGTTGAATTATCTGAACAGATATATTTCAGTGTCTGATCCGGATCCCGCTAATATTTACAAAAAGGCCGATTTGCTCTATCTGTCAAAAAAATACCCGGATGCCATCAGAGAAGCGGATTTGCTGTTGTCAGTACAAAATCTAGCCGTTGACCCCAGGCTTTACAAACTGCTGGCATATAGCTATGATGAATTGAATGATTCGGTAAAGGCGCTGAATCTGATGCAAACATATTTCAAAAAGCAACCTGATTCCTTACTTATTCCAAAGGATTTTGAATCAATGGCGAACATGTACAGCAGATTTCAAGGTAAAGAAGACAGTGCGGCTATTTATTTAAGTAAAGCAATCACCATGGAAAAAGATAGCACGGTAAAACTGAATTACTATAAGAAGATTGCGGACCTGTATAAGAAAATCAATGATTATAAAAGCCAAAGTGAATGGCTGGGCCGTTACTATCAGTCAAACGCCAGGGCTGGTAATGTTGACTTGTTCAACTGGGGCATTTCAGCGTATCTGGCCAAAAACTATTTATTAGCCGATTCTGTTTTTGCCCTATACTCCGAAAAATATCCCACCCAGACATTTGGCTATTACTGGAAAGCAAGATCGGATATTGCCATCGACACAGCGATGGAAAAAGGGCTGGCCGTTCCCGCATATAAAGAGGTAATTAAACTTTCAATGAACGACAGTACCGGCCATCCGAATAAAAAATGGCTGATCGAAGCTTACGGTTATATGGCGGCGTATGAGGCAAACACGGAGAAAAATTACTCCGAAGCAATGGAGTATCTCGAGAACCTGCTTGCTGAGGATCCTGGTAATCTGAGTGCAAAAAAATACATTGAAATTTTGAAAAAGAATAACGCCAGGTCGGCCATTTCCAAAAACAAATAACGGGTGCTATTGGTCTTCATTTGACCGTTACTTCGATGGTTGCAGATAAACGACTACCATAAGACCGGTGAATACCATCAGCCAATTGCAGGGTCAATCGGTGTTTGCCAGGTGGAAGACTGATTGTCGCGGATGTCTGGCCCTTTCCAAAATGCAGATGTTGCGCGTCCTTAGGAATTACCTGCCCCGCAGCAACAGAATCGCCGGCATCAATTAAGATATGGTGATGTCCTTCACCTCCTATAATAGAACCTGCAGAGTCAACTTTAATGTTTTTTACACCCATCTCAACCTTAAAAGGCGACTTAACGGTCTCGCCGTTTTTCAGGTTCTTAAAAAAGACTTTCGCCCCGGCAGGCACCGGTGGTAATGCAGCGACAGATTTCACAGTATCTGCTGATGAATGTCTCATCGCTGAGTCGGTCGCCACCGCCGCAGCCGCTGTATCAGAAGAGACTGATTTACTTTCATTACTGTTGCATGACATCATTGCGATGATGCCAAAAAATAAAATGAAACAAAGTTTTTTCATTTTTAAATTTTGTGCACTACTAAATTAATAAATACTTACCGATGAGGGCTTAGCATGAGATTAAAATCCGATTAGAATTATAAGCGATGTAATAAATTTATCAAAGATTTCCCGCCGCCTGCAATAGGGATCGGGTAGCCAGAAGCTTCTGAATCTTACGCCTGAATGCCAGGATTGAATTCTGTTTGTTCAAAATGGAGACGTACAAACCGACCATAAATTTTGTAGTTATTACTTCCGGATCCAGCCTGACAGACCCGAATAAAGGCCTAAGTCTGAAAATTAATTCCCGTATTGCAAAGTTCCCATTTTTGAATTTTCTAAAAAACGCGGCATAGTCGGTATCCAATTCAGAAAACGCCTCCGCCATTTGTTTAATTACGGTGAGTTCCTGATTTATTTCAGACAAAGGCATTATGGCGAATTCCGCCAGTGCGTAATTCATAATCGTTTGAAGTTCTTCAGGAGGCATATTTTTTGTCAGGCCCATCTCAAACCTTTTAATCTCGGATATGTATTTTTTATAATTTTTTATTCTGGATGCCATACATCATAATGCAAATAAATTAAAGCAAAGAATTGTCTTTTAGTATTTCACCTGATCTGTCAAAAAAAAGAATTTTATTCGGCAAATTATCTTTTGTTACCACAATATGATATTGAACCGGCTGGTCGGGAAAATACAGAACATACACTGATTGAATGCTCCAATCGGCATATTTCCCTGAACGCAGGCCTGTCTGTATTTTCTCTGGTAAACTGTCTTTTGTTATTTGTTTTTCTGTACTTATCCATTTACCATCCATACTGAATTTAACTTCGCACTTGGCATGGCCTGTCATAAAGAAAACCTGAAAGTCTGTTTGCTTATTTCTCCACTCCGTATTTTTTGCGTCCGGAAACATAGAGGCAAATTGGCTGGTAATAGACGGGGGGACCGGCTGTGTCTGGCAAAGTCCCCGGTTATTTAAACTTGCAATTCCGATATATAATATAAGTAAGAGTAAAAATTTATAACCTGGCATTTCGAATCATTTTAATTTCCTCGTATTTGTGGTTTACATGAGAACCCGGTTTTTGGTATGCTGCCCGTATGGCAGCGTCTGAAGGGAAAGATCCAAATAGAAATGTACAGACAGAAGATTAAAATGAGATTAAAACAGGATTAGAAACGTGCGTATGTAAAATACCGGATAATTTAAGACGTTCAATCCTGTTAATTATTTATTACAATAATCAATGGTCGCAAAATGAAATGCGACGAACTGTAATTTTATATCATCTTCTGCAATACGACGATTTTGATTTTGTGAAATAATTAAATATCCGGCCCTGCGAAAATATTGTATTCGGTGCTGAATAGCCAGGATGTATGGTTTGACCAATGCGCGTTTGATACGATCTGAATTCAATTTGTTTACTAATCAAAAAGGAGGAATAAATGAATTATAATATTTTGATTCATGAGATTTTTATTGATTTCGCTGCCGGCAAGTTTGACAAGGCCAACGCTTTCCTTGCCGATAATTTCAGAACTACTATTTTAGGTAAGGAGATGAACAAACCGGCATATATTTCGGCCTTCCGTTGCCTCCTTCAAGGCTTTCCGGACTTAAAATTAAACTTTCAGAGTATGCGGTCTGAAGGCCCAAAAGCGACAGTGAAATTAAAAATGTCAGGAACCAATTCCCATGCTATTCCTTCTTTACTGAATGGTTGGTATGAAATTCCGGCCACCCATAAAAAAATAGACGGATTGATTATGGACCTGGAGATCACATTCAAACATGATAAGATAGAACAAATAAGATATGCCAATAACACAAAAGGTTTGTTTATGAACCTGCTGGAGCATTTAGAAATGGATTACAAAAACTCTGTAACGAGTCTGTTTACGATATAACATCAGGTTTATGAAGTCTGTTTCTGACGGTCTCGTGGCCGTTCACGATGTATGGAATTATTTTTGCTCTGTATTTTTTTGATTTACCTAAACGGGAAAATAAAAATTCATGATATGAAAACTTCCATTTCTGCCACTGGTTTTTCGAAGTCGTTACTGGCAGGACTTCTAACCGGTATTCTTGCGGCTTTTTTGAATCTGCTTTACATCATCGTTTATCGTGAATCGACGAATTTTGCTATCGATCTTATAATTATGCCTCTAACAATCTTTATTGGTTATCCCATACTGATGGTTCTGGCAGGAGTGGCTTACTTTTTATTGCAGAAACACTTGCATTTAGGTGCAATATGGTTTATGGGGATTTGTATGATCGGCATGATCTCATTATTCATCGTAAGCATCCGGGATACCAGAATGAATCATGGGGCTTTACTTTCCGGAGCCAGAGGACTTTTCCTGGGCATGCTGATCATTAGTTTTCTTCTTGCCGCTTTTCTGATCCCCTATCTGGCCAGACATTCAAAAATATATCAGTAAATATTATATACGGTTTAAATTTCCACCATACCACAACAGGAGCCTTAGCGTCAGCCTTAGCCTTAGCCTTAGCCTTAGCCTCAGCCTTAGCCTCAGCCTTAGCCTCCCTCCTTCGCCAGAAAAATATGAAATTTTGATCCGACGCCGGGCTCACCTTCGGCTTTAATAAAGCCTCCGTGGTTTTCGATTACTTTCTGAACGATCGACAAACCGATACCGCTCCCACCGTATTCCGACTTGTTATGTAGTCTGTTGAAAACTTTAAAAATTGACTCTGCATAGCCATCGCTGAATCCAATCCCATTATCTTCCACACATATATGCCAGTACAAGCCCTCCCTGGCCGGAGACCGGAAGTATTCGCCAGTGTCTGCAGCTGTTGAAACTGAAATATTTAATTTCCTCTTTTTGTTCCTGAATTTCAATGCATTTGCAAAAAGATTGTAAAACATTTGTTGTAATTGTGTTGCATTGCCTGTTATGATCGGAAGCTCTGTCAGATTTATTTCAGGATTCGCCTCCTCGATCAGTAATTCCAGATCCTTTAGGGCAGCGCGAACTGTCAGATTGAGATCTACTTCCGCCCATTCGGTAATACCCTGATTGACAAGTGACAATTCGAGCAAATCTTTTACGAGCATCATCATGCGCCTGCTGGACTCGTGAATTTTATCATTCAGCTGACGCACATGACCGTTCAGCGTAGGACCATATTCCGCCTCAATACGCTCAGAATAAATATTGATTTTTCTTATGGGTTCCTGAAGATCATGCGAAGCGGCAAAAACAAAACTTTCCAGGTTATTGTTAACTCTTTTCAGATCTTCATTTGCTACGGACAACAGCCTCTGTGCCGTTTCGATTTCAAGAGCCGTTTTCTTTTGCTCTGTGATATTATTTACCGTTACAAGAATTACGGCTTCTTCAAGTTTTAACATCGAAAGTTCAAACCAGCGGTCGTAGATCTTATCATGAAAAGTATGAAAGGCAACTGTATCCATACTGAATGCCCTGTCAACAGCGTCCAAAATATCTGCCCGCCCCTCTTCATTTGAAAAATTACTAAGAAAATTCCCGGCAAGGATATTTCTTGTGTTTTCAAACATCTTGTAAAATGTTTCATTTGCCCGTATAAACTTGAGGTCAATGGGTCTCCTTTGATCATCACGAATCAGTTCTGCGGTGTATATACCATGTAACGAGGCGTTGAAAATGGCGTCCAGCTCAAGAACCGTCTTTTTTATTTCTCTCTCCTGCTTTTTTATTTCGGTTATATCAATAAAATTCAGAAGATAACCATCTGCGAATTTAACAAATGAAAACCCGATCCACTGATCCCGAAATGCGGAATAATATTCCAGGAATTGCGGATTTCCTGTTTCTACAACTTTTTTGGCAACCTCGAAAAAATTACCGGCGCCTCTCTCAGAAATTAATTCTTTAACTGTTTTATTATATGAACCGGCAATTTCAAAACCGGTAATGTCAGCGGCTTTTTGGTTCTTTATTTTTAATTTAAAATCAGCGATATGCTGATCATGGTCTCTGATACATTCATAGAGGCAGATACCATATGGAGAATGAGCAATTAAACTAGCCAGCAGCGTGGATTGATCCTGATAGACCATTTTATTGCGATACTCTTCTGTCAGGTTTCTGGCTGTGGTCAGAACACCGCCTTTCATTTTTGTGCGGTATACCACAAGATATTTCCCTATGGGAGACACATATGAATGAATCACCGGTCTGCCGGTCTCAAGTGCATCAAGACATTGCTGAAATATCATCTGACTCGTGATCGTATCGGGTATGGCATCCATGAGGAGGTGTTTCCCGACGAGTTGTTCCGCAGGGATCTCGGAAATGTTTATTGCCGCCGGATTGCAATAGACAAATTGAAAGTCTTTTACCCGTTTCTCTTTCGCATTCTCAGCATAAACAGGTATGGCCCATACAGCAGATTCGGGCTGAAACTTATAAATCTCATCTAATGATTCAATGACCACCTTGAGATCATCCATGTTGTAGAACTGAGGGTGAAAAGCCGGTTAATGCTATACCAAAAGGTAAGCCATAAATATCTATCCGTTTTGTCATGAAAAGTAAGTTTAATAAATTTTTTTAGGGTAATTCTTTCCACATTCTGCCGGATCATGGACCTGAAAAAAGAAACTTTTTATCCCGGTCTTAATACCTGAAAAAAATGCTGTGTAACCCGGATCAATAGACGCAGCCGGATGCCATGAGTTACCAATATTCGAACAATCCCAGCTGACCATCATTTTTATGACGGTTGTTGTTTGTTGATTGCCCACTGAAGTTTGAAATGCCCACGCCAAGCAGTCTGATAAATTTATCACCAGGCTCCGTGCCATCGAGCAATTTTCTCGCAGTCGCCGAAATAGTTTCCGGATCATCCACAGCTTCTGATAAAGAAAGATTCCTCGTGATCTGTTTAAAATCAGCGTACTTAATTTTTAAGTTAACGGTGCGCCCTTTCAAACCATGGTGTTGTGCACGCCTGGCCACCGTCGCGGCCAGCTCGTCGATGGCTTTATACATTTCTTCGGAATCAGTCAGATCATAAGGGAATGTATCCTCTGCGCTGATAGATTTGGTCTCGCGGTGTGGTTCCACAGCGCGATCATCTATTCCTCTCACGATGTTATAATAGAAGTGACCCGTTTTACCAAATTGTTTTATCATTTCGTTTTTTGTAAGTTTCTTTAAATCAGCTCCGGTGTGCAAACCCATGCTTTTCATTTTTTCAGCCGTAACCTTTCCAACACCGTGAAATTTTTCAACCGGCAGTTTTTCCATGAACGCCTCTACCGCTGACGGGCCAATAAAAGTGAGACCGTCCGGCTTATTGATATCAGACGCCATCTTGGCAACAAACTTATTGACAGATACGCCGGCTGAAGCTGTCAGTTGTAATTCTTCACGAATGGCTTGTCTGATTTGTTTTGCAATATCAATAGCGGAACCGACACCGGGTTTGTCATTTGTAACATCCAGATAGGCCTCGTCCAGTGACAACGGTTCCACCAGGTCTGTATAACGATGGAAAATCGCGCGTATTTTTTCTGAAACATCTTTGTACGCCGCGAAACGGGGTTTTATAAAAATCGCTGCGGGACAAAGACGCAGGGCTGTTTTAGAAGGCATGGCAGAACGTACGCCATACTTCCTTGCTTCATAACTCGCGGTAGCCACCACACCTCCTCTTCCTTCGGGCGAGCCGCCAACAATAATGGGTTTGCCTTTTAACTCAGGATTGTCACGCTGCTCAACAGATGCGTAAAAAGCATCCATGTCTATGTGGATGATCTTGCGTAATGAGTTGCCGGGCTCAGACATACTATTCAGTCAGTTCGGATGGAAAGTTACTTTTTTGTTCTGTACGATGAGCTGCCGGCTCTTACTAATCATCAGGAGGTAACCACCTGTTTGGGTGCTTATATGAACTTGAAAACGTGCGTATTATGATTATTTTAAAACAGTTTTACTCACCCGTCATCAATGTAAAGTGATTTTAAACATGAACAATTTGAAAAGATCGGGAAACAACATGCGCATAAATATAAAATATGCGTATATTTGAAATGTTATGAAAAGCAAGCTCAATATTACCATTGATGAAAAGCTACTGACAGGTGCAAAACGTTTTGCAAGCCGGCACCAAACCTCTTTGTCGCAACTGGTCGAAGCTTACTTTAGAAGAATTACCAGCCCGAATCGCAGTAATATTATTGATCTAATCGAATCTTTGCCGAAACCCGGATCAGATTCCCAGGGTGATTTGAAAAAGAAATATTACGAGGACCAGAAAAACAAATATGGCTTCTAAAGTTTTTCTGGACGCCAATTTCCTGCTGGATTTTACGCTGCAAAGAACCGGTTATACTGAAGCCCGCGACATTGTGAAGCTGGCAATCTCCGGCGACATTCAACTCTTTGCGACTCCTGCAGTCATTCATATTGTGGCTTACTGGCTTGCAAAAACGTACACGAACAAAAAGGCAAAAACAATTATTTTAACGTTGATGAATGATTTACGGATCATTGACTGCGATCATGAAACGGCTTTGCTGGCATTAAGT
>Ga0070733_10003148_pt1 | contig 11386 bp, 11 predicted proteins | sample Coa_R1_9_FD_66450 | JGI IMG/M metagenome (GOLD analysis project Ga0070733, IMG submission 66450) | Surface soil microbial communities from Centralia Pennsylvania, which are recovering from an underground coalmine fire - Coalmine... | ecosystem: Environmental > Terrestrial > Soil > Unclassified ... | reverse complement strand
GGGTGGCCGCGCAGCAGGTTCATGCCGCGCAGGATGAGCTGTCGGACGCGAACGTCCGAGTCAACGTTTTCGGTCCTGACAACCATCCGCTCAAAGAACCGGCGTTCGTGACGCTGTACCAGCGAGGCTCGAGCATGCAGCTGGGAACCGTGCAGACGTCGGTTTCCTCGACCGCGGTGGTGACCGGCCTGCCCGGATACGGCCCATACACGGTGGAGGTCAGGGCTCCGGGCTATCAAACCACGCGCAAACATTTTGACTACAATCAGGCGTCCGGCCGAGTCGAGGTTGACGTCACGGTGCAGGCTATCGCACCCGGCAATACCGCCTCGGTTGCGCCGCCGCTCGATCCCAAAGTTCAGGCGCGCGTGGACCAAGGGCTGAAGGCCATGCAGGCGGGGAAATTTCAGGACGCGCAAAAAGAGTTCATGGCGGCGCACAAAGCAGCCCCACAGGACGCAAACATCTGTTATTTGCTCGGAGCGGCTTATCAAAAGTCGGGAGACCCCAAGAGCGCGCAGGCGTATCTCGAAAAGGCGACTTCGATCGACCCCGACAATGTGAGCGCGCTGGTGGCGCTAGGGCAATTGCACGACCAGCAGAAGAATTACCGCGCGGCCATACCGCCGCTGGAAAAGGCGGTTACGATCGATGCGCAAGAATGGCTGGCGCACTGGGTGCTTTCCGACGCTTACTTGCACGTCGGCGAATATGAAAAGGCGCGGAAGAACTCAGAGGCAGCGGTGGAACTGGGCGGCGGGGCCGCGAACAAGGCCGAATTGATCGAGGGGCAAGCGCTGGCGCAGCTTGGACGGCCCGACGACGCTATCAAAGTGCTCGAAGATTTTCTGCACAATCTCCCCAACGATCCGGCGGCACCCGCGGTGCGCGCGTTCATCGGTAAACTGCAGAACGCCAAGCCGGCATCCCGCTGACGCGAGCCGAGGCTGCCAGCCAGCATCTGCGACAGCATAGGAGATTAGCGAATGGCAGTCACCGCGCGTGAATTCCGCCAAATGGCGCTGAGCTTTCCCGAGACCGAAGCGAGGTCGCACATGGGGCATCCCGATTTTCGAGTGGCGGCGAAGATCTTCGCCACGCTGGGTTATCCGGACAAGGACAGCGGGATGGTGAAGGTGACGCCCATGGAACAGTGGATGTTCGTCGAGGCGGCGCCGAAGGCGTGCAATCCGTGCAGCGGAGTCTGGGGACGGCGCGGCGCAACAAACGTGAAGGTGAGCGCCGTGAAGAAGGCCGTGCTTCGTCGCGCACTGACGGCTGCGTGGGAACTCGCCGCTCCACCGCGCCTGAGGCCAAGCAAACCGACTCGATAGCTCGGGGCGCGAAGGCGCCGCCTGTGCGAATCAGCTTGGCGTGAGAGTCTCGACCTCGGGAACTGGAGAAGGGGCAGGAGGCGGGGGCGGCATAGGGACGGGCTGGTAGAGCGCCATTCGATATTGCTTGTACCATTCCGTCTCGCTCGCGCGCTGCCAGAGCCGGGTGCCGAGCCACACCGCAATCATTGCCTGCCCGAGAAGCAAAGCGACCCCGGTTGATTCGGGCGGGAGGACAAGCATCCAGAGGCACAGGCCGGCGGCAAACACCACCCATCCTATGACACTGATGCGAATGTAGAGCCAGAAGAGCGAACCGAAGTTGTTCCACACGAGCTTGGCCGAGCGCCCAAGCATCCGGTACATTCGACGGTCGTTCTTGGCCATGGAAATCACCTGCGCCATGTCGAACCAGATCCGGATGGAGATCAGCAGGAACAAAAAGAAGACGATGACGGCGGCCAGGAACGCGACGGACGAGTACGGCGAGACGGCGGCGTCGTCGACATTGTCGTAGAGACTTCCGAGGAGGGAGCCGAGAAAAAAGATCGGAATCATGGCGACGGCGAAGTAAATCGCGAGGCGCACGAAGCGCCAGAAATGTCTGCCGCAGGCCTCGAAGAACCCGGCAGCATCGAGGCGCAGGTCGTCGTAATAGGAGACGAGGATTCCGCCCGTCGAGAAAATCATAAAAAGCGTGAAAAAGAACGATGGCCAGATATACATCGTGCTCATTCCACGAAGGGGCTGCTGCGGCAGGGAGCCGAGTTCGGCAAGCGCGGAAAGGTCGAATCCGTGAAAGAGCCTACGAGCGGACTCGAGGCTGGTGTTGAGCGCGACGCCGCTATTTTCGGCGACGTTGTGCGCGAGGAACGACGCCCCGGCGAACGCGAGAACGAGGTTTACGGCCAAAATCCACCAGAGGATGCGCTGGCGCGTCCAGACGAGTCCCGCACCGGCAAAAAACGCCCTGGGCCCCGGCCGGGGCGCCCGTTGGGTGCTGTCGATGGCCATGTCGAGCATGTTATGCAATCCACGCAACCAACTGCGAAATCCACTCGTTGACGAAAACCCAGATGTTCAGAAGCTTGTGAGTCGTCGAGTCGTAGCTGCTGACAGTCCGGCTGTTGTTGAAGAAATTTCTGTCGAGCCAGACCTTGTGATCCGGATCGATCTGGGCCGCCGCGACTTTCGCGCTCCGCTCGTACGTGTAGCGAATCCAGCGATCGCGGCCGTCCCAGTGCTCGGTGGTGGAGCTCTTGTCGTCGAACGTGACCTTTACGTCGACGGGGAAGACGAAGTCGCCTTTGCGGTGCACCGTGACGTAGCTTCGATAGACTCTCGGGCCGGTTGAAACGGATTCGTACCATTTCACCGGGTCCGAGCGGACGTCGCGAATCTCGTAATCGAGAACGTTCGTGCCGGACACGGCCTGGTTGAAGTACCAGTCGAGATTCTGGCCGGAGACATCGTCGATGGTCTTGAGAAAATCCGCTCCCGTGGGATGCGTGAAGCGGTAGCGCATGAAATATTGGTGCATCACGTCGCGCATCTTGTTTTCGCCGAGAAGTTTTTCGAGCGTGAGCAGCACGGTGGCGGTCTTCCCGTAGGTGATGCCCCCGTAGGATTGATCGCCGACGAACTGCCACGCGAAACGAGTAAGCGGGTCGTAATCGGGCATGCTGAGATAGCTGACCCGCTGCGATTCCGCGTCTCCCATTTGCGCAAATGGGAAATTGATCACGGAAGTCTTCGGGCCGTACAGTGCGTCCATCACCTTCACTTCTTCGTAGCTGTTGATTCCTTCGTCGAGCCACGCTTCCTCGAACTCGTTGGTGGCCACCATGCCGTACCAATATTGATGGCCGAATTCGTGCGCCACGACCACTTCCGGAGTCAGTAGACCCTTCGGCATCCACCAGGCCGTTCCTGCCGTGATCAAGGTCGGGTACTCCATTCCCCCGGCATCCAGAGCGCCGTGGGGCGGATCGACCACGGTGATGCGGTCGTACGGATAGGGCCCGACGTTTTTGTCATAATAAGCCAGCGTGCCCTTCAGCGCCTGCAAGTATCGCGGGGCAGTCGCCATGTTTCCCGGCGACATGAGGAGGTGAATTCTCACGGTTCCGGCGCTGCCGGTCCAGAAGTCCTCGACGTCCGTGAAATGCGGACTCGCGGTCCAGGAGAAATCGTGGACGTCCTCGGAATGAAACGTCAGCGTCTTCGTGCCGCCCGAGTTATTCGTGCTGGAGACGAGATCGCCTGCGGCGCCCACGACGTCATCCTGCGGGACGGTGACCTTCACGTCGAAGGTGCCGAAATCCGCGAAGAATTCGGTGGCGGCATGGAACTGGTGGCAGTTCCACTGGTTTTTCCACCAGACGCCGATCTTGGGGAACCACTGGCCAACCATGTAGAAATCGCGCTTGTAGCCGGTGCGCTCGACAACCTCCGGCATCACGTCGACAAAATCCATGCGAAAGGTGACGGACGCGCCGGGCGCGACGGGCGTCGGGAGCGTGACCTGAAATACGGTGCGGTCTTGCGTGTTGTTGTCGTCGGGATGAATGAAATGGATGTTTTTGGTGACGTCACCCATGCCGTCGACTTCGAGCCTGGTGACCGTCTCCGATCCATAGTGCTTCGGATCCCAGGATGTTCCCGAACTGCTTCCGCGCGTGCCGTCGAGGCGCACTTCGGTCATGAAGGTCGACTGCGGCTGAAACGCATTCAGGTAAAGATGGAAAGGGAAAGTTTGCTGGGGCTGGCCGGTCAGGTTCTTGTAAGTGAGCGTTTCGCTGGCGTTGATTTTGTGTTCGCGAGGAACGAGCGTGGCCTGAATCTGATAGGCAACGACGCGCGTGGAAAGCGGTTTCGGCTCTGCGTTCGCCGGCGCTTCCGCTGTCGCGTGGTTCTGCGGCGGCGCGAGCCTTTTGGCTCCGGAGATCGGGGCTACGCAAAGCGCGGCGACCACCAAGGCAGCTTCCAGGATTCTACGAATCGGCATCTTTCGTCTACAGGCAAACAATTTTGAGGCCCACGCGTGATTGTGCTCGCCGGGTCCGCAAAGGATATGCTGTTTAGACCCTGCCGCACAATGGGGATCGTTGAAATTTTGAAGTAAGGACTGAATTGAACTTGGGTCGAGTCGGCGCATTATGCTAAGGAGACACAGACATACACGGAAGCGATGCGCAGGGCGGCAGGCCGACCAAATCCGTTATCCCGAGTTTGTGAAACGCGTCACAGCCCCTGGCACCGCCGCCCACGGGGCGTTCTTGACCGGTAGGCGAGTAATCTACTTCGGCCGCAAGGGAGAATTTCACGTTGAAGAGTTTCCTGGGACGAGATCTTGAAGAAGCAGGGAAGTTGACGCTTCTCGTCGTGGCGATTAAACTTTTTGTAAGAACGATCTTCACGTGCGGCGAGCAGGCCCACGCGATCGTTACGCGATGAGTCCAACTATTCTGCAGCAGAAGCGGCACCAGCAAATCCTTACGGACGTGGTGCGCGAATACATCGAGACAGGAGAGCCGGTTTCTTCGCGGAGCGTGGCGGCGCGCCAGCCGGAGCCGGTCAGCGCCGCAACGGTGCGCAACGTGATGGCGGACCTCGAAGGCGAGGGCTATCTCTACCAGCCGCACACATCCGCGGGTCGCGTTCCTACCGCATCCGCGTATCGATTCTTCGTGGAGAACGTAGCGGCGCAGGCGACCGCCAAGCCCGAGGATCGCAACTGGATCCGCCGCGAGCTGGAATCGGCGGAAACGCCGCAAGCGGTGATGGAGCGCGCGAGCCACATTCTTTCGGCCGTGTCGCGCGGGCTGGGAATTTTCATTTCGCCGCCGCTGGCGCAGAGCGCGGTGGAGCACGTGCGGTTTCTGCTGCTTCCCGAAAACCGCGTCCTCGTTGTCCTGATTGCACCCGGTGGCGCAACGCGGGACAAGGTGATTCGGCCCGAGCGCACGTTTCGCCAGGAGGATCTCGACCGCGTTTCCGACTACCTGAACCATCATTACTCCGGCTGGACGCTGGAGGCCATGCGCGCCGATTTGCGGACGCAACTGGAGCGCGACCGCGAGCAATACGGCCGGCTGGCGGACGACGCGCTGGCGTTGTGCGATCCCGTGATCATCGGCGAGGCGGGTGAACGGAAAATCTACGTCGAAGGAGCCTCGCAAATCGCGGCCGCGCCGGAGTTCACGAACCAGGGACATCTTCGCGAATTGCTCGAAGCGATCGAGGAGAAGGACCGCCTGATCGCTCTGCTCAGCGGGTGTATCGACGCACCCGAGCCGCTTCACGTCGAACTTGGAATCGAGCAGATGTCCGAAGCGGGCAAGCACCTTGCACTGGTTTCGTCGTCGTATGCATCGAAAGACCAGGGGCAGGGAACGCTCGGAATCCTCGCGCCCATGCGCATGCACTACGAGCGCGTGATCACGGCCGTCGCTTTCATGGCCCAATTCTTCTCGGACCGAGAAGAAGGGAGTTAGTTGTGCCCCATCATCGTTCGGAACACGAAGGCAAAAGGGAAGCGCAGGAAATCAGTCAGCCTGAGCGGGAAGCCTCAGCGCAGCCGACGGATCCCGCCGCAACGGACGAAGGCGCGACAGAGGCGTCCATCCCAGCACGGGCTGCGGATCAGGTCCAAACGCTGCTCGCCGAAAAGCAAGTTCTGGCGAACGAGAAGCAGGACCTGATGAACACGCTGGTTCGCCGGCAGGCGGATTTCGAGAATTACCGCAAACGCATAGAGAAGGAGCGCCAGGCGGACCGCCATCGCGGCGTCGAGACGCTCGTCGAACATCTGCTCCCAGTGCTCGACGCGTTCGATCGCGCATTAGCGGGAAATCACGACGCCGGGAATGCCGAGTACCGCAAGGGGTTCGAGCTGATCCGGCGGCAGCTTTCGGACGCGCTGGCAAAACAGGGGCTCAAACGCATCGAGGCAGTCGGAAAAGAATTCGATCCGCACCGGCACCACGCAATTGAGCGCGTCGAGACCACCAAAGAAACCGACGGCACCGTGATCGAGGAGTTGCAGCCGGGCTACATGTTTCACGACCGCGTGCTGCGCGCGGCGATGGTGCGTGTGGCGGCGGCGCCCGCGTCGAAACGGGCGGGCGAAAATTGACGCTTGGGGCCGGACGTCGCCTGCGGAGCAATGTTTCGCGATGGCCAACCGGTTGAGTAAACACGGAGCGCAACGGACGTCTGACGCATCGAATTCCTTGACTGGTGAGCGAGCGCCGGTGGTGTAATCAAAGGGGAGTTACAAGATAAATGCCTACCCAGCTGGATTATTACGAAATTCTCGGCGTCGAGCGGGAAGCCTCGACCGATCAGATCAAATCGGCGTATCGCAAGCTGGCGTTGAAGTACCACCCAGATCGCAATCCGGAGAACAAGCATGAAGCGGAGGAGCGGTTTCGACAGGCCAGCGAGGCCTATAGCGTGCTTTCCGACGCGCAGAAGCGTCAGATTTACGACCGCTACGGTCATGCGGGATTGAACAATCGCGGCTTCGAGGCGACCGATTTCAGCGCGTCGATTTTCGAAGATTTTCGCGACATTTTCGGCGACCTCTTCGGGTTCGAGGAAGTGTTCGGCGGCGCTGCGGGACGGCGCCGCGGCGGCCGCGGTTCGCGCGGGCAGCGCGGCTCGGACCTTCGCTACGACATGAGTCTTTCGTTCGAGGACGCCGCGGCCGGAGTGAACACGCAGATCAAGATTGCCCGGCGCGAGATTTGCGAGGCTTGCCGCGGGACGGGCGCGAAACCCGGAACGGGCATGACGACGTGCCAGACCTGCCACGGGCGTGGCCAGTTGCAGTACCAGCAGGGCTTTTTTGCGATCGCGCGAACGTGCCCGGCGTGTAGCGGCGCGGGACAAGTGATTCGCGACGCCTGCACGACCTGCCGCGGACAGGGTCGCATCGAGCGCGACCGCACTCTCGAGGTAGGCGTCCCGGCAGGCGTGGATTCGGGCACGCGTCTTCGCATGGCAGGACAAGGAGAACCCGGGGTAAACGGCGGCCCTCCCGGCGATCTCTACATTTTCCTCGAAGTGAAGGAGCACCCGTTCTTCGAGCGGCGGGGCGCCGACTTGTATTGCACCGTTCCGATCAGCTTTACGCAAGCCGCGTTGGGCACGACGATCAAAAGCCCGGCGCTGCAAGGCGAACTTGAGTTGCGGATCCCGGAGGGAACGCAATCGGGCCAGATTTTCCGGCAGAAAGGTAAAGGCCTGCCCAATCCGCATGGCGGGCACGGGGATTTGTACGTCAACATCCGCGTTGTGGTTCCGTCGAAGGTGTCTCGCGAACAGCGACGGATTCTGGAGCAACTCGGGGAGACCATGAAGGTAGAGAACAAGCCGACCGAGCGAAACGCGAGCTTTTTCGATAAGGTGAAGGACATCTTCGGATGATGCGGAGGCGGAGGACGTACACGAGGTAGCGGAGGTTGTTCGCCTTTCACTTTTGCCTCCTTTGCCTCCTTTACTTCCTTTCGTTTCTCTATGATCCTGCCTTCGTCATGCGCCGTCGTTTCTTCGTTGACCGGTTCGATGCAAACTCCGCCTTGCTCCAGGGCGACGCCGCTGACCATCTTGGTCGCGTCCTGCGAGCCGGGCCGGGGCAGTTCTACGAGCTGAGCGACGGCACGCGCGTCTGGCTTGGCCGGGTCAACCGCGTCGCGCTTTCGAAATCGGGAAAGAGCGAAATCGCGTTCGAGTTGATCGAGCCGATTGCTGCGCGTGAATCAACTCTGCGCCTGCATTTGCTGCTCTCCATCGTCAAATTCGATCGCTTCGAATGGTGCTTGGAGAAGGCGACCGAGTTGGGCGTAAACGAAATCACGCCGCTGGCGGCGACGCGCACGGACAAGCCGCTGCTCGCGGCTGCGTCGAAGAGGCATGGTCGATGGGAGAAGATTCTGCTCGAGTCTGCGCAACAGGCGCGCCGGGTGCGCCCGCCCGCACTCCGCGAGGCGATCCGGCCTGCTGAGAGCTTTGCCCGCTGCATAGGATCGCTAAATGTCATGCTGTCGGAGCGCGAGGGCGCACCCGCAGTCTATCAGGCGCTTGCCGGCGTGCGCGCCAGTGACGCGGTGCTTGCGATCGGCCCGGAGGGCGGCTGGACGGACGGAGAAATCGCGGCGGCGCGTGCCGCGCAGTTCGTTGAGGCGTCGCTCGGAGATACGATATTACGCACGGAGACGGCGACCATCGCTGCCCTGGCGATCCTACGATTCGCTTTGACGGGAGCAACGTGAGGAAGGAAGCGGGTCGCCGCAACCCCATTCAGGCTGATGAATTCAGGTGGCAGGTTCGAAGAGGGTTGGGATGGTTTCAGGCCCGTCATGCTTATTGGCGCACGTGGACGGCTCGTGATATAAAGGATCGAGCTAAGGAATGTCGGACAGATTCCATCCTGATCCTGTTGACGCGCCGAAGCATGCCGCTCTTCGCCAGTTGCGCCGCGAGCTCCGCAGATGGTCGCGCGATCTCGCGATAGCGCTGGGACTGGCGCTGGCCATCATCGTTTTTCTCTACCAGCCGGTGAAAGTGGAAGGCACCAGCATGGCTCCACTCCTCTCCGACCAGGAGCGCATCTTTATCAACAAGTTCGTCTACCATTTCGAGCCGATCGATCGTGGCGACGTGGTTGTTTTCTGGTATCCTCTCGACCGGTCAAAGTCGTTCATCAAGCGCGTGATCGGTCTGCCGGGAGATACGATTGAAATTCGCGCCGGCCATTTGTACATCAACGGCAGGGAATTGGCCGAGCCGTACGTTCCCGCAAGCTATCTTGACGACTCGAATTACCCGGCGCGGAAGATTCCTCCCGGCGAATATTTCGTGATGGGCGACCACCGCGACAGCTCCAACGATTCGCGGGTTTTCGGTCCGGTGCCGCGGAGATTCATATACGGCAAGGCGGTGTTTGCATACTGGCCCGTGGAGCACTTCGGCTCGCTGTCGCCGACGTCCACGTCGACGGTGAACGCGGCATCGAAATGAAAGATTTCGTAACATGAAGCGATCTGGAGGAAATCACCCTGCAGCAGGACCCCGAAGTTCGCGCGATACTCGCGCTCGAAGACGGGCGAGTCTTTAACGGACGCGCGGCGGGCGCTCGCAGCCGCCGTGGCGGCGAAGTCGTTTTCAATACCAGTCTCACCGGCTATCAGGAAGTTTTCACCGATCCCAGCTACGCGGGCCAGATCGTCTGCCTGACGTATCCGCACATCGGAAACGTGGGCGCCAACTCCGACGACCAGGAATCCGCGAAGCCCTACATCGAGGCGCTGATCGTCCGCGACTTCTCGCCGATCGCCTCGAACTGGCGCTCCAGCGAATCGGTGCAGCAATACCTGGAACGCCATCGCGTACCCGTCGTCTGGAGCATCGACACACGCGCGCTTGTACGGCATCTGCGCGACGTGGGCGCGCTGCGCGGCATCGTCTCGACCGACGGCACTCCGTCCGAGCAGTTAATCGCAGAGGCTCGCGCGCTGCCCACCATGGCGGGCCAGGAACTCGCCAGCCGCGTGACGTCGCCGAAAATCTACAACTGGTCCCAGGGCTCGATTGATTTGGCCGAGCCGCTCGCCTCAGCCGCCGCAGGCGGTGCTGCAGCGGGAGGGTACCCGGCAGCGGGAAGGAGCCTACGGCTCGATTTCAGCAACGCAGAAAAAGCGGCCTCACGGAATCCGGCAGAGCGGCGGCGGCGCGTGGTCGCGTACGATTTTGGGATCAAGCAAAACATCTTGCGTCTGCTTGTCGATCACGACTGCGATGTGACGGTCGTCCCCGCGCAGACGAGCGCCGAAGACGTCCTGGCGATGAAGCCGAATGGCGTTTTTCTATCGAATGGGCCGGGCGATCCGGAGCCTGTCGATTACGCAGTGAAGAATATTCGCAAGCTGCTTGGCCACGTTCCGATCTTCGGCATCTGCCTGGGACACCAGCTTTGCGGACTTGCGCTCGGAGGGAAGACGTTCAAGCTGAAATTCGGCCACCATGGATCGAATCATCCGGTGAAGAATCTGCTGACGCAACGGGTTGAAATTACGGTGCAGAACCATGGTTTTTGCGTCGATCCCGAATCGCTACGGTCGAGCGATGTCGAAATCACGCACGTGAATCTGAACGATGGTACGAACGAAGGCATGCGCCACCGCTCTCTCCCGCTCTTCAGCGTGCAATACCATCCGGAAGCGTCGCCCGGGCCGCACGATGCGCGCTACCTCTTCGACGATTTCATCAAAATGATGGAAGAGGCTGGCGATGCGACATAATCGAGCCCTCCATTTGTGTCTGGTATGTGCTGTCGCGATATTTGCGGCGATTGCTTCCTTTGCGGCCGAGGCGATCAAAATCGAGCTGAAGCACAATACGCTTCGCGAGCAGCACACCAAGGCCCAGCTTGAAAAGTTGCTGGCGTCCTATGATCTGCACAAATACACATTCACGCACGACGTGGTTATCGATGAGAATGCTATTCCACACAGCAATCCGGTTCTGACTCTTCACACGAGACATCTCGGTTCGGATGACCAACTGCTCTCTACCTATGTCCACGAGCAGCTACACTGGTATTTGGACGGGCACCTTGAGCAGACCGAAGCCGCCGAAGCTGCTTTGCGCAAGATCTATCCGAAAGTTCCGGTAGGATACCCGAATGGCGCGCAGGATGAGGAGAGCACCCACCTCCATCTGATCGTCTGCTACCTCGAGATGCAAGCGGATCGCCGCCTTATGGGACCCGATCGCGCAACGCAAGTAATGAACTTCTGGGTCGGCGACCACTACCGATGGGTCTACAAAACCGTCATGCAGGACGAACCGACTATCCGACGAGTGGTCGAACACGAAAACTTGGAAATCAACTGAATGCCGAAGCGAACTGACATCAAGAGGATTCTGATCATCGGCTCGGGGCCGATCGTGATCGGACAGGCTTGCGAGTTCGACTATTCGGGGACGCAGGCGTGCAAGGCGCTGCGCTCCGAGGGCTACGAGGTGATCCTGGTCAACTCGAATCC
>Ga0070733_10003147_pt1 | contig 11386 bp, 10 predicted proteins | sample Coa_R1_9_FD_66450 | JGI IMG/M metagenome (GOLD analysis project Ga0070733, IMG submission 66450) | Surface soil microbial communities from Centralia Pennsylvania, which are recovering from an underground coalmine fire - Coalmine... | ecosystem: Environmental > Terrestrial > Soil > Unclassified ... | reverse complement strand
CGCTTGCGAAATTCGTTGTTAAATTCGTAACGATGGCGATGGCGTTCAAAAACGATGGCCTCGCCGTAGGCCTGGTAGGTCTTTGTGCCGGGAGTCAGGCAACAAACCCAGTTACCCAGGCGCATCGTGCCGCCTTTATCGGCCACCTGTCGCTGGGTCACCATGAGGTCAATCACGGGATAAGGGGTCTGTGGATCGAATTCGGTGCTATTGGCGCCCGCCAAACCCAGCACGTTGCGGGCAAACTCGATCACAGCGACCTGCATGCCCAGGCAGAGGCCCAGATAGGGTATGCCTGCGCGCCGCGCGTAGCCTGCGGCTTTGATTTTTCCTTCGATGCCGCGCGGACCGAAGCCACCGGGCACGATAATACCTGAGACATCCTCAAGCAGTTCAGTATACTTATCGCCCATTTTCTCGAGAGATTCTGAGTTTATCCATTTGATGCGCACATCGACATCATGATACCAGCCAGCATGGCGCAGGGACTCGGCTACCGAGAGATAGGCATCATGCAGATCGACGTATTTCCCGATCAGTCCTATGGATACCTCCGGGCGCGGGCGTTTGATGCGGTAGACGAGATCACGCCATTCCTGCATCTGCGGTTCGTGTTCGGGCAGGCCAAGCTCTTCCACCAGGTATTCGCCCAGGCCAGCCTCTTCCAGAATGAGCGGCACTTCGTAGATGGTATCGGTGGTGAGCAAAGGAACGACGGCGCGTTCCTCGATATTGCAGAAGAGGGCGATTTTCTCGCGCAGTTCATCGGCGAGCGCGTAGTCTGAGCGGCAGAGGATGACATCGGGTTGAATGCCGACGCGCAGCAATTCTTTGACGCTGTGCTGCGTCGGTTTGGTTTTCAGTTCTTTGGTGGCCATGAGATAAGGCAGCAAGGTGACATGCAAATAGAGGACATCGCGTCGGCCTACATCTTTGCGCATCTGGCGAATGGCCTCCAGAAATGGCTCGCCCTCGATATCGCCCACGGTGCCCCCTACTTCGACAATCACGACATCGGCGTCAGAATGGCGCGCGACGTTGTGGATGCGATCTTTGATCTCGTTGGTGATATGTGGGATGACCTGAATGGTGCCGCCCAGGTATTCACCGCGTCTCTCTTTGCCAATCACGGCGGCATAGACCTGTCCGGTGGTTACGTTATTTGCCTGGTAAGCTGGCTCATCGGTGAAGCGCTCGTAGTGACCGAGATCGAGATCGGTCTCTGCTCCATCATCGGTCACGAAGACTTCGCCGTGCTGATAAGGCGACATAGTGCCTGGATCGACATTAATGTAGGGGTCGAGCTTCATGAGAGAGACACTGACGCCGCGATTCTTGAGTAAGCGCCCTAAGGAGGCAACTGTGATACCCTTGCCAACGGATGACGCCACACCACCGGTAACAAAGATGAATTTGGACATAGGATCCTCCTAGGCGCGCTGAGAAAGGATGACGACCTGCGTTTCTACAGGCAAAGTACTACGATTGATGGTTAGTTTTGGCTGTTCGTTTATCGCCTCTATGCCCATCTCACGGCAAAATTTGTCGAGGGGATGGGGAGTTATATTATCTAGGGGGCGATAGTGCATAGGGATGACCACGTGGGGTTCAACCTGGCTGATGACTTCGGCGGCCTGGGCCGCGCTGAGCGTGTTCTGGCCGCTGATGGGGATCAGCAAGATATCGGCATCGGCAACTTCTTCGAGTTGTTCTTCCTGCAGCGAGTGCCCCAGGTCTCCCAGGTGACAGATCACAAGGTCATCCATATGAATAACATAAATGGTATTGCGCCCGCGTTCCGCGCCGCGCTTATCATCGTGGTAGGAAGGGACGCCGGTAATCAATACATCACTGATCTCATATTCGCCGGGACCGCGCACCACACGTGGATTACCGCCGATGCCTTCGGCGAAGTTATGGCCGGGGTGGTTATGACTGATGGTGACGATGGGGGCATTAAGCTTGCCCAGCTTGAGCGGTTCCACCTGGGACGGGCGGGCGACCTCAAGGGTAGCCCCTACGGGAGAAAAGGGATCGGTAATCAGAGTAACATTTTTGCCACGCAGCATAAAGCACGAGTGGCCGAGCCATGAAATTTCCATGCAGCTATAGATTCGCTTTTCTCAATAAAGTCGGGCGGGGACCTATGTCCTCGCCCGATGGATATTATACCATACGGATAGATGTTCTACAAGTGGTTGCAAGGACAAACTAACAGGGCGACCGCCTGACAATTCCCCACATTTTTAAGGGTGAGGGCGACCGCCAGGGTCTCCACCCCACAGGACGCGATCAATCGCATCCCTACAGCCCTGCATCTTTTGTAGTCATTGTAGGGGCGGGAGCGGCGAAAGTCAGCGAGCTATAGGCAATGGTGACTTTTACCTCGCGCCCGCGCGCATCGACACGCACCGGCGCTGACTCGACTATCTTCTTGATGCGCTGCGCTACCAGCTCAGCGCCGTGTTGTTCCGCGCGAATGACGGCTGTCATAATGCCAGGGCCGTTGATGGAGAGCATATCCTCTTTGCGCATCTTGCTTTTCAAGAGAGGCAAGAGTTTACGCGCAACCTCGTTAGCTTCGCGCTCTTCGCGCTCGCGCTGTACATCGTTGTGCTGCGCGCCCTCCAGCAGCAGGCGAAACACGATCACGCTCTGCGCGTTACATATACGGCGCATCTTATATTGACCGGCTTCCAGTTCCTTAGTAGAGGAGACGGCCTGCCAGATAAAGTGCTCGTGTTTGCGCCAGTAATCATAGCGGCCCTGCGCGCGCGCATAACCCTCAAGCGCCATTGCGCCTAAAGTCCAGGTGACCTGGCGAGGCGTACTCAAGGCATAATGGCGCGCGTTGATCAGTTGGCGGAAAATGGGGCTGACCTTCATGGTCGAAGCCTCGTATTTCTGCTGCTTGAGGACTTTGATGTGGCCCGCGTAAATGCGGCGGCGCTGCTTGAGGAAGTCGCGCACGGTGACGGGACCTTTGTTATAGACGATGCAGTCGGGCTGGTAAATCAGCCTGTAACCCAACTGCGAGATCAAGGCCTGGATGGAGATCTCGTCAACCGCGCTATCGGTCGGTATGCCGGAGATAACATTGCGGAAAGCAATCACCTCGCCCAGCTTGGGGTGAATACGCGCCACGCGATCATGCAAACGCCACAATAGATGTACCGCGTGACCCATAAATGTGGCCGCGTCATTGATAGGCACCGGACGCCCACCAACCATACCAATGGTGGGGTCTTTGAATGGCGCGCACAGGAACTCCATAGCTGAGGTTTCGGGGATCACATCGGCCCCAATCAAGACAACAACCGGGCTGACGGCCTCTTTCAAAAACAGATTGATGGCGGACGCTTTGCCTTCGCGTCTTTCCTGCACAAGGAGGCGAATACGCGGCTCCTGTGCGGCCAGTCCGGTAACAATGGGAATAGTGCGATCGGTGCAGCCGCTGGCGACGACAATTACCTCATGGATGCAAATAGATGGGCCGCTCTGGGCGAGTACCGATTCGAGTGTGCGCGCGATATTCGCTTCCTCATTATAGGCCATTATTCCTATACTACATACCTGGGCGGGAGCCAGGGTTGGGGAACCAGGGGCGGCGACCAGGGCGGCGGTGGCCGCGGAGCGGCGAAGCCCCGCCCCTACCCTATCCGGTTGAATATCTTTGACGGTATAAGTTGCCATTGTGTTTTCCAGGGCGGGGGCAAGCCCCGCCCCTACTATATCCGATTGCATATCATTGACGGTATACGTTGCCATAGAAGGCATCTCCATTCTATAGATGAAATTAGTCCGCTCATTGTATTGACCGCACTTGTGACAGGCCTTATACTTGGCCTGAATTATTGCCTTATAAGGATGAACGCAAGCGGGTAACGTTTTCTCTGGACTGGATTGGAGGGGCTCTATGCGCATACAGGAACATGTGAAGTTATCAACGGCGGCGGCTGTTGCTGTGCTGCCCTGGTTGAGGCAAGATGTCTGGATTCCTCTGGCAGCCAGCATAGGCATCGATATCGATCACTACCTGTGGCACGCGGTGACGCAGCGCACGTTGAGTTTGCGGGCGGCCGTGCGCTATTTTGGGCAGGCCGATCCGCCGCGGTCGCCGCAGGCGAAGTTTCTCCACCAGCCTGTTGTGCTGGGAACATTGCTTTTTATCGCGCTGCGGCTGCGTTCGCGGCTGCTGTTCTTAATTCTGGGGGGATTGCTCTTCCATGTGAGCCTGGATGTCATCCATATTTCGCAGATGAGCTGGTTGAAAAAATCTCTCAGCCAGCAAGCGAAGGGCTGCTGCCCTGCATGTGGACGGGCGCAGGCGGCATTACAATTACACACTGTGCATTATGCCGGCAATGTGCTTGAGCGTTACGCGCCGCGCAATTTTGTGGTGTTGTGTCCTGAATGTCATGAAAAAATACATCGACGGGCGGGATATTCTATGGTATAATCGCATTTAATAGATTGGGTGCATAGGGACAGGTGGTGGGTTAAGAGTGATGAAATAGAGGGCGACCGCAAGGGTCTCCACCCCTCATCCTCTCAACACCCGCCCATACAATGACTACGGAAGTGGCTCATCTGGCGGCTATTTACAGAGCCAGGTGAAAATAGAACAATGGAGGAAGATTTTGGCTGCACAGTGGCTTCCAGCAATTCGCATTATCCAGATTATTCTGAGCATCGTCGTGATCGTCTTTATCCTGCTCCAGGTGCGTGGAGCAGGATTGGGAAGCGCGTTTGGCGGCAATAGCTCCGGTGCTGTGTTCAAGACGCGGCGAGGCGTAGAGCGGTTGGTCTTTAATATCACGATCGTCTTTGTGATCCTCTTTTCCGCCGTTTCCATACTGGGCGCGCTGCTCCGTTAAAGATAGATTATGCAGGCAGCACCAAACGGCTATCGTCGGCGTCTTCTAGCGGGTCTAAGCCTGCTGGCAGCGCTTGTTTTGGCGCTTGCTGCGTGCAGCGGGAACGGCAGCAACTCCGGCGGCGCAACACTGACGCAGACCACGCCCAAAAATAGTGGGTCTGGCGGCGCAACCACAATAGCCAGCGCGACACCGGGCATATTGCTTGGCCCCCAGCCCTGCCCGAATGCTGTAAAAGACCCATCTCACTGGGATCAGATTATCCCAACACAGCCGAACGTCTCCAAAGTTGAAAGCGTCACCTGCGGTTATCTGACCGGCACTCCAACCTTGCAGGGATTGATAACGGTGCGTTACAACGGCACCGGAGCAGTTCTGGATGTGTATGTTTACACTAATATTGAAAGCCCCGGTCCGACACAACTTTTCAAGCTGCTAAACCTCTACAAAGGCGATGCCAGGATCAGCTTGCGCAACACGGTCATGACAGCCGAGGTTGATCAGAGTTCCAGTCTCAATAAGGGGAAAAGTGATGCTGGTTACACACAGGACCTGTTCCGCGAGTTCAATACCGCGTCGTTCGCGCCAATCGCCTTTCCCGGTATGTACCCCGACTTGACGCGCTTCCAGGCTGAGCGCGACCAGGCTCAGGTCAATGCTGGTCAGGAACCCTGGAAGCTTTCGGCGGCGATGGTTGCTATGAACTTTGCCACGGATCCCGCCCTGCTTGGCTGGCCGGCCAATGTTACAGCGACGATTGTGAGCGGCGGCGGCTCCAGCGACGCTGAAGCAGTGGTCAATATGAAAAACCCTGCCGCCGTGGGGGGAACGATTACCCTGACGATGCAGCGCCTGGAGGGGAATACCAATGGCGGCATCTGGGAAATAGTCGGGGTTACAAGCAAAGGCCTGGCTATCAGCACGCCAAAAAGCCTCGATAATCTTTCTTCCCCGGCAGCCGTAACGGGTACAGGCAGCGCTTTCGAGGGGATAATTGGGAGGCTGATCGTACTTGATCATACATATGCCAACATCGGGCAGGCTGCCGTGACGGGCGTAAGCGGCAATGGCAGCACCACTTTTTCTGTCAATGTGCCTTTTAATTCCACCTTCAAAACCGGCGTAGAAGATGGCATTGTGGCGCTGTACGCGGAGAACAATGCCGGTGGCCCGCCATCAGCCGCCGTGATGGTGAAAGAACTTATTTGACGGCCACCAGGATATCGCGTTTTTTGATGACACGATCCACCGTATGCTCGAACTGAGTGTAGGGCGGGTCGTTGCGCGTGTGCAGGTGTGTAGTATTTTCGATACAGGCAATCAAATCTTTGCGCTCGATGCGCGTGGCATTCCAGGCGAACGCCAGCGTGCCGCCGGGCAGCAGGAGTCGTTCCCACACGGGGAGAGCCTGCGCCAGCATGGTGGAAATTTCGCCGAAATGCTGTATACCATAGGGCAAATCGGTCACAATGGCATGCATATGCGGGCCGCCGGGGACTTCCTGCAAGTGAAGATCAGCCTGGGCCGCATTTCCGTGCGCCAGCGCCAGGTGACGAGTGGCGCCTTTGCGCCCAATCTCAAACAGGTATCGTCGTCCCGCGCGGCGGCTTCGCTCATCGCGCTCGTTGTAAGGTATGCGCTCGCTGTGCAGAAATTGGCGCACAAAAAGGGCGGTCGTCTCGACATCCTTGCGCTCGCGCTCTATGCCAAAGGCATCGTACCCGGCAGCGAGCGCCAGAAAGAGCGTAGTGCCGCCGCCCGCGAGCGGATCGAGAATGCGCAGTCGCCCGGTCATTTGCTCGCGAAAAGCGCTCGCGAAAAGCGCAACGTTGAGCAACACGCGCGTAAAGACCTCGTTCGTTTTGCCTTTATAGCGGCGAACCTGCGCCATTTCTACAGGCACAAAAGCAGTAAAAGAGCAATACAGGGGGCGTAAGAAAGGGCCATGTATAGTCCCGATGTTTTCAAAGTATTCGTATGCCTCGCTGCTGGCTCCCAGGCGCGCAAGCACATCGAGCATAAAGGGACTACATGCGTCGTTGAGCGTAACGAGGAGATAGTCCTGCCTTGCAAGCGCGATCGGCTCAATATGTAGGATGGCAGAAGCTAAGGGGCTGGCAAGTAATTCAGGCGCGGCCAGTTTCTCCGTCATATTAGCATATTGTGTGCTGCGTTGCGGCGTGATTTTAAGCGCGAGTTTCATGGACAACAGCCGATCATGCTAAACATTATTATGGCTCAGGATTTCCTCTTCTATCTCTTGAAAAGCTATCACCTCTGCTTCAGTGCGCGTGATTCTTTGCCCAGCCAGGCGATTCATGATAGCCATAACACGAGAGGAGAATTGCGCGAAGAACGGCTGTTGCACTCGCAGTGATGGCATAAAGCGCAGTTCAACAAGTGATGGCTCGTAGAAATCGCCCTGATTCAATGCCAACACCATTAAATTGGTATATTCCTGTACGAGCCTCCTGCGGGCTGGTGTAAAAAAGTTCACTCGCGTGCTGGCTACAAGCGAACATCCCGCAATACGATTTTCAAACAAGAGTGGATAGGCCATGGCGCTCTCTTCCCAGTCGGTTCTGATGAATGGCCTGATGCCTACATCCTCTCTAAGGTTCTGGTTTACCAGCTCGTGACACTGGGTCACGACAAAACCCGTCATAGACTCCATACCCAGGAAGAATGGCTGGAGGTCCAGGTGACTTTTAAAAGGAGCTGTGCCGCGCCCGGCATATTCGTGCAAGCTGCGCACCGGATGTCCAGGTGAAGGGGGGGTGCAGAGCGCCACTGAAATAGATAGACCTTCCTGATCGGTGTCAAGATGCGAAAGCATTTGCTGCAAAATCAGGGATAAAATAGAGGAGGCGCGCAGACCGCGCGGAGCGCTGGTGTATGCGCTAAATATACGAGCATAGAACGCGGAAGGTATTTCTTCTACCGGTTCCTCGCTCTGCTCGTTTGAACGCTCACGACTTTCCGGGAATTCTACAGCAAACAAAGCTGAGAACTCCTGTTTATGCTGAACAGGAAAGACATCGAGCAGCTTTTTGTGATGTAGGAATCGTGGCTGTGACTGATTGGTGGCCCAGCGCGTTAAGGTCATTGGATTGACGCCCAGCGCCTGAGCTATGCGCTGCTTCTCATGTACATCCCGGATCACCTCAGCCAACATATCGCGCCACGATCTTGCCTGTTGCATGGCGGCCTGCTCTTAAATAATCGACGCGATTTATTGCGTCCCTACAATTGCACATCATCTGCCCCGCCCCAACGACATAATAATGGATAAAGAGTGCATGAATGAACAATTCGGTTTACTGCCTCAAAGGATAACGTATAAAACGCATCAAGTCAACAGTTTCTGGCACATTATGGCAATGGACGCAATAAATCGCGTCTCTACCCCTTCTCACCAACGCCTGGGGACACTACAATGATATTAAAGGATTAAAAAATCAGGCAAAACGATACAGCGGAGGACGAATATATGCACATCGTGACGGTTGACGAAATGCGCGAACTGGAGACGGGGGCAGATCATCTTTATGGTTTAAGCTCACCCACGCTGATGGAGAACGCGGGGAAAAGCGCTGCAGAAATTCTGGCCCAGCATATCCGTCGCCAGCGTTCGGTGAAGGATACGGAGTTTCTGATACTGGTTGGTCCGGGCAATAACGGGGGCGACGGCCTTGTTATGGGACGCTACCTGCAAAAATGGGGCGGTGCAGTAAGCGCTTACCACTGGAAAGAGCAGCGCTTGAGCATCGCTGGACAGGAGGACAGGATGGTACCCGAAGAGGAGACGGCAGCCAGGCTCGAAGAGGTTTTTCAACGGGCCTCGTATATTCTAGATGCGCTGCTGGGTACCGGGCGTTCGCGGCCACTGCCCGATAGTATGCGCAGCCTGCTAGGTCGCGCAAGACAGGAGCGGGATAAGCGCGATACATTGCGCATTGTGGCTGTTGATCTGCCAACAGGCATGAACGCCGACACAGGAGAAGTCGATCCAGGCACAATTCCTGCCGATATCACGATAACCCTGGCCTGCCCGAAGCAGGGCTTCTTCTTCTTTCCGGGGCGTGGCTATATGGGTGAACTCTACGTGGGCGACATCGGACTGCCTGCCGAGTTGGAGCAGCGCCTGCAAACGGAGATGCTGACGGGAAAACTGGTACATAACCTGCTGCCGCCGCGCCCGCTGGATAGCAACAAAGGCACTTTTGGCAAAGCGATGTTGTTTTGCGGTTCACCTCCTTACCCTGGTTCGGCCTTCCTGGGTGGAACCGCGGCGGGACGCATAGGCGCAGGATTGGTGACATTGGCGGTGACAGAACGCATGCAGCCGATCTATGCCAGCGCCATGCACGAGGTAACCTTCGCGCTTTTACCGGATGAACCGGCGGAGAGTTTCCAACAATCGTCCGCGCTCATCAAGAGCCTTGACGGGTACCGCGTCTTGTTGATGGGACCGGGGCTGGGTCAATCTGCTTACACGCGCGAAGTCATGCTCCAGATACTGGAACACCTGCGGACTTTGCCAGACGAGCAGCGCCCGCACCTGGTGATTGACGCCGACGGACTCAACAATCTCTCGGCGTTAGAACACTGGTGGACGCTGTTGCCTGCCGGCACGGTGATCACACCGCATCCCGGCGAAATGGGGCGTCTGTGTGGTGGGCTGAAGGTGTCGGGCGGCAGCATAGATCGACTGGCGCTGGCGCGCAGCAAAGCCAGAGAATGGCAGGTGACGCTTGTCCTCAAAGGGGCCTGCACGATAATCGCGAACCCCGATGGTCGCACGCGCATCAACTGGCTGGCAAATCCGGCGCTGGCGACGGCGGGTACTGGCGATGTGCTGGCCGGAATGGTCGCAGGCTTACTGGCGCAGCAGGTTGAGCCGTTCGACGCGGCCAGCGCCGCCGTTTACCTGCACACCGCCGCCGCCGAACTGGTCAGCGCCGAGATCGGGCACGCGGGCTTACTGGCATCCGACCTGCTGGCAAAGATACCACGCGCCATGCTGAAAGGGCATGCATAGTGAAACAACGCCTGATGATTTTTAACGATCAAAAACGGGAATGTCATTCTGAGCGCAGCGAAGAATGACAGCTCACTCCCGATCCTGGTTGGTAATATTCATCAGGAGCAAGGGAGATGCCATTAAATACGCGCCAGTAATACCTGCAAACCCCACAAAACAGCCATGCCCACAACAATGGTTAGGAGAACGTTGCGCGTGCGCCAGGCAACGATAGCAGCAAGAATGCCCGCGATCCAGCGCGGATTCGCCAGCGAGAAATCGAGCGTGTTGCCGCGCAGGAAAAGTTGGGGCAAGATGATGGCCGGGAGTACGGCGATTGGCACAAAACGCAACGCTTTCAGCAGAAACGCGGGCATTTCCTTTGTCCCCAACAGTCCGATAAACGACAAACGAATAGCATAGGTGATTACCCCAATACAGAGAAACATCAGCCAGAGGGTCAATCCTCACCATCCTTCACTGCCCAACGCTTAGTTTCAAGGGATTCAAGCAGCAGGCCGGCAGCCATGCCAGTAAGCGTTGCGACAATTAATCCTAGATTGAGCGGCAAACCAACTGCCAGCACCGCGACAACTCCTGCTGTTCCTGCTGCTGCCCATTCAGCGCGTGTCTTGAGCGCCGGAACGACGAGCGCAATAAACGTGAGCGGCAAAGTAAAATCCAGCGACCAGCTCGCAGGAACGTTAGCGCCAAGTAAGATGCCAATGGCAGTGCCTAACTGCCAGATACTCCAGAGCATCAATCCTGCCCCAAAAAAATACCAGTGTTTGGGCGCGTGTCCGGGCGCGATAATTTGGGCCTCGGGCGCGATAAATCTGGCCCCGACGTCGGGTTGGCGATAGTGGGTGATGGTAACGGCGTAGGCTTCGTCGGTCAGGAGGTATGCAAGCAGCATCTGCAAGCGCAGCGGCAGTCGCTTCAGATAAGGAGCAAGCGATGCGCTGTAGAGGGCGTGGCGCAGATTAAGCAGGCATGCCGTGAGGATGATGATGGCCACCGGCGTACCGGCGCTGATGAGCTGAACGGTCACAAACTGAGCTGAACCGGCGAAGACAATGAACGACATGGCCTGCGCTGCAATGGCAGGAATGCCTGCGCTGCGCGCTGCTACTCCGTAAATGAGTGCAAAGGGTACTACGCCCAGCAGGATAGGAAGTATATCTTTGATGCCGCTGAAAAACTCGGAACGTTTTGATGTCATACTATTATTTTATCAACGCCATTATCCAGGGATAAAGAAAAAAACTACACAGGCCATAATATATACGGCGAGAAGTTGCGCGCCGGCCAGCCAGGTGGTTTCCCCGTCCAGGCTGACGAACGCGAAGAGGATGGTTGCCAGGCCAAGCACCGCCAGTTCGAGTGGCTGCAAGACCAGATTGAGCGGCGTGGCATAAAACAGGCTGATAAGCACCAGCAGCGGCGCGACAAAGGTTGCAACCTGGATGGATGAGCCGGCCGCGAT
>Ga0070733_10003146_pt1 | contig 11387 bp, 14 predicted proteins | sample Coa_R1_9_FD_66450 | JGI IMG/M metagenome (GOLD analysis project Ga0070733, IMG submission 66450) | Surface soil microbial communities from Centralia Pennsylvania, which are recovering from an underground coalmine fire - Coalmine... | ecosystem: Environmental > Terrestrial > Soil > Unclassified ... | reverse complement strand
CAATACGGTCTCGTTGGTTTAGTCCTATACCTATGGATTGTGGTTGATCTGTTCAAGCTGGGTCGACGCCTGAACCGGGCCACGACGTTTACACTCGGAACTTTCCTCGATGAGGAATTTCGAACCACGTTATGGCCGCTGCTTTTGGGCGTGTACTTGCTGAACGCGTCTTTTGTGGTGATGAATTACCAATTCGTAAATGGCTTTCTGTTCACGCTGGCCGGTCTGCTGGCCGCACAAAACCGCCGCCACGTAGAAACTCGGCTCATTGCTCCGGCAAGTTAATGCCAACGGTTGCCTATCTGGCGAATCAATTCCCCTCTCCAGTTGAGCCCTATGTTGCAGACGAAATTCGAGAGATCCGCAGACGCGGAGTTTCCGTGATCCCATGCAGCGCGCGCCCTGCCTCAATCGTTGACTCCGACCTCGGAGTCTTCACCGCAGAAACTCTGTATCTGCAACCCATCCGTTTCAAGCTGGTGATTTACGCTGCATTCTTGTGCATCCTGAAATTCCCTCTGCTCAAGGATTTCTTTTATCGCGCGATGTTGCAGGGCAGCGAGCCGTTCACTCGGCGTATGCGCGCTCTTCTACATACCTGGCTTGGACTCTACTACGCGCTTCTGATCAGAGGATTTCATCCCGAACACCTCCACGTACACCACGGGTATTTCTCATCGTGGATCGCGATGGTCGCTGCCCGCTTGTTGGGAATCGACTTCAGCATGACGCTGCATGGATCGGACTTACTGTTGCACCCGGCATATCTCGATATAAAGCTGAAGGCGTGCAATTTTTGCGTAACCATCTCCGAATTCAACCGAAGCTACATTCTTGAACGTTATCCCGAGATTCAACCAGCCAAAATCATAGTTAGACGCATGGGGGTCGAGCCAGTCGGCAATCCCATCAAAGTCCCGCCCAGAGGTCCGCTGACCATGCTCTCAGTCGGACGGTTGCACCCGGTTAAGGACCACAACTTTCTGATTCGAGCATGTCGCATGCTGAAGGACCGCGGCCTCCCCTTCGTTTGCCTGATCGCGGGCGACGGTCCCGAACGGGTATTCATTGAAAGACTGATTCGGGACTTGGACCTCCGAGACGAAATCTGCCTCCTTGGCCATTTGTCGCGCCACCAACTCGACATCCGCTACGCCGATGCCGACTTGTTCGTGCTCACCAGCCGCAGTGAGGGAGTTCCATTGGTGCTGATGGAAGCGATGGTGCGCGGCATACCCGTGCTCGCACCTGCGATCACTGGCATTCCTGAACTGGTGCTAGACGGCAAGAACGGTTTTCTTTATCACCCGGGCTCGCTGGAAGACTTTGTGGCGAGAGTCGAGTTGGTCCACCAATCCGAATCTGTACTCGGTCCGCTTGGCCGAGCTGCCCGCCAGCATGTGCTTCAGCATTTCAACCGCGAAAAAAACCTAGCAGCTTTTTGCGATCTTATTCTTTCGCACATCGGACCTCCCCATATCAGACCAACTACGGAGTACCCTTTCTATGAGAATTCTCTATTGCAATAAATACAATTTTCCCTTCAGCGGTACCGAGGTTTACATGTTCGAGCTCATGGACTTGATGCGAGCTCAAGGCCATGAAGTCGCGCTGTTTTCCATGGCAGACCCTCGTGGGCAGCCCACGCCCTACGACCAGCACTTCGTGCCGCACATCGATTTCAAAAGCCCTCCCCAAGGCTGGATGGCGCGGGCCAAACTCGCGGCCCACGCAATCTATTCCACTGACGCTCGGCAGCGCCTGAGGAAGGTCATTGCTGCTTTTCGTCCTGACGTCGCCCATGTGCGTAACATCTATCACCATCTGTCCCCGTCGATTCTTTGGGAGCTCAAGTCGCAGGCCGTGCCTGTGCTCTATCACCTGAACGATTTCAAACTGCTCTGCCCCACTTACAACATGGTGGCAAAAGGACGAGCCTGTGAGCGCTGTCGCGGTGGACAGTTCAGGCACGTTCTCACCGAAGGCTGTTACGCCGGGCCGCCGGGTTCGGCGCTGCTGCTCATGGCCGAAGCCTATTTCCATCGTTGGTTGGGAACTTACCGGAAGTGTATCGATCAGTTCTTGACTCCCAGCCGTTTCGCGAAGGACAAACTGGTACAAAATGGGTTCAGCGCGGAGAAAATCGCCGTTCTTCCCCATTTCCAGAAATTGCCGGCGCAAGCTGCGCCAAATGCTGCACCGAACGCGCCGATTCTCTACTTCGGCCGCCTGTCTTCCGAAAAAGGAGTTGCCGACCTCTTGCGGGCGATGAAGCATCTGCCGCAGGTGCAACTTCAGATTGCCGGCGACGGGCCACAGCGACCCGAACTCGAAAACCTGGCTCGCGAGCTGTGTCTGACCAACGTGAAATTTGCCGGCCATGTCGGCGGCAAAGTCCTGGACTACATGATCGCCTCGTCCCGCTTCACTGTCCTACCCTCGCGAGCGTATGAAACTTTGGGCAAGACTATTCTCGAATCCTACGCCTGGGGACGTCCGGTTGTAGCGTCGGACCTCGGGTCACGCCGGGAACTGGTTGACCAGGGCGAGACCGGACTTCTATATCCAGCAGGAAATGTGGAACAACTGGGGAAAGCCATCTTATTCCTCGTAGAGCGTCCGGAGTTAGCAATTCAGATGGGAGTCACAGCGCGCAGATTCGTGCAAACTCAGCACACGCCGGAAGCTCACTATCGCGCCATGATGCGCCTGTATACACAGATGAGGCCTTGGCCCCCCGCCCGAAAAGCCGTAGCCCCGCCCGTTAGCCCTGCGCCGCTGCGCATCGCGTTTATCGGCGGGCGCGGTACCGTTTCAAAGTACAGTGGGATCGAGACCTATTACGAAGAAGTCGGCAGGCGGTTGGTAGAAATGGGCCACGATGTCACCGTGTATTGTCGAAGTTACTTCACTCCGGCGCTACCAAAATACGAAGGCATGCGGTTGGTTCGCCTGCCTACATTTCGCTCCAAACACCTCGAAACCTTCGTGCATACCTGGCTGAGCACGGTCCACGTAATGTTTGGCGGTTGCGACATCGTGCACTACCATGCGCAGGGTCCGGCGCTGTTTTCATTCTTCCCGCGTCTGGTTGGGAAGAAGACCATCGTGACGGTTCAGGGACAAGATTGGCAACGAAAAAAGTGGGGGCGTTTTGCATCGTTTACTCTTCGCCTCGGAGAACTTGCTTCCGCGCGGCTGCCCAACCGCACCATGGTCGTCTCGCGAACTCTGCAGCGCCACTACCAGAAAACGTACGGAGTCGAAACTATATACGTCCCTAACGGATCGGTGCTTCGCAAACGCGTCGCTCCGTCGCAAGTAGCAGAGTGGCGGCTGGAACCCGACAATTACATTCTGTTTCTGGGCAGATTTTCACCCGAGAAAAATTGCCACCTGCTGATTGAGGCCTACGAAAAACTCGACACATCTGCCAAGCTCGTGCTGGCTGGCGGATCGAGTTACACGAACGCTTACGTCGATGAATTGCGCAAGCATCAGAGCGGCCAGATTCTATTTCTTGACTGGGTTCACGGTTCTGCCCTCGATGAATTGCTGACCAATGCGGCGCTATTCGTATTGCCCTCCGACCTCGAAGGCCTCTCACTGGCGCTCCTGGACGCCATGGGCGCCGCTGTGTGCGTACTAACTAGCGATATTCCTGAAAACCGAGAAGTAATCGATGGCACTGGCTTCACCTTTCAGCCTGGAGACGCCACCGACCTCGCCCGCATGCTACGCTTTCTGCTTTCCGATGCGCGAACTCGAACTGTGGCAGGGCGAAATGGACAAGCACGAGTTCGGGAGCGCTATTTGTGGCCGCGGATCGCTGCTGAGATCGGACACTCCTATGTGGAATTGACCGACCGGACAGGCGTACTCGAGGCGTATCCTCCAGCCGAGGTCCCGGAAAGAGCGGCCACCGAACAAGTCGGATAAGATCCCCGCGATTCGTCACGGCGACAGCCGAAGCAGGCATCGGCGCAGGACTTTCTCAAGAAGGCATCACAGAAGAAGCGAAGTGGCTGCAAGAACAGAAGACAATTGTGCCACTGTCTCCGGGTCGATGACAGGAGTCTTCGTTAGTCGGTGCTGGGTCTGGAAATCGACGAGAGCTGAGCAAGTGCGTTTTCCTGCGATGCCGTCCACCGGTCCCGGATGAAAACGGAGATAAGTGAGATAGAGCTGCGCGGCACGCACGTTCAAGTCAGGAAGACCCTCGGCAGAATACTTCTGGAATTCAGCATTCAGGCGAATGTCATAGCGGTGGATGCCGTAATTCGGGCCATTGTAGCCGCGAGCGAACGATGCCCAATCGTGCGCTTGTAGGGGAATGTCGAGTCGAGAACCAACCAGAAAATTGCCCATCGCAGCGAGTTGGTGGTCCTCGGACCCGGACATGGCAGCGACCATGGGCTCCACGTCTGAGAATCCAGCCAGAGCATAATCCTCACCCATTATCTGGCCGATGCCCCAGGAGCAGCTCTGCAACGCGGCAGCGCGATTCTTTGCGATAGCGAGTGCCAGCCGATCATATTGATGTGCTCCTGATTCTCCATATCCGCCCACCGTCGGGGCGCTGATATCACCATCGTCATATTTGCCTTTCGTAAGGCGGTGGAAGATATGACGCTCGTAGAGGATTTCAGACCGGCGGTCAGGCATGTATCCGCAGCCCGACGTCTCGACCGCCAGCACAGTCCAAATTTCAACCGCGCGAACGCCCAGCTTTTGGCCGATGCCCGTCAGCCCAGCGATAGATAGCGGTCGGCCAGCTCCTTGAAACGGAAGTGACGGCATACCGATTCTCCTTCGTTTCCCTACCGATCATGTATACGCAATATCTAGCGGGTGGCACTTTTCCGCAATCCAAGAGCTTTACCAGAGTGCTACTTGGCCTTTGCCCAGATCGAAGCATTCAAACACTCGACCACACCGTCAATAACCTTGCCCATTCCGTCTTTGAACTTTCCCTGATCGACGATCTGTCGAGTGGCAACTGCGTTGCTCATGGACAAGGCCGTGTTTAAGAATGACAAGGCAGCCTCTTTCTTCTCTTGTCCTGCGCGGTGTCCGAACAAACCTTCAATCCCATTCACTAGCGCTGGAACGAAGGCAATCGTTTGTAGAAGCGTGGCTAGAAAGTCCAATTGTTATACCTCTTGAGATTCGAGACAGGCGTACATGTTTTTGGGAAGCAACGGGATGGAGCGTAAACAATCTGAGGCAAGGAGTTATTTCGGAAAGTTGCTGAATGCTGCCTTAGCGAGAAACATGATTAATCCGAACAGGGCGCTTAGGGCCAACCCTCCGACCGCACCCACGAGTCCAGATGTCACGGATGTCCTGCCTTGCCGAGTAGACAAGGCAGAATTCACTTCATCGCGCCACTTGTTGTGTTCTTTTACTTGACTCTCGTACACTTCGCGACCGACGAAACTAGCTTCTTTCTGGCGGGCATCTTCGTGCGCGTGGTTCAAGAGATCGAGACGCCGAAGCATTTCAACATGGTCCAGTTCCAGCGCTCTTTCGGCGAGCTGAAAACGCAGGTCGATAAAAGTCCTCTCGCGATCGGCCGATTCGCGCTCGATGGCTATCAAGGCGAGCAGGTGTTCCTTCAGGGAGACAGAATTAGGTTGATCATTCAGATTCATAGCGCACCTCTGCATTGAAATTTGTGAGTCGCGAGCTACAGGCCACCCTGTTTTCTCGTGGGTGTAATGCGTGTTTTAGATTTGTTGGTGCTTGCGCTTAAAGCGGATAATCGATGTGCAGTGCGGCACTATATCTGGAATACTTAGGTGGCACCGAATTGTCGTATTGTTGCAAATAGCAGTCCTGCACCTTAGACAGTCGCGGAATTGTAAAAGCTTGCGTTGTGAATCGTCCCACGAGGTTGCGATTGTTGCCGGGGCCCCATCCAGCGTCACTCCAGCGGACCTCAATTCCACCGCCGCTGACTGGCACTAAACCAGCATCTACGCTGATGGTGGTCGACGTCACCTGCGTGATTTGTGCCGCAATCAAATCAGCCAAGTAGGTTACCCCGACCTGTGCATTGGTGTATTGGTTCACGAACAACGAGGTAGTGCCTTTTGCGGCTTCGAATTCAAAGGCCAAAGCTTTTGCCGCGTCGTTGGCAAACTTGATTTTGTAGCCAAAATGTTCGCCTTCCGGATTGTTTAGCGTAATCTCGACCTCATTCACAACGCAGGAAAATGTTGCACCCCGTGAAGGAACGGCGATGCTCAGCCCGTCTCCTGGGAACACATCGTTGGCGCCTCCCGGCAAGAAGTCGCTCCAGACGTCGTACTCGCCCGTCCATGCCGGACCTGTAGTGTCATCCAGAAGCGCCAGTGCTGCCATTTCGCAATCTGCGTCAGTGCGCGCGGGCGGCTCTTTCGGATGGCGCACGGCCCCGTGCAATCCGTTGTCGATTCCACGTTGTTGAGCAGCGATGCTCGCCGGATTCGTAATCCGCGCAAGTGCATGACCGAGGCTTCGATAATGAACTTCGCTGATCGTCGTGGTGGGGATTGTCTGTGCTGATGCAACCACCGCCAGCAGCAAAAGAAAAAGCCACCCTGCAGGGCGGCGCGCTTCGAACATAACTCCTCCGTTGCTTAGAACAATTCACACTTCAGCGTCCCCGTGGCAGGCCACAAGGTTAAACGCGCTGAGTTGTCTTGGAATAAGTGCGAAAGTTGATTGCTTTTCGAACTGAGAATCAGAAACTGAGAACCGAGAACCGAAATCCTACTTCGCGGCTCTTACCTGCTCCTGCAAGAACCTTTTCACGCTGTTCACGTACACATCTGCGAAGTCGACCACCGGACGTCTGGCTTCGATCAACCGGAGCGCGTCCTCCAGCTTCCAACTCAGGGAGCAGAGAATTGCCAGAGTCATCATCGGGGCGCGATGCACTCCGGCCGCGCAGTGGACAAAAAGTTTTGTTCCCGGCTCGTCAAGCGCTTCCAGCGCAAAATCTACACCCCGTTGAAAGACCTCAGGAGACTTGGGCTGGAAATCGTCGTCAATCGGATTCCACAGCACTGCAATCCCGTGCGGCACGGCCAGCGGAGTGTCGTCGAATTCGATCTGCATGTCGATGATGTGCGTTACCTCGGCACGCGCCACTTGCGTCATGTTCTCCGCCGACCAGATGCCTCCGCCGACTGCTATTCGACCAGTCACCCAACTCATATCCATCATGAAAGTCCTGTGTGGCAGGTTTTTCTGCGGCGCCGTAGACCACGACCGGGCATCGCCCCGGCTTCCCAAAGCCATCGACCAACGCCCCGCGGCCAACGAGAAGCTCTGTGTAACTTTTGACCAATCACTGACTTTCATTTTACGGCATCACTCGCTTGCTCTACCGGCTCCGCAGCACACTCTTTAGTAACTTCGGTGCTGGGATCGCTCTCTTCCGGAAATCTCAATCGTCGCAACAAAGTCTTTGCCAACGAATCTTCCTGGATTGCTCCTTCGGGAGCCGTCGCGGGACAAAGTCCAATCATCTCGAACAAGTACTTCATCGCCAGATAGTGGCCCTTATCGACTTCGTCCATTGTGATCTCGACCATTTCGATCGCACGATTTCCAACGAGATTCGTGATCAGCTCCCCGATGACCACGAGGTCAACCTTCTTCAGCGCCTTCTTTGGCACGGACGGAGCTCTCCTCGGGCGCTTCCGCGCCTTGCTCGCCTTCGCTTTGTTCATTTATCCCCTGAGCTTCGATCCGATGGATGGACAAAAAATAAAGGGCGCTCGGGGCGCCCTTTGAAATTCTTTCGATCTATATTCAGAATATCAGGTTGAAAAGGTAACTATGACATGATTTCAATATTTATTTTCGGCTTGTTCTGAATCACTTACGTGAAATTCATCGCCTTTACCCCCTTGACAAGATTTTTTCGCCTCCGGCTTCACGGACGGTAACCGGAGGAGCAATCGTCTCTTCAGGAATATTTCGGAGACTCGATCCAAAGCCTCGACGTAGCAGCGAGCTACGTGACGATGTCCGCAGCCTATCAAACGCGCCGCCTCTTCCTGGGGATACTCTTGCAGCACAATCTTTGCGATCAGCCTCTTATCGAACTCGCTCAATTTTTCCAGGCTTCGCTCGACGTCATGCACGAAGATCGCCGTGTCTTCGAATGTGCCGGCTCGGTACGAGGTCACTCGGGTGCGAAAAAACTCCCGCCCCAGCAGCGACGGCAGCCGGCCCACTTCGATCGAAAGCCGCATATAGCGACGCAGCAACCCAATCGTACGCTTTCGATAAAGCCAGAGATCGGGATCGGCGGCAGGAGCCTGGGCATCCGGCAACATCGTCGGCTGGTCAGCGGCGGCGTTTTCCTGCGTGGCATCTTCAACAATCGCCTCGGCCTCAACCAGATCAGTCGGCGCAGACTCGATCTCGAACTCGGAAGGCACGCCCGGTGGAATCCCGGATGTGTCGGCAACTGCATAAAGTAGGGCGAGCACGGTAGCGCTCATGCGTTCCCCCCTTCGCCGCAGAATCCTGACCAGTCTTCAAACTGGCTCTTGAGGTCGACTCGATCGTTCGTCAGCAAGCGCAGCTTTCGCCTTCGCCCCCCAATGGGAAGATCCAGCACTTCCACGGCGCAACTGGGACAGTAGACATCTTCCGTGCCCCACGTCCTCATCCACAATCCGCCGCATCGTTCGCAATACTTCAATTCCAGCCGGACGATCTCTAAACCTTCGATTTCCATGATTGCCTCCATGGCAATGAATTCGTTTCGGGCGTCGAGCTGACGCCACCAGCCCAAATAAAAAAGCCCTGTGCCGATTGCTCGGTCACAGGGCCCGTTTCTTTTACGGAGAACCTGTTGAATCTATTTAGCTATGAGTAGAGCGCTCCAACTAACCAATGCGCCGCATTGTTACACGGCCCATCAGGTCAATGGCTGGCGAAAATAGCCCTCCTCGTACCCGGATTTCAACACGCGGCCGTTCTGCACGACCACACTGACTTTACCGGTAAACTGCAGCATCCGCAGCAGTTGTTCCATGGCGGCGGAGAGCACTTCGGCCGAGCGGATCTTGCGGCGAAACTCGACAAAGCCCCCTGCCTCATTTTCGGGTTGTGTATTGCTGGTCATCGATTCATTCTCACATAGCACAGTAGTTATAACGATCTAGTTATGATATAACTTCGCGCTCACGACAAAGTCAAGAACTATTTTTCTGTCAGATTTGTGTGATGGCCATCACAATAGCCAGATGCTATTGCAGAAAGGAGACATTTTGGCTGTGGAAACCCGGCCCGCGGTTCCAAATGACTGTTTCCGCGCCGTTTCCTTTGAGATGTTAAAATGACAATATCAATAGCGATTCGCTATAAACCATGGTATACTCCGCTTTATGAAATTCAAAGTCTTGCAAGAAAACCTTCGCAAAACTCTTTGGCACCGCATCGAAGAGGAAGGCTTGACCGGTTTGCGCCTGGCTGAGCAGACGGGATTCAAACAAGCGCATATCTCGAACTTCCTCAATCGCAAGCGGGGCTTGAGTCTCGAGGGCATGGATAAGGTCTTGCGAGTGCAACACCTTTCCGTGCTCGACCTGCTGGACCCGAATGAAGTGAATAAGCGTGCCAGCATTCTGCCGCCGAGCGAGGACGAGTTCCAGAATGTTCTGGTCGTCGACGGAGCCATTGCCGCTACCGAACCTCTCGTCATGAGCATGAACGTGAAGGAGATTCTCAAGTTCAAGAAGAGTTTCCTCGCGGGCCTTCGGGCTGAGACCGAAGGACACCGCGACGATTGGGAGCGCTTCGTCGTGCTTCAGGTCGACGGCCGCGATGGCATGAGCATGTATCCGCGCCTTCTCCCCGGAGCCACCGTCCTTATCGACCGCCATTACAATTCGCTCAAGCCTTATCGCAAAGGCGAATCGAATATGTATGCCGTGAACAAAGATGGCACGGCTACGGTCAAGTACGTGGAAGTCGCCGGGGACAATCTGGTCTTGCGTCCGCACAATCAGGCGTACCCGGTCGAGATCATGCCCATCGAGGCAGATAAGAACGCAAGCAGTTATCTGGTCGGCCGCGTTTGCCACGTGGGAATCGAGACCTAGGGAATTGCCGATTTTCGATTAACGGTTGGGAGTTTCGACAATGGCGTGAGATCGCGCTGATCGGGTTGCTACCTGCCTCGAGGTTTTTCAATCGAAAATCGGCAACCGGCGGTCGCCCCTCACTCCCATTGCTCAAACACTCTCTCGAGGATCTGCACCGCATTTTTCAACCCTTCCAATTCGTCATCGTGAAGCACTTCCAGATGGCGTGCCAGATATTCGATTCTTCGCTCGCGACCCTGCTGTAACAGGCGAACACCCTTCCCGGTAGCGCATATTCGAACCCGCCGGGCGTCGCTTGGATCAGCCACACGACGGACCAATCCGCCACGCTCCAACCCAGTCACAATGCGGGTCATCGTGGGCGGCTGCACCTGCTCGGCGGCCGCCAGTTGGCCAAGTGTCATAGGGCCGCCGAACACCAAAACCGACAGCGCGGACAGTCGAGCCGGGCCTTCGCCGGTGGCGGCGTCCTGTTTGCGAACCCGCCGCAGCAGATGGATCGCCGTCGAGTGCAGCCGGTCTGCAATTTCCGCCCGTTCCAAGGCAGGTTCGTCTTTTTGCTTGAATTTTTTCATAAAATATTGTTAGCTAGGCTAATCAATTTACCTGCGCAGGTGACGGGCAATGAACACCGCAACTCTCGGCATCGGAATTTCACGCATCGGCCAAATCGCCGTCAACGTCCACGATCTCAACCGCGCCGTGGCATTTTACCGCGATAAACTGAGCCTGCCCTTGCTATTTACCGCGGGCAAGCTCGCTTTTTTCGACTGCGGAGGAGTGCGCCTCATGCTCGATGTCGCCGAGAAACCGGAATTCGATCACCCTAGTTCAATTCTGTACTTCTCGGTGCCGGATATCGCGGCTGCCCATCGCCAGATGCTCGCCAGCGGAGTACGCTTCGAGGACGAACCCCACGTGATCGCAAAAATGCCGGATCACGACCTGTGGATGACCTTCTTTCGCGACTCCGAACAAAATTTGCTGGCGCTCATGAGCGAGGTTCTCCGCGCAGCGTAGCTCCAGGTAAATTCTCAAAGTGTCGACCACAAAGGTCCACACCCAATCCAAATGATTTGCTTCAGGATGTTGGTCGGGGAGAGAGGATTTGAACCTCCGACCCCCTGGTCCCGAACCAGGTGCTCTACCAGGCTGAGCCACTCCCCGACAACAGCCTGCGCGAAAGAGGACGGGAAACGCGACGCGCAGACCTTGAAATACTGCAATAAGTCGTCATTATAACATTCAATATCCTCTGCTCTGCGCAAACCCGCG
>Ga0070733_10003144_pt1 | contig 11395 bp, 13 predicted proteins | sample Coa_R1_9_FD_66450 | JGI IMG/M metagenome (GOLD analysis project Ga0070733, IMG submission 66450) | Surface soil microbial communities from Centralia Pennsylvania, which are recovering from an underground coalmine fire - Coalmine... | ecosystem: Environmental > Terrestrial > Soil > Unclassified ... | reverse complement strand
AGTGAAAATCCAGGCGCTCATCGGTCGCGACGGCATAATCCGAAACCTGCAGGTGGTCAGCGGCCCGCCGTTGTTGATCGCCGCCGCAGTCGCAGCCGTTCAACAATGGCGCTACAAACCGACTCTTCTCAATGCCGAACCCGTCGAAGTGATTACGGAGATTGACGTGACCTTCACGCTTAGCCAATAATCTAGTTCGGGGGGAAACACCATGAGCGGGGTAAGGGTACTTGTCGGCACCAAAAAAGGAGCATTCATTCTGTCCGCGGACGGAAAGCGCGAAAAGTGGGACGTCAGCGGGCCGCACTTCGGCGGCTGGGAAATCTACCATGTGAAAGCGTCGCCGGTCGACCCGAATCGACTGTACGTATCCCAGTCCACGGGTTGGCACGGGCAGCTGATCCAGCGTTCCAACGATGCCGGCAAGACTTGGGAGCCGGCCGGGAACAAGTTCATATACGACGGCGTGCCCGGCACTCATATGTGGTATGACGGCACGCCGCATCCGTGGGAGTTCAAGCGCGTCTGGCACATTGAGCCCTCGCTCACCGATCCCGATACGATCTACGCCGGGGTGGAAGACGCCGCGCTGTTCCGCTCGACCGACGGAGCGCAGACGTGGCAGGAACTCCCCGGCCTGCGCGGTCACGGCACGGGTTCGCGCTGGCAGCCGGGCGCCGGCGGCCTCTGCCTGCACACCATTCTTCTCGATCCGAGTGATCCCAACCGGATTTTCATCGCCATCTCGGCCGCGGGCGCGTTTCGAACCGATGACGGCGGCCAGACCTGGCGGCCGATCAACAAGGGACTAAAATCCACGTACATTCCCGATCCCGATGCGGAAGTCGGGCACTGCGTTCACCACATCGCGATGAACCCCTCGCGTCCCGGCGTGTTGTTCATGCAGAAACACTGGGACGTGATGCGGAGCGACAACGCGGGTGACTTATGGACCGAAGTCAGCGGCAACCTGCCGACCGATTTCGGCTTCGCCATCGACATTCACGCGCACGAGCCGGAAACCGTCTATGTGGTTCCGATCAAGAGCGACTCCGAGCACTATCCGCCGGAGGGAAAGCTGCGCGTCTACCGCAGCCGGACGGGTGGAAACGAATGGGAACCGCTCACCAAAGGGCTGCCCCAGAGCAACTGCTTCGTTAACGTGCTCCGCGATGCCATGGCGGTCGATTCGCTCGATTCCTGCGGGATTTATTTCGGCACCAGCGGCGGCCAGGTCTACGCGTCGCCGAATGCCGGAGACTCCTGGGCGCCGATTGTCCGGGACCTCCCGGCGGTGCTTTCCGTCGAAGTGCAGACGCTGCCATGATTCGGGTCGTGCTCCCGGCGCATTTGCGGAATCTGGCAAAGGTGAACGGCGAGGTGGAACTGGAGATCGAGGGGCAGCCAACGCAGCGATCGGTCCTCGACGCGCTCGAAGCCCGTTATCCGATGCTGCAGGGGACGTTGCGCGACCACGTCACGCGGCAGCGACGGCCTTTCGTGCGCTTCTTCGCGTGCGAAGAGGATCTGTCTCACGATTCGCCGGACAAGCCGCTGCCGCCGCAGGTCGCGTCGGGAACCGAACCCTTCCTGATCGTAGGAGCCATAGCCGGCGGCTATCGTTAAAGGTACACGCGGCCGCGTTTTCCCAAGCCGACCCGGCTGAAGCCGCGTGTACCGACGATCACCGACACCAGCGACACCACCAGCGCCAAAACAATCCAACCCGCGCCGGCATTGTTGGCTGCCTGAACCGCTCGCACCAGCCCGTCCGGCAAATCCGTTCCCCGGCCCGGCCGCGAGAAAGCAATGACAAGCAGTGTCGCCAATGCGCCAACGCAGGAGACCAGTCCGGGTAGGGCGCGCGTCCAGGGAAACGGAATGGGCGGTGGAGTCTCCGCTTCCCGCCGCACCGCTTCCATCACGGAGGCGGAAAATCCCGAGGACGGTACGATGCTGTCTTCTCTCGCAAGCATCCGGTCGATGTGGTCGTTCTTCACAAAACCTCCTTGAGCAGCGCCAGTTTTTCGCGCAGCATCTCGCGCCCGCGGGATAACCTTGCTTTTAATGTACCCTCCGGCAGGTCGAGGCTGCGCGCTGCTTCCTGGACGTCCATGTCATGGAAGTAATAGAGGGTCAGGGCTTCCCGGTATTTCGCCGGAAGCGCCAACACCGCCCGCCGCACGAAGCGGTCGCGATCCGCATCCTCCAGATGCTCTCGCGGTTCCACCGCGGCATTGATATCGTTGAGCGGAACCGCGCCTACCGGAATTCGGCGCAGCTCGGTGCGATACAAATTGGTCGCCAGCGCGAAGAGCCACGTTGAAAAGGCCGCGTCCCGGCGCCAGATCCCAAGCGCGCGATAGGCCCGCAGGAAAGCCTCCTGCGCCATGTCTTCCGCCCGTCCGCGGTCCCGGCAGAACCGGTACGCGAGATTCACCAGCGGACTCTGCCAACGACGCACGATGCTCTCGAACGCCGCTACCTCGCCGGCCAGAACCTTCTCTACGTCGGCCCTGTCGTCGTCAGCCGCCACTCTCGCTCCCTGCGGTACGACCAGGTTATCTCAAAGCCGGTTGCATTTCTTTTCCGGCAAGAAATTGCAACCGGCCATCCGGGAGCTTTGTCAGACCAGATGCAGCGGACAAACCGCGCAAAAGGAGATATCGAGATGCACGATAACGACGTTATTGGTTTTGCACTCCTGATGGCCGGGGTCGTCGTCCTGTTTTCATTTCTGGCGGTGGCCAGGTGGTCCGACAACCGCCGGCGCGAAAGAGATGCGTACTACAAGAGCGAGACGATCAGGAAAATCATGGAAATGCCGAGCGCTACCCCCGCAACGGTGCAGGAGTTCGTTCGCGAACAACAGGCCATCGCGGACCGGCGCCGGCGCGAAGGGCTCAAGCTGGGAGGCCTGATCACCTCTGCTGTGGGGGTCGGGATCATAGTCTTTCTTATCGGAAAGCCCGGCCCGCAACTGTATACGGTTGGCGCGATTCCACTTTGTGTCGGTCTCGCTCTGCTGGCCTACGCACATCTCCTGGCGCCCAGATCCTGACTAAAGGCTCTGCCCTCCATCCTGAACCGTGCCGCGTGAAATATACTCTGAGATGCAGTATGCGAATATTTCAGGTCACGTGTCTTTTCGCAGGTCTGACCCTCGCGGCCGCGGCGCTTGCACAGCAGGGCCATCCGCTCGCCGGAACCTGGTCCGGCGATTGGGGCGCTTCCCCCACACAGCGCACTCAGGTTACCTTCGTCCTCAACTGGGATGGCAAAAACGTGACCGGCATCATCAACCCCGGCCCGGACTCCATTCCAATCTCGAGCGTCTTTGTCGACGTCGCCAAATGGACCGTACGCATCGAAGCCGACACCAAAGACAAGGTTCACATCTCGGCCGAGGGCCGTCTCGAAGACATAGGGTCCTACCACCGCACGATCAAGGGCGCCTGGCATCAGGGCCCGGTGAACGGTGACTTCAGGCTCACAAGAGACTAACGGAAATGCGTGCATTGGACCTCATCTGCCCGATTGCCTTCCTACTGGCGTTAGCCGCGCCCGCATTCGCGCAGAACGGCTTCTCCGCAACCTACGACGCCGCGCGACCGATCAAACTAAGCGGACCGGTAACGCGCATCGAATGGGTAAATCCGCACGCCTTACTCTTCGTCAACGTCCGCGACACGGCCGGCATTGTCGCAAACTGGGCCGTCGAGATCGGCAATCCGCTCGGCCTCGAGAGCGACGGCTGGAAGCCAAACGCCATCCACATTGGTGACGTCGTCAACGTGGAAGGCATCCTCGCGCGCGGCCAGTCGACGCAGACGTTTGCAAAATCCGTTGTCCTCGCCCGCAGCGGCGCAAAATTATTTGCAGCCTCGAATAAGAAGCGCGTGGTACCAGCCTCCGAACCCGCACCACGCTGGCCCGATGGTCGGATACGTCTGGGTCCGCCGCCGGGCAAAAAGGGTTATTGGGGCGCGGCCAGCGCGAGCAGTCTGACCGAACGCCCTGTCCCCATGAATGCCGAAGGGCTCCTGGTGAACCTCGCCGATGCCGATCGTGTAGCGCCCTTTCAACCATGGGCGAAAGCCGTCTACGAGTACCGCCAGCGCAGTCTCCTGAAGGACGATCCGTTTACGCGCTGTCTTCCTCCAGGCGGACCGCGCCAATTTCAGACTCCGCACGGATTTCAATTCGTCGAGCAAAAACAGCTGGGGCGCATTCTGGTGCTTCTCGGCGGCGGGGACCGCAATTGGCGCGTGATCTATACGGATGGCCGTGCACAGGGACAGGCGGATGACGCGGTTCGCACTTACTACGGCACTTCGGTCGGCCACTGGGACAAAGACACGCTGGTTGTCGATTCGGTCGGTTTCAACGAAAAGTTCTGGTTAACCAATGGCGGCCAACCGCACACCGAAGGCCTGCATTTGACCGAGCGTTTTTCAAGACCCGATCTCAATACACTAAAGTACGAAGTAACAGTGGACGATCCCCAAACCTATACCAGACCCTGGACCGGCGGCTGGACCGTCCAATGGGTCCCCGACCAGGAAATCCAGGAATACTTCTGCGAGGAAAATGAGGAGTCAACCTATGCCCGCTAATCTTCTCAGCTCATGCGGGGCAGCCCTTTCCAGGCTGCGGACCTGCTTTCCAGCGGGTCCAGCCGGCCCACGGCCGGCGTGTTCAGCTCTATCGCGAGGAATCACCATGAAACTGACCAAAGCCTTACTTGCCTTAACCCTGTCCGTCCTGCCCGCCGTGGCCCATCACTCCTTCGAAGCGGAGTACGACGGTTCCAAAACCACCACCCTCACCGGCATCGTTACCAAGGTGGATTGGGTCAACCCCCACGCCTACATCTTCATCAACACCAAAGACGATTCGGGCGTCACCAAAGAAATCCGCTTCGAGCTCGGCCCGCCTTATGCCCTGGTAAGAGGCGGCTGGAAGCGCGACACCGTAAAGATAGGCGATAAGATCACGGTCGAAGGAGCGGCGCTTGCCAAGGACCCGCGCAACAGTTGGGCCGGAGCGCTGCCCACAACCTTCCTCTTCCCCGCCAGCGGCGGCCCGAAACTGCCCACGAGGTAACTGTGCGGATTTTAATCCTTGCATTATGCCTGGCGCCGCTCTTATGCGCACAGCAGGCAACGGAGCCCGCGCCGCGCTGGCCCGACGGCCACGTCAACCTGGGCTCCGCGCCCGATAAGAAGGGATACTGGGAAACCAGGCCCGGCGCCGGGGGATTTCGCCCTACAGAAGCGGTGCCCTTCCAGCCCTGGGCGAAAGCCGTCTTTGATTACCGCCAAAAAACTCAGTCGATAGACTCCCCGCTGGTGGCTTGCAAGCCGGCACCAGGACCGTCGTTCTTCAATTCACCCGGCTTCGAATTTGTCGACGTACCCGAGCTCAAGAGTCTCTTCATCCTCAACATTGCCGGGCCTCACTCCTGGCGTGTCGTCTACATGGATGGCCGCGCCCACCCCGCGGGCGATAACCTGCGCCCCACGTTTTTGGGACACTCGGTGGGCCATTGGGAAGGCGCCGATACCCTGGTGATCGATTCCACAGGCTTCAACGAAAGGATGTGGGCCGTGGGAGCCTATCCCAATACTTCCCAGCTCCACCTGGTTGAACGCATCTCCCGCCCAAACCTCAAGACCCTCAATTACGAGGCCACCATCGACGATCCCGGCGCTTACACCAAACCCTGGACCGGCAAGTTCACAATCAACGAAAAGACCATCTCCTCCTGGATCGCCGGCGGCGACATGTTCGAATACATCTGCGAAGACGCAGGAAGATAGGGTTTGCCAATGCCGAAAGCGATCCGCTTTCATCAACTCGGAGGGCCCGAAAGTCTCGTTCTCGAAGACCTTCCCTCGCGCGAGCCCGGCAAAGACGAGGTCAAACTTCGTGTCCAAGCCGTCGGACTGAACCGTGCCGAATCCGCGTACATGCGCGGATACTACTTCGAACAGCCTGTTTTGCCCTCGCGCATCGGCTATGAAGCCGCTGGCGTGGTCGAAGCCGTTGGCCCCGGCGTCGACCCGTCCTGGATCGGAAAGGAGGTCGCTACCATTCCGGGTTATTCCCAAAATCGATATGGCGTTCTCACCGAAGAGGCCATCGTCCCGGCAAGTTCGCTCGCCGAATATCCCGCCAGGCTCTCTTCCGTCGAGGGTTCCGCCATATGGATGCAATACCTCACGGCATACGGCGCGCTGATCCTGCTTGCCAAGGTGGGGCCTGGCGACTTTGTCATCGTCACCGCGGCTTCCAGCAGCGTTGGTCTCGCCGCCATACAGTTAACCAAAATCGAGGGCGCGACCGCCATTGCCGGCACACGCACCTCGAAGAAGCGTGAAGAACTGCGCGCGCTCGGGGCCGATCACGTCATCGCAACCGCCGAAGAGGATCTGCCGAAAAGAGTGGAAGAAATCACCGGTGGCAAAGGCGCTCGCGTGATCTTCGATGCTGTCGCGGGGCCTTATATCGAAACTCTCGCAGCCGCGGCGGCGTTTGGTGGGACCATCTTTGAATACGGCAGGCTTTCCCCGCTTCCCACGCCGTACCCGCTCGCGCAGGCTCTCCCGAAGGCATTGAGCATCCGCGGCTATTCGGTGATGGAACTCCATCGCGATCCGGCGCTGATGAAGACGGCGACGCAATACGTTTACGACCGCCTGCAGGACGGCCGGCTGCGCCCCAAGATCGGCAGGACCTTCACGCTCGCGCAGTCCGCCGCCGCTTACAAATACCTCGAGTCGAATGAGCAAATCGGCAAAGTTGTCATTACTGTCTGAAATCTGCCTGGCCCTTCCCGAAGCCACCCGGGAACTGCAGGGGGACCACGCCAGCTTCCGCGTGCGTAAAAAAGTCTTCGCATATTTCCTCAACAATCACCACGGCGATGGCATCGTTTCCATCTGCGGCAAAGCCCTGCCGGGCGACAACAAGATCCTCGTGGCATCGGACCCCGTGAAATACTATCTGCCCGCCTACATCGGTCCGCGCGGTTGGGTGGGCCTTCGTCTCGACTTGGGAAAGGTGGACTGGGAAGAAGTAAAAGAACTGGTAACCGGCAGCTATCTGCAAACCGCGCCCAAAACTCTGGCGGGCCTATTACTTACTCGCAGCCCTTGATGCCTTTGGTCAGGCAGATGGATGAGGTCGGAGGCGGCGGTATCTTCATGCCCCGGTCCTGCATGAGTTTTACGAGCAGCTTTTCGGCTTCGGGGTGAGCGATGGCGGATTGGACGCCGACGCGCACCAAGCCGCGCGACCAGTCGAGTGGTATCCAGGTGAGCCCCTTCATCGCGCCGTTGACGGTGTCGCGGCTGCCGAGGTCGTGAGCTTCGAGGTTCGCGCCATGGTCCACCAGCATCTGAATGACGGCTGTGCGGCCTTTATGCGCGGCGCCATGCAGGGCGGTGCGGCCTTCGGAATCGGCCGCATTCACATCAATGCCGGCGTCGAGGCACATCTTCACCGCTTCGAGATTCTCGGCTTCGGACCATTCGAAAGTCACGCCTTCCACCCAGCCGATCCCGGACGCCACCGAGAGCGCAGTATCGTTGTGCTGCGTGGGGATCTTCGGGTCGGCGCCATGGGCCAGGAGGTATTTCATAAGTTCCACGTCGCCGGACTGCGCGGCGCGAAGGAAGGGCGTCGCGCCATCCTCATACAGCCATTGCATAGTGAAATTGGTGCGGGTTTCGGTGGTGTCGCCCTTGCACTCTTTCCCCGTCGACTGCACGCCGCAGACGCGGGCATTGACATCGGCGCCTTTGGCGATGAGAAGTTTGATGAAGTCGAAATGATCCATATCCGGTCTGCGCACCGGATAGTCGCCACCTTCGATATTGCGGTTGTCGGTGGCGAGGTAAAGCGGGCGCCAGCCGCCTTTGTTGGGGAGATTCGGATCGGCGCCGTGGTCGAGCATCCAGGCAGCCAGCTTGTAATGCCGGTTCTGAGTTGCGGTCAGAAGAGGGGTCCATCCGTAGAAAGTCGTCTGGTTGATATCGGCGCCGGCCGCAAGCAGATCGACCGCGCAATCGAAGCATCCTTCACGGGCGGCGAATACGAGCGGCGTCAGACCGCCACCGTCTTTGGGAGCGGGTCTGCGGAAAAATGCGAAATCGTCGGCCGTCGCGGTTTCTTCGTTGAAGGCTGGGCCGGCTGGTGCTGCCGCTCCGCGTCCCGCGCCGCGCCCGGGGCCACGACCCGCTCCTGACAGGCCTCCCGCGCCTTGCGCGGAATTCAGCCTGGCCTGAACGGTCGGGGCGAGGTTCAACCTGGAATTGCGGGTGTCGGCATCGGTGGCGGCCTTTACGTCCGCGCCGCTGGCGGCCAGCAGTTTGACGGCGTCCGGATGACTCTGCTCGGCCGCCCACATGATGGCCGTGGTGCCACGCAGTTTCTCTTTCAGGTTCGGATCGGCTTTGTGGTCGATCAGGACTTTAATGGCATCCACGTTGCCGTTGCGCGATGCCAGCATCAGAGCCGTTTCGCCGTTCGGCTGGCGCTCGTTGGGATCCGCGCCGGCCTGGAGGAGCTTTTCGATCATGGCCGCGTTGCCGTTGATCGCGGCCAGAGACAATGCGGTTGCGCCGTCGTGGTTGGCTATTTTTACGTCGGCTCCGCTCTTTATAAGAGCGTCGGCCAGCGCTTGATTGTTCGTGTAGGCGGCCCACTGGATCGCGGTGGCGCCGTCGGCTTGGGGTGCGTTTACGTCGGCTTTCTGGGTGAGCAGAGTCTTTAGGGCAGCCACGTCGCCCTTCTCCGCGGCGTCGGCCACCGGGCTGGGCGAAACGGCTGCGTACGACGTCAGGCAGAAAGCCAGGACGCAGGACGATAGCAGCGCTGGCCGGAAGGCCAGCGGCAGGGCCGAACCCCTGCCCCACATTGGGGGCCGGGGTTTCATACGAGACCCGTTAGAGTTCCCGTGCTGTCGCCGATGCTGTCCTGCCGGATGCCGTACATGCCTAAAATGCTCAACAGGAGATTGCTCGACGGCACGGTCTTGGTGGGAAACGCGAGATGACGCCCGCCCTTGAGCTGGCCGGACGCTCCGCCCACCAGGATGTGCGGGACGTCGTAGTGCAGGTGCTGGTTCGAATCGCCCATGTTGGTGCCGTACAGCACGAGAGTATGGTCGAGCAGCGTGCCATCGCCATCGGGGGTGTTCTTCAGCTTGTCCAGATAGTAAGCGAGGCACTTCACGTGATACTGGTTGAGCTTGGAATATTGCGCGATCCGGTCCGGATTCTCCGCGTGATGCGAACCGCCGTGGAAACTGAGGGAAGGCACGTCGCTCGCGGGATAGGCGCGGCCCGTCAGATCGCGTGCATAGAGAACGGAAGAGACGCGGGTGATATCGCCTTTGAACGCGAGCACCTGCAGGTCGAAGTGCAGCTTCACGTGCTCGTCGAACGCCTCCGGAATGCCGGTGGGAACGATGACGCCCTCGGTGGTCTGGGCACCGGTGGCTTTCTTCGCGATGTCGAGCCGGCGCTCGATCTCGCGGATGTCGTCGGTGTATTCGTCGAGCCGCGCACGATCGCTTGCACCGAGGTCCTTCTTGAAGCGGGCCAGGCCTTTAGTTACCGAATCGAGAATGCTGCGATCCTGCTCGCGGCGCGCGGCGCGTTCTTCAGCACTGCCACCGTCGCCGAAAAGCTTCTCGAAGACGATCTGCGGATTGAGCTCCATCGGCAGCGGCTGGGTGGGCGAAGACCAGGAAATCGAGTTCGTGTACGCGCAGCTATAGCCTTCGCCGCAATTGCTCGAGTTGGCGCCGGGGTCTTCGATGGCGAGCTGCAGAGACGGCAGGAGCGTTTCCTGGCCGATCTTCTGCGCAATCAACTGATCGATGGTGGTGCCGTCCTGAATATCCGCGCCGGTGGTTTTTTTGGGCTTGGTGCCGCACATGTAAGCGGCGGCGACCCAGTGATCGGCTCCGGTGACGCCGGGAGGCGGTTCGGCCGATCTCGACCAAAGGCCGCTCATGATGACCGTTTGATCCCGGAAAGGTTCGAGCGGCTTCATGATGAACGGGAAGTTGCCGGCTTCGAGCACCGGCTTATCCGGCACCCAATATCCGGGCGCCATGCCGTGGGGCACAAAAATACCGGTAAAGCGGGTCTTCGGGACCGCTGCCGTCTTCGCCAGGGGCGTTTGGGCCGAAACCATGGAATCGAGAAACGGCAAAGCCAGTGTGATCCCCGCGCCGCGTAAAAATGCCCGCCTTGGGATGTGCTTCCTGGTAATGAACATCAGCTTCGGATCTCCTGTTGGGTACAACTCATTTTAACGCCCCGTTTGGTCGCGGCTTCGCGGAAACGCGGCTGTCGCCGCATGTCCATGACGCAAGCGCGGTTCATAAGGCGGGACGCTCCTGATTCGGTTTCACGTCGCTCGTGATCTGGAGCTTTCCGTTCATCTGGAACGGTTCGCTCTTCACCACGCCCAGCACCAGGGACGAGAAACGATAGTTATTGCGCTGGGCGTCATGGACGATGGACCGGATCAACGGCATATCGAAATATTCGGTGCCGCGGCCGAGGGCGTAAATCATCAGCTTTTCGGTGGCGACGCGCACAAACTCGGGCGAATAGCGAAGCAGCGCCGCGCGAAGCCCGTTGACGCCATCCAGTTTGCTGCCGTCAACCAATACGCCGTCGGGGTTGATGGGCGATCCGTCGTCGTCGGTTCGCCAGTGTCCCACGGCGTCGAAATTTTCCAGAGAGAAACCGATCGGGTCCATGATCTTGTGGCAACTCGCGCAGGGTTCGACGGAGCGGTGCATTTCCATCTGCTGCCGCATGGTCGGCCGGGCTCCGCCGTGCACGTCGGTGGCAAGTATCTTCAACTGCGGAACGTTGGGCGGCGGCGGGGGCGGCTCCACGCCAAGGAACACCTGTAACACCGTCTTGCCGCGCTGCACGGCCGAGGTTCCGGACGGCTTCGAGGAGATGGTTTCAAAGTAGCCTTTGCCGAGCAGGCCGCGGCGCATGTCGAACTCCGGTCCGAGGGTGACGCGGCGGAAGGCGCTCCCGTAAACGTTGGGAATGTCGTAGTGTTTTGCCAGCCGCTCGTTCACGAAGGTGTAATCGGCATCGATCAGATCGGTGATGGGGCGGTCTTCATGGATAATGCTGCCGACGAAAAGCTCCATTTCCTTCGCCATGGCCGCCCGCAGGTTGTCGTCGAAATCGGGGAACTCGGAAGTGACCGGCACTTGGGTCTGCAACTCGCGCAAGCCGAGCCATTGTCCGGCGAAGTTATAGATCAGCGATTCGGCCTTTGGGTCGGAAAGCATGCGCTTGACTTCGCGTTCGAGGACAGCGGGTTCATGCAGTTTGTTCTGGGATGCCAA
>Ga0070733_10003143_pt1 | contig 11396 bp, 6 predicted proteins | sample Coa_R1_9_FD_66450 | JGI IMG/M metagenome (GOLD analysis project Ga0070733, IMG submission 66450) | Surface soil microbial communities from Centralia Pennsylvania, which are recovering from an underground coalmine fire - Coalmine... | ecosystem: Environmental > Terrestrial > Soil > Unclassified ... | reverse complement strand
GGCTGCACCAACGTGACGAGCTGCCTGGCCAACGTCGGCGACAAGATCACGATCAACGCCACTGCGTCCTCGGGCAACCGCTTCACCGGCTGGTCTGGCGGAACCTGCTCGGGAACCGCCACGAGCTGCGTCATCAACTCGCTCGCCGCAGCCGAGACCGACACCGCAAACTTCGCTCAGACCGTCACGATCACAGCCGCCGCGAGCGGCAACGGAACCGTCACGATCAGCGACGCCAATACGGCCGATGCGTCCTGCCACGCGGTCGCGACATGCCTCGCAGATGTCGGCGACGCGATCACGATCACGCCCACCGCCGCGAGCGGCAACCGCTTCAGCGGCTGGGCCTCGGGAGGCAGCTGCCAGGCGCTTGCCAACCCCTGCACGTTCAAGGCTGCGGCCACCGCCGAAACCGACACCGCCGACTTCGCCCAGACGGTCACGATCGGGACGAGCGCCGCCGGCAACGGCAATGTGACGGTCACCGACGCCAACACCGGCGACGCGTCCTGCACTGACGTGACGAGCTGTCTCGCCGACGTCGGCGACAAGATCACCGTCACGGCAACCCCGGACGCCGGCAACCAGTGGTCGGCATGGACCGGCGGCTCGTGCGCATCGAGCAAGCAGAATCCGTGCACCTTCACCGCCGCGACGGCCGAGACGGACGCAGCGTCGTTCTTCGTCACCCCGACGATCAACGTGACGGCCAACACCGGGCCGGAGGGCACTGTCACGCTCAGTGACGCGAATCCCGCCGCCGGCTGCCAAAACGCGACGAGCTGCGTGGTCGCGATCGGCGACACCGTAACCCTGACGATCAGCCCGAACGCCGGTTTTGCGCTCGCGAGCCTGTCAGGCGCCACCTGCAGCGGCAGCCCCGTGGTCTGCACGCTGGCAAACGTCAGCGCCAACACGGTTGTCAGCGCGACGTTCGCATTGCCGGTCAGCGGAGCGCCGGCTCTCGCCGTGTTCGTGTCCCCGAGCGGCAACGATGCTAATCCCGGCACGCAGGCGCTTCCCGTCCTGACCGCGCAGCGCGCGATCGACATGGTCGAAGCCTCAGGCGGGGCGAAGAAGCAGATCCGGCTCGCGCAGGGCGACTACAGCGGCGGCCTGACGCTGACCGCGGCCGATAACAGCATTCAGATCTATGGCGGGTTCGACCCGACCAGTTGGATTCCGACGCTCAACCCCGTCAAGCCGACGACGATCTCCGGCGTACCGCAGGCCGTGCTCGCCAATGGCGCAACGGGCGTGCTGCTCCAGGACCTCGACCTCATCGGCCAGTCCGGCGGCAGCGGCTCGACATCGGCCTACGGCGTACGCGCGATCGGCGGCTCCTCGCTGACCCTCGCCGGGGTCAGCGTCGTGGCCGGCAACGGCGCCAGCGGCGCCAGCGGCACCAAGGGCTCAGCCGGTTCGCCTGGCAACCCGGGCGGTAACGGCGGAGCGGGCGAGACTCCGGCGCAGGTCGTCTCGAAGTGCCTGGCGTCCGGCGGATCGACCTGCGCGACAGTCGACGGCGCGGGCGGCGCCGCCGGCACGGGAGCGAACGGAAACCCCTACTACTACGGCTACAGCCCGGTTTACAAGCGCAACCCGGCGCTTCACGCGCGAGTGCTTGCGCTTCCCACGCCATCCCCCGGCCCCTCGGCCGGAGACGGCGGCTTCGGTGGCTACGGCAACACCGGCGGCTCGAGCACGCTCCAGGGTTGCACCGGAACCGGTGCGACGAAGGCCTGCGGACCCGAGTCGTTCAACTCAAAGACCAAGAAGCCGGAGCTGATTGGCCTCTACTACGGTGGACTCGGCTCGACGTCCTTCGGCGCAACGCCGGTGGCCGGCCAGGGCGATGGCGGCGCGAACGGCTTCTACAACCCCAACGGCGACGGCAACCCCGGCGCCAACGGGAAGACCGGGGCCAACGGCATCGCCGGCACGAACGGCGCTCCGGGCGCAAACCCGCTCACCGCGGGCGACACCTGGGTGACCGGTGACGGCGCTGCCGGCTCCAGCGGCACGCCCGGCGGCGGTGGTGGTGGCGGCGGCGGCGGTGGCGGCGGCTTCGGCAACGTGGCACTCGCTGGCGCGGCTGTCGTCTACGGCTCCGGCAACGGCGGCGGTGGTGGCGGCGGCGGCGGCATGGGCGGCGTCGGCGGTGGCGGCGGCGTCGGTGGCGGCGGCTCCTTCGGGCTCTACCTCAACGGCAACTCGACGATCTCCGTTCAGAACGGCAGCACGATCGCCGCCGCAAACGGCGGGGCCGGCGGCAACGGCGCCTCCGGCGGCAACGGCGGCGCGGGCGCCAACGGCGGCAACGGCGCGACCAACGGCGTTCCCAACGAGGGCGCGGGCGGCAATGGCGGCGCCGGCGGTAATGGCGGCCTCGGCGGCGCCGGCGGCGCCGGTGCAGGCGGACCGAGCTACGCGGTCTTCAAGGCCGACGGCGGCTCGGTCGCTCAGCTCGCCCTCGATACGACGCTCACGACAGGAACCCCCGGCAGCGGTGGCGCAGGCGGGGCACCCGGAAGCCCGGCGGGGCCGCGCGGCAGCGGTGGTGCGAGCCGGCAGTGCTTCGGGAGCTGCGGTTTCGTCAGCACGGTGCCCGTCGTGTTCCCGGCCTACGGCCTGCTGAGCGGGAGGTCGCTTTCGATGGAGATCGCCTGCACGACCGCATGCCACGGCACAGGCTCGTTGCTCTACGCGCTCCCGGGCCGGCACGGCAAGGGCACGCTCGTCGCAAGCTTCCGATTCCACCTCGCGGCCAAGGGCCTCGCCAAGATCCAGACCACGCTGACTGCGGCTGGTGAGAAGCTCCTGCACGGCAAGAAGCGTCTTGTTGTCAATGTCTCGATCAATGTCGCGACGGCTTCCAAGCGGCGGCAGACCTTCGTGAGCGGCCTCGCGCTGACGCGCAGCACGCCGCCTGGGTCGCCCCGCCGCAAGCGCAAGGGCGGCTTGCTGACCCGCGGGCCTGTCCTGATAGTCGGCGGCTGAACAGCCGCCGACTGCGATCGTGCGAGGACCCGGAGGCGGAAGCTCCGGGACCGCAACTCGGCTCCCGCGGGCGGTATTGAACCGTTAGCGTCCAGCCGGTTGCTGCCCGGCTGGACGCCTGCTTCCAGTCGCCGCGCACTCGCCCCTTGGCGCCCTCGTCACCTGCGTCGACTGGACGCGCTTCTTGTGCCCTGATCGAGGTGGGCTGGAGCAGACCGATGCGGGGTGAGCGTGAGCGCTGTCAATGGCGGCTCAACCGATCAGTCGCGCGAGATCGTCACGGCCTACGGCCAACGCGGGGTGGGCGGCACGCAAGGAACAACGGCGAGGAGTCGGGGCTTAGCGCGGGTTTTGCACACGCGATGCCGACGAGCGATGTCGTCGAGCGTGACGCCGCGGCGATGAAGGTCGCGCGCTCTTGCGATCGCTGGCGTCGTTTCGGCGGGCCGCTGCTGTGGCGTCCGCCCGCCGATCGGTGTTGCTCCCGCAGTGGCTCCTGGCGACGGCGCGTACCCCGCGCGGCACTGCCGCGAGGGTTCGTCTACCCAAAGCCGCCGCGCGGCTCTTGATGAGCGGCGTTCAGGTCCAGACGCGGACCCACTGAACGAGCATCGTCGACGAAGCCGGCGGCGCGCAGTTGGGTCCAGGGGAGTTGTCGGCGCAGGGCCAGCCGCCAACCGCGAGGTCAAAGATGATGTGGTAGTTGCTCGCGGAGTAGGTCGACCAGTTCGCGCCGGGAATCAGCGCCGCGGCGTTCGCCGTCGCGTAGGGCGTCCCGTCGATGCTCCAAGTGATCGCGCCCGCCGACCAAGTGATCGAGTAGGTGTGCCAGCCGGCGAGGTTCACAGAGCTCTCGGAGGACTCCCACTGCTGCGAGACCGGGCCGGGGCCGTGCAACGTGAAAAACGCCGATAGCGGGGACTGCTCGCCGACGAACGTCGGGGCCTCGACGATGTCGATCTCGCCTGGGTTGACGGTGTTGTCGCTGACCATCCAGAAGGCCGGGCAGAGGCCCGACCCGGTCGGCATGTAGATGCGCGCCTCGATCGTCGACCCGGGAGCGAACGACTCGTGTCCAGCGGTGTCGATCTGCGCGGACGTCCAGCTTCCGGGGCTCGTCTCGATCGCGTTGATCGCAAGGCCGCTGGCCGTGAGGTCGACATAGCGCGACGCCGTCGGGTTTCCGGTCGTCACGTCGTTGGAAAGCGTGTTGTCGCCGCAGCCGCCGGCGTAATCGAGGCTCCAGACGCTGCTCGGGAGATGGCCTGGCGTGCTGCCGGCGCTCGTGTAGTCCTGCGTGAAATCGTCCTGCCAGTCGAGCGTTTGGTAGGGCCCGGGCGGCGGGGTAGGCGGCGACGGTGCGGGCGGCGGGGGTAGCGTCGGAGTCGGGCTGGGCGTGATGGGCGTTGTGGTTGGAGTGGGAGCCAGCGTGGAAGGCGGCGTCACCGGGATGCTCGACGGGTTCTGGCCCTGCGGCGTTGTCGGGACGACGGTTACGCGCACCAGGTGCGCGTGGACGTCGACGCCCCGCGGTCTGCTCACCGCTCGCACCGTGAGGCGCTCGCCGCTCAGGTTTACGCGAAAGCGGGTTTGATCCCCCCACGACGGGCTCGCCCACAGCGTGTGCGGTCGCCTGCCCGTCAAGTAGACCGTGACCCGAACCGCCCGCCACGAGCGCGAGCGAACTCCGATCACCAACTCGAAGGTACCGCGGTCGGCGCCGCTCCCACGCACCACGAGCGCCTGGGTCTTGGTCGCGATGTGGGCCGGAGCAGCTTGAGCGGCGCCTGCGCTCGCGGCGAGGATGCCCGCGACCAGCAGAGCGAGCGCGACCCCTCCGCTGCTGGAAAAGCGGTCGATCCCGCGGCCCGGCATGGCGCGGAATATTAGAGCCGGTCGGGGGTTCCGCGGTGGTGGTTTTCGTGACCGGACTGGGGCGTGCTACGCTCGGAAAGCGATGCTTTTCACGCCTCGACCCTGAACGCTGCAGTTCCCGCCGGCGCCGCCTGATGTCCGCGCCGGCACCCCCTGTCCCGCCCGTTCCCGTCGAGAGTGTCCATGAGCTCGTACCTGCGCGTCCTGCGCCACCGCAACTTCAGATACCTGTTCCTCAGTCAGACGGCGAGCGTCGTCGGCGACCGCCTGGTCGTTGTCGCACTCGCGCTGTTCATAACCGCGCGGACGCGGTCCCCCACGGACCTGAGCCTTGTGCTCGGTGCGGCGACGGTGCCCCTCGTGATGCTTCTGTTGTTCGGCGGCGTCTGGGCGGATCGCCTCCCCCGCCAGCGGATCATGCTCGTGACCGACGTGCTGCGCGCGGCGCTTCACGGAACGCTTGCCACGCTGATCCTGACCGGCGAGGTCCGGCTCTGGGAACTCATCGCGATCGAGGCGCTGTTCGGCGCCGCTGAGGCGTTCTTCCAGCCGGCCTACACCGGTCTCTTGCCGCAGACCGTTCCGGTCGAGCAGGTCCAAGACGCGCGCGCCCTTACGGGCGCCATCTCGAACGTCGCATTCCTCGTCGGCCCCGCCGTCGCGACCGCGCTCGTGCTTACCGCCGGGGCGGGCTTCGCCTTCGCGTGCGACGCGGCGACATTCGTGGTCAGCGCAGCCCTGCTTCTGCAGGTCCGCGTGCCGCAGGTCAGGACGGCGACCGAGGCTGGTAGCAGCGTCCTGGCGGACCTGCGCGAGGGCTGGCAGGAGGTGCGCTCGCGCTCGTGGCTGTGGGTGACCGTCGCCGTCTTCGCCGGAGCGCTCCTGTGCGTGTTCTCGCAGTGGTACGCGCTCGCGCCGTCGGTCACACGAGGCGTCTACGGGCACGCAAGCGTGTTCGGGCTCTTTGAGGGCCTCGCCGGGGCGGGCGCGGTCATCGGGTCGATCGCCGCGATCCGCTGGCGGCCTGCGCACCCCCTGCGGGTCGGGATTCTGCTCGTGCTCACCTGGCCGGCGCAAAACGCGCTGCTCGCGCTCGGGGCGCCGATCCCCGCCGTCGGCGCGACGGCGCTGATGACAGGCTTCGGGTTCTCGCTGTTCGGCGTCTGGTGGGAGACGGCGCTCGCGCGCCACATTCCGCCGCAACTTCTCTCACGCGTCAGCGCCTGGGACTGGATGGGCTCGCTGGCGCTGCTCCCAGTCGGCTATTTCATCGCCGCTCCGCTCGCCGCCGCGTTCGGAGCACGCGGTGTGCTCGGTGTCGGCGGCGCGATCGGCGTCGTGCTGCTGCTGGTGGCGCTCGCTCCGCGGGCGACGCGAACGCTCTCGCTTGCGCCGCGGCAGCGGCGCAGCGACGGCGAGGTCGCGAAGGCGGCTGCATAGCGCCGCGGATCGGCTCACGCCACCCCGACCGTCGCCTCAGGCGTCAGAGGCCGTTAGCGTCGGGCGCATCTCACTACCGTGCGGCAGAGTCGAACCTCCGGCTCGCGCCGGGATCTGACCGAAGATGAGTGCGATGAGCACGAGCGGTGCGAACCAGACGATGTAGCTGTACGCGAAGTCGTTGAGACTAAGCTCGAAGAGAAGCAGGATCGCCGCCGAGGCGGCGGCGATCCCGGCGGTGTCCTCGCGCGGTGACAGTCGTGGCAGCAACAGCGCGGTCGTGATCGCGACGCCTATCGTCAGCGCGTGCAGGACGGCGGAGACGACGATCAGCCAATGCGCGCTGCGTGACCAGGAGAGCGAGAGCGCGGCCCAGATCGTGTTCTGCTGGACGCGCGTCGCCTGGTAGCCGAAGGATTGCGAGAGGAATGCCGCGGGCGTTGAGTGAGCAAAGGCCGGCACGAAAAGCAGGGCGGTCATCGATGTGAAGGCTGCCACGAAACGCACGCGATCGCGACGGCTGCGCCGCGCCAAGAGCAGCGGTACGAGCGCCAGGGGCGAGAACTTCGTCCAGCCGGCCACCGCTGCCGCCGCTCCAGCGGAGCCGGCCCGCCGAGCGCATAAGAGCGTCGCGACGATCGTGGCCGCGACGAGCGAGTCGTTGAAGGCGGTTGCATCCTCGTAGAGAGTGAAAGGCAGCGCGAGCCAGCAGAATGCGAGCAGCAACCCGATATCGCTGCCACGCTCGCGTCGCCCAAGCAGGAACAGCAGTAGCGCCGTCAGCATCGTGAAGACGAGCGTTGCAAGGCGCGACGCCGTCTCGCCGTGCGAGACGAGCCCGGCGAACGGGACGTAGGCGAGAAAGCTCGACGGGCCGTAGGTTGCGCTCCCGGCCATCCCGCCGTACAGCGGACGCCCGTGGATGATGCGCAGCGCACCCTGGATGCTGTCGTAGGCGACGTCCATGTAGGTGCCGGGCGGAACCTCCCAGGCGACATGAACCCCGACCAGCACGAGTATCCCGACAACCAGCCAGTTGAGCGGAAGCTGCGATCGCAGCCCCGCGACCGGAAGCCGACGAGTTCGCGCCAGGACGACCATCCGCACGGCGAGGTAGACGAGCTGGGGATAGAGCAGGAGCATCGACCAGACCCACCGCGACCCGCCTGCGAACGCGATCGGGATCACCAGCGAGAGAAGGACGATCAGATCGAGGTGGACAAGCTGCCACGGGCGGCGCAGATCGACGAGGACCACGAGCACGAGCCCGCCGAACGCCAGCAGCGACCACGCGTCGGCAACGGCCGGAAACGGCGCGAGCCAGACGCGCGGAACGAGTGCGGCGACGACCAGCAGAGCGACGAATGCGGCACGCTGCATCAGCGGCGCGATCCGGCGGGCTGCCGGCGGGGCGGCCACCGAGATACTCATCACCACCCGCATCGGCAGGGTTGCGCCGGAGGTCAAGCAGTCGCGTCGGTTGCCGACGGTCGAGTTCTCGCGGTTGCCCGGACAGTGAAGGGTCCGAGGACCCAGCGAGACCACGCACCTTGATCATGGCCGGTGTCGCGCCTCGCGCGCGAACTCAGCGCACAATGACGTCGGTCTTCGTACTGGCGGCGCGTCGAGCCGCTGCACGTTGGGGTAGAAAGGAACGACACGCGATGCCGAAAGCGATCAAGGGAAATGCTGGGCGTAAACCGCCAGAGCCGTCCGCTAGCCACGCCGAGATCGACGAATGGTGCCGGCGTCGCGTGATGGGGGATCTCCAGCTGATCGTCAAGCGGTTGGATTCCTCGATCCGTGCGACGGTCCCGGGCCTTGACTACGCCGTCAAGTGGAGACGGGCGTATTACGGGCTAGCAGAACTCGGCTGGATCATTGAACTCGCTCCCTACGACGTTTCCGTGAACGTCGTTTTTCTCGGCGGTGCCGACTTCGAATCCCCGCCGCCGCTCGGAACGACCGAACGGACGCGCTACTTCAAGGTGACCAGCCTGGAGCAAGCCCAGCGGCCGGAGCTGCAGACGTGGATCGAGCAAGCTGGACGCACACCGGGCTGGATTTGACGCCGTCAGCCTGGATCGGTTGGGGCTTCGCGCGGGTCTACGAAGTGAGCTCGGAGCGGGTGACGGCCGTCGGCGACCGCGCCGGGGCGGGACGGGTTAGGTTAGGGGTCTGCCGTAGCCGATCTCGGCGACGGTGACAGCCCAGAGGGTGTCTTGGCGGCGCGTGCCGGTCGGCGCCCAACCGTCGATTCGGTAGAAGCGCTCGGCTCGCACGTTTCCGACCAGCATCCATAGGATCGCCCGTTCGCAGCCGCGCCGTGCCATGCGGGCTCGGGCGTCGGCCAGAAGCGACCGGCCGATCCCAAGCCCCCAGCGGTCGGGGTCTACGTAGAGCGCTAAGAGTTCGCCGGTGCCGTCTCCGTTGCCCGCTGGGCCGGTGGTCGCGAATCCGCAGATCGTGTCGCCCTCGACAGCGACGATCGTGGCTGGCTTGAGCGGGTCAGGGTCACCGAACGTGTAGTGCAGCGCTCGGTCTCGCGGCCGGAGGCTGCCGAGGTACTCCGCCGGGAGCAGGTCCCGGTAACCGACCTGCCAAGAGCGAACATGCACCGACGCAACTTCGTCAGCGTCAGCCGGCTGCGCCTCACGCAACAACACGACCGAAGTATCGAGCGATCTCATTGCAATGCAAGCGGATCCGGTCGCGCAAGGACCGCCTGGACCTACCGCCACCGACAGCTGCACCCCGGGAAGACCGTCATCACACGCCGCGGGAATGCGGAGCTCACGCTGACGCTCCGAAGTGGGCCGGCCAGGACTCGAACCTGGGACCGACGGATTATGAGTCCGCTGCTCTAACCAGCTGAGCTACCGGCCCGGCCCGCGAAGACTAGACGGCGGTGAAGCTCCGGGGGTGGGACTCGAACCCACAACCTATCGGTTAACAGCCGAGCGCTCTGCCGATTGAGCTACCCCGGAATGGGCCGGCGGCAACTTGCCCCAGCCGCCCTATTAGAGCACACGCCGCGGAGGTGGCGGGGGTGTCAGCGCCCCCCGCCGCCGCTTCAGACGCGCGGAGCGGCGGTCTGCTCGAGCGCCTCTGACAGCCAGCCGTCGAGCTCGCGCAGGAGGCCTTCACGCTCGCGCTGAAGTTCCATCAGCCCTCCCCCGCCCGCGCCCCGCCCGCGCGCGATCGCGCGGGTGACGCGCGTCAGCTCGAGCTGGCATCGCTCGGCTTCGAGCTCCGCGGGTGCGGGCGTAAGAGCTGCGGCGCGGACCTCGAGCTCGGCGAGCAAGGCCGCGAGGTCGGAGTCATTGACCCCGGCGCTCGGACGCTCGATGTGCTCGCGCAGGTGCTCCGCCGCCGCGCGCGTCAGCTGGCTCGAGAAGAGAGCGTCGAGATCGAGGGAGCGGAGCATCTCTCCGCCGCGCTCAGGCAGCGCGACGCAGAGCTCGAGGAAGGCCCGCTCGGTACGCTCGGCACCGACGAGCGGGGCGCTCGTCGCAGAGCGCTCGGCGGCGGCCGGCGCTGCGGCGCGCCGCCCCGCGAAAAGCCGCTCGATGAGCTTCTCGGAGACCCCCAGGCGGCTGACGACCTCCCGCTCGAGCTCCTCACGCATCGCCCCCGCCGGCAGGTCTTCGAATATCGGCCGCAGCTCGTCGAGGACTCGGTCGCGGCCTTCGGGGCTTGTTGCGTCGCCGGTGGCGAGGATCCGCTCGACGCGGAACCGCACGAACGGCAGCGAAGCGCTGACCAAGCCGGCGACCGCGTCGGCGCCGTCGCGCTTGAGCACATCCGCCGGGTCGCTTCCGGTCGGCAGCGCGGCGACGCGAAGCTCAATGCGCTGACTTGCGGCGACGCTCGCGGCCTTCATCATGGCCGCCTGGCCCGCGCCGTCCGCATCAAGGGCGAGCACCACGCGAGGAGCAAGCCGGGCAAGTTCACCGACCTGTTCGTCGGTCAGCGCCGTCCCCATCAGGCCAACGCAGTTGCGCACGCCGGCCTGATGAGCCGCGATCACGTCGGTGTAGCCCTCGCACAGGACCACGGACCCCGCCTTCGCGGCGTGCGGCCGGGCGAGGTGCGTGGCGAACAGGTGGCGTCCCTTGTGGTAGACCTCGCCGTCTGGGCTGTTGACGTACTTACGCGGATCGTCGGCGCTCATCGCGCGCGCCCCGAAGCCGAGCACGCGGCCGCGCTGATCGCAGAGCGGGAAGGTGATCCGCCGGCGGAAAAGGGCGTAGACGCTGCCCGGACGGTCGGTCGAGCGTTGCACTAATCCGGAAGCGAGGAGCTCGGCCTCGCTGAAGCCGCTGCGCCGCGAGGCGACCAGCACGCGGTCCCAGGCCGACGGCGCGAAGCCGACGCGGAACTCGCGAAGCAACGCCTCATCCAGCCCGCGCTCGGCGAGATAGCGCCTGGCCGACTCGCCCTCCGGTTGCTCCCAGAGCGTGCGCTCGTAGTAGGAGCATGTGCGGTCGAGAAGCTCGAGCAAGCGATCTCGCCGGCGGCGGCGCTCCGCGGCGCGGGGATCCTCCTCCTCCACCTCGAGCGTTATGCCGCAACGGTCGGCCAGGAACTCGAGCGCGCCGGCGAAGTCGAGTCCCTCCGTGTTCATCACGAAGTTGAACGCGTCACCGGCGGCTTGGCAGCCGAAGCAGTAGTAGACCTTGCTCGAGGGCTTGACGGAGAACGACGGCGTGCGCTCGTCGTGGAAGGGGCAGCGACCGACATAGCTGTCGGCGCCCGAGCGCCGCAGGCCATCGGTGCGAGCGCCGACGAGCTCGACCATGTCGACCGCCTCGCGGACACGTTCCTTGGACTCCGCGGTGTAGCGCGCCATCAGCGTGCGAAAGCCCGCGGAACGGCGAGCTCCTCGTAGGCGCGAATGCAGTAGCGATCGGTCATACCGGCGATGTAATCGGTCACGCGGCGGGCGAGATCGTCATCTGAGGGCGGAAGCGCCTCGGGATGCTTGCAGTAGTGCTCGAAGAGGCTACGGATCACGTTCTCGATCTTCGAATGCTCGCGGCGCGCGACCTCGCCCATGTAGACGTGCTCGAACATGAAGT
>Ga0070733_10003142_pt1 | contig 11397 bp, 5 predicted proteins | sample Coa_R1_9_FD_66450 | JGI IMG/M metagenome (GOLD analysis project Ga0070733, IMG submission 66450) | Surface soil microbial communities from Centralia Pennsylvania, which are recovering from an underground coalmine fire - Coalmine... | ecosystem: Environmental > Terrestrial > Soil > Unclassified ... | reverse complement strand
TCAAGACGCTCTTCCTGCATACGGCGCCGCACTAGGTTGCGGCGGACGGCACTCGCCCGCCAGGCGCGTGTGAGCGCTAGCTTCCGACGGGGAGCTTTGCGGAGGATTCGATAATCTGGATGGCGAGGTAGTTGGTAACGTGGGATTCGTCTCGCGCCTCGGTCAAGTAGGCCTTGCGCAAAACCTGTTCTTTGCGGTTTCGCAGCATGTCGCGAATTGACTGCTGTACGTGCGCATCGGAAAGCTCACGCTGTCCCGCCGGCTCCTTGCCAATCAATTTCAGAATGCGGTAGCCGCCCTTGTTAACGGGGATGGGCCGCGTAACCTCGCCCGCCCTCATCCCGAGGACGGTCTTCTTCAGGATGGGATCGGATTGATTGAGAGCCGATTCCGGAATGAAGCCGATGTCGCCGCCCGTGGAAGCCGTGGAATCCTCGGAATAGTCCATTGCAAGCTGGGCGAAATCGGCGCCTCCGTTGAGTTTCTGCTCGATGAGACCCGCCTTGCGGGTGGCCTCGGCATCGCTCGTGGCTTTGTCGTTCTTGCGATTGTGCACCGTAGGATCGGCCCGCGGGGTGATAACGATCTGCGCGATGTGATACTGCGGCTCCGCGATGTTGTACTGCGCGCGATTCTTATTGTAGAAATCGGTGACATCCTGATCCGTGATCGAAATCTTTGCCACCACTTCGCGATTGAGCAGTTTCTGGATGGAGAGCTGGCGCCGCAGATCTCCCTTCAGGTCATCCACGGTGAGGCCCGCATCGTGAAGTTTCTTCTGAAATTCCTCTTCCGTGTACGGGCTCTTCGACTCGGTGAACTTATCCTCCACCTCGGCGTCGCTCGCGACCAGGTTGTTCTTCGTGGCGCGCTCGAGAAGGATCTCGTTGTTGATTAGTTCGTCGAGAATGCTCAGCTTGAGCGAGAGGGATTCTTCCTGGGAAGGCGCCGGGGCCTCGGCGTTCACGCGCGAGCGATAATACTTCTCCACTTCGGTGCGCGGGATTTCCTTGCCGTTCACCACCGCCCACACGTCGGGTCCGGGCGCGGCCTCCTTCTTGCAGGACGCCGCGATGGCGCAGACCGCGAGCGCCACAAGGATGGAAATTCTGCGCTTCAAATGGGGCTCCTTCCGGAGGGAGTTCTCTTCACGCGGCTTTCTTTACGCGGCCCGCGCGGATACAAGCCGTGCATACGCGCACGTGCTTGCGCACGCCCTGGATCACGGCTTTCACGCGCCGCAGATTCGGATTCCACCGCCGGCGGCGGACGTTGTGCGCATGGCTGATGACGTTGCCGTAGCTCGGTTTCTTGCCGCAGATTTCACAGACGAGTGCCATGGTTCAATCGCTCCCTGCCTGAATTTTTCGAACGATTCAAATCTCGATGCTACCAGAGATTGTTCCATGCGGAAAGCGTTTCCGCTCGCTTGCCCGCATTTCGACGGAAGATTTGTGCGGCCGTCAGGGGCCGCTTTCAAGCGTGCCGCCAACCAATGCGAAAGGATGGCTTCAGCCGCCGAGGCTTCCGGGGTCGAAACCGTGGGTTCGACCCTTCCTGCCCCCGGCATCTTGTTTCCACACTTTCTCCTTTTTGATTAGTTTTACCCCGGGAGCAGTCAGGTATAGTATCTGTTTACCGCCCGGGCAAAAATGGGGCATGACTTCCATGGAACAGGCACCCTCAAGAAGACTTGAAGACTTAATCCGCGAGCGGGCTCGTCTGGATGTGGAACTCGAGCGCTGCAAGGAGATCGTTACGGTTTTATTCGTGGACATCGCGGGGTCCACGCGGTTTTACGATCAGCACGGAGACATCGCCGGGCTGGTAATGGTCCAGAAGTGCCTTGACCTGCTGATTCCAATCATAGAGCAACAGGACGGAACAGTGGTAAAGACAATCGGCGATGCAATTCTAGCTCGTTTTTGTGAAGTCGAAGACGCGATTAGCGCCGCTATCGACATGCAACGCGGCCTGGAGGAGCGCAACCGCAACAGCCCGCCTGGCGATCAAATTCATGTTCGCGTTGCGATCAACCTGGGACTCGCTCTTTTGAAAGGTAACGATGTCTTCGGCGACGTTGTGAATGTGACCGCCCGCATCGAAGCCGCTACAGATCCAGATGAGATTGCAATTTCGCCTACCGTGTATGAAAAAATTCGACACAGGACCGAGCTCTCCGTTCGGAAGAAGGTATCCGGCGTAGAATTAAGAGGCAAATCAGAGAAGCTGGATTTGTATTCGGTCGTGTGGCGGGTGGGGGAAGCAGCGGGACCCGCACCCCCGCGTCCTACTAACGAGCAGTTGGTCATAGCGACGGGGCTGCCGCTCGTCGTTCCAGATGTGGCTAAGTCCGGAGGCGCGGTCGCCAAGCAGGGAACGGCAAAGCTCGGCACTTCTTCCCTAGCGGCGGCCAGCGCAGACAAGACCATCGTCCGTGGTGCGCCGGAAGAAGACGAGGAAGCGCCCGCCGCCCATGGGGTGCGCTTCGCAGTGGTGCGCATATCCCCCAACGGTTCTCTCGGCAAACGTTTTCCGCTCGATCACCCGGGGATTATCGCCGGTCAGAAAGGTGAAATCGCGCTCACCGATGATCCACTGGTGGCGGCTCAGCACGTCCGGTTCACCCAGCTTGGCGACGGCGTCTACGTCGAGGATCTGGGCAGTCCTCCGGGTGTGTATCTCTGGGTTCGCGAATCCCACCGATTGAAGGATGGCGATATGTTTCAAATCGGAGGCCAGCGACTGCGCTTTGTAGTCAACGCGGATTCCTCTTCTCCGACAAAGAACCTTCCGCTGGATCGCACTGCTGTTTTCACTGCGGGTTCAGCGGGGCTTCCGCAGACAGCCGCGCTGCTTAAGTTGAATTCGGAGGATGAGGAAACGGAGCACTATGAGCTGCGCACCGCCGAGACCACATTGGGGCGCTCCAAGGGCACCTATACGTTCCCGGATGATCCATACCTCTCCTCTATGCACGCGCGGATCCGGCGAAATGACAACCAGTATGTGCTGGAGGATCTGAACAGTACCAACGGCACTTTCGCGCGTATTCGAAAGCGCGCGCTTGCACGCGACGGAGATACGCTGATGATCGGCAAACAGTTGCTGCGTGTGCTTGCGGAACGCCCCTCGGACAAGCATGATTGAGCGGCCACGGCGAGATGCTAATATGCGCGCCATCGCGAGGCACTCTATGACGACTGTGTTCACGGCCTGAGCGAGGTATATCCCAGCCCGCCATGCTAACTAAACTCGGTAGGTATGAAATCCACGGCGAACTTGGCAGTGGCGCGATGGGTGTGGTCTATCGCGCCGAAGACCCGCGGCTCGGCAGGCTCGTCGCCCTCAAGACAACAAACGCGGAAGTCGCAGGCAATCCTAATCTTTTGAAGAGGTTTTACCGCGAAGCCCAGGCAGCCGCCAAGCTGACCCACCCCAATATCGTTACCATCTACGAGATTGATGAAGCGAACGGCGTTCCTTTCATTGCCATGGAGTTTCTGGAAGGGGAGAATCTCCAGAAGATCATCGCCGACCGCAAAGACATCCCGGTCCTCAAAAAGGTTCAGATCATCATCGACACCTGCAAAGGGCTGGACTACGCCCACCAGCATGGCATCGTTCACCGCGACATAAAGCCCGGCAACATCGTTGTATCGAACAGCGGCCAAGTCAAAATTGTGGATTTCGGCATCGCGCGAGTCGGTGTTTCGTCGATGACGCAAACGGGCGTGGTGCTGGGTACGGTGAAGTACATGTCTCCGGAACAAGTACAAGGCCAAACGGTGGACGCTCGAACGGACGTTTTCTCTCTTGGAATCGTCCTTTACGAGCTGCTCACCTACCAGACGCCTTTCCCGGGTGACGATGTTCCCTCCATCCTTTTCAAGATCATCAACGAGCCTCTGGAGCCCATTACCAAGTACATTTCTCAATGCCCGCCCCAATTGGAGCAAGTTGTCCAGCGTGCGTTAACCAAAGATCGCGAACAGCGCTACCAATCTGCCCAGGACATGGCTTTCGATCTGCAGCGCATCGCGGATGGATTGAAGCGCGAGACAATCGACGTTCATCTCCAGCAAGGTCAGGGCTCGCTCCAGGCGGGCGACCTGACAATTGCCAAGGAGTCGCTGCAAAAGGTTCTCGAGATCGATAGCAGCCACCAGCTGGCCAAAAGCCTGCTTGCCGAGGTCCGGGATCGCATTCAGGGGCGCCAGCGCGAGGAAAAGATCGGCAACCACCTTCGTCAGGCGAAGGAGGCCATGGAAACTGAGCAATACGAAGATGCGATTGCAGCTCTAGATGAGGTACTCCGTCTCGATCCCCATCATGAAGAAGCGCTGAAACACCGCAAGCTTGCTGTCCAGAAACGAGACCGGTCGGAAGGAATCCGGCGCCACCTCGAGCGGGCGGAAAAATTCGCGGCGGATGCCGATTTTCAGCAGGCAAAAGGGGAACTCGATGCTGTGCTCGCGGTGGATCAGCGGAATGCGTCGGCGCTCACGATGCTGGACTGGGTTACCAAAGAGCTCGCCGAGCAGGAGCGGCTTCGCCAGGTGCGGCAATTCCTGGAGGGAGCGCGCACGCAATTGGGGGAGAAGAATTTCGGAAAGGCGCTCGAACTGCTTGACCGGGCGCGAGAGCTCGATGCGGCCAACGTTGAAATCGATGCGCTAACGCGGTTGGTGCGCGATGGTCAGGAGAAAGAAGAGCGGCGGAAGTCGCTGATCAAGCGCGTAGCCGACATCGAGGAAAACCTGAGCAAAGGACAACTGGATCTCGCCCTCGCCTCCATTGAGCAGGCGCTTCACGAATTTCAGGATGATCCCCAGATCCTCCGATTACATGCGCAAGTGCTTCGCCGCGTCGAGGCCAACAAAAAACGCAACTATGTAGACGAACAGCTTAAGGCAGCTCACGAGTTGATGCAAAAGAGTCAATTCTCGTCGGCCCTGGCAATCTTGGAAAAGGCAATTCAGGCTGTCCCGGATGACCCGCGATTGCATCCGTTTCTGAAGGTCGTGCAGGAGTCCTACGAGCGGACCACGAAAGAAGACTCTCGTCGGGATGCCGTCCGCCAAGCGAACGAACAGATTCACTCCCAGAACTTCACCGCTGCGATCGAAACCTTGGAACGGTGCCTGGCCCAGACTGGGCAATCTCCCGAGCTGACTGATCTTCTCCAGTTCGTGCGTGAGCGCCAGACGGAGCAACAGCGGCAACAGCGGCAAGAGCGCACTCAATCCGTCTTGGCCCAAGCTCAGAATTTCCTGCGCGAGCACCAGTATGACGAAGCCGAGCAGGTTCTTTCACGCGCTCAGGAAGAACTCAAGAGCAACGAGTTCAAGGAGCTTCTCGCAACCGTTCGGGAGCAGAGAGAAGACTCTGACCGTCGGCGCAAAGAGATCATCGCGAGCGCCCTGCAATTGCTTGGATCAGGTGAGGCGGTCAAGGCAGTCGCGCTATTCGAAACTGCCCCCAAAGTCTATTTCAAAAGCGACGATTTCCAACGGGCGTACGCGCAGTGCCGCCAGGGGCTCGATCGGGCCAATTTCGTACGCACGGCCGTCGAACAGATCAACAAAGGCCTGAGTGAAGGGGACATCCGCACCGCCGAATCGCTGCTTGAGCAGGCGTTGAAGCCATACCCGGCCGAACCGGCGCTGCTCGCACTGCAAAAACGCGTGCAACAAGAAGGGTCACGGCTGCAACGGGAGCAGAGAGTAAAGCTTCTCCAAGAAGCGCAGATGGCCCTCGGTCAGATGAAGTACAAGCAGGTGGCGGAATTGTTGAATTCGGCAGACTGGGAGCGTGGGGGGCTGTCGGACCTTGCGGCAGAGGCGAAGGCGTTGCTCGAAGAGGCCCAGCGACGTCAGCGCAAGGCTGCTGCTGCTCACGTAGACCTGCGTATTCCGGCCAAGCAGGGGAAGTCCATTGCCGAGCCAACCCCAGCGCCCGTCCTCGCGAGTGCCAGGATGCCTCGGATCGTCGTTGCCTCATTGGTGGTGGTGTTGGTTCTGGCCTTGGCCGGCGTTGGTACTTGGTACTTCAAGAGCCGGATCGTACCGGGATATGTCCAACTTACAGCAACACCGTGGGGGGAAGTGACAGGCGTCAACACTGTGAAGGGCGAACATCTGAACGTCACGGGCCAAACCCCTCTGCAGTTGGCGCTCCCGCCCGGTCGCTACGTCATCGAGCTGAAGAGCGGTTCGACGACTGGGAAAGTGGAAGTGTCGGTCGAGCGAGGAAAGGTATCGACAGTTGCCTATACCTTCCCGGCGGTCAAGATCAATGATCTGGTGCAAAAAATTGTGTCGCAATACTAGCTGCGTTGCCTTGGCTATGCTTGGCTTGGTGTTGCTCGCGCCTCTCCACGAGCCTGTTGCATCCGCCCAGGAGACGCTCGACAGCCGGTACCAAAAGGCGGTCGAGCTCTTCAACCAGGCCAAGATGGAGGATGCCTGCGAACTGTTTCAGCAGATCGCCAAGGAGAAGCCCGACTATAGAGACACTCAGACCTATCTCAATCCCGCCTGCAACTCTGCCAAACAGACCTACGCTCTCGAGGAGAGACTCTTTAATCAGGGAGTTGACCTGTTCAAGCAGCAGCGCATAGACGACGCCAAGCAGAAATTCGAACAGGCCAGCAAACTTGTCTTGAAGCATCCCAAGTACCGGGCGCAAATCGAGGGATACATGAAGCAAATCGAAGCCCGGTCGGGAGATGAAGCTTTGTTTCAGCAAGCCGTTCAGCTCTTCAACGACGGAAAGAACGACGAAGCCGCCCGGCAATTCGGCCAAATCGAGCAGAGCAAAAGCAACAGGAGCGCGGATGCAAGGACTTACCTGCAACGCATCCAAGAGCGCCACGAGGAATCTCTTTGGAATCATGCCGTCGACTCATTCGCGCAGGGTGATCTCTCGCGTGCACGGCCCCTTTTTCAGGAGATCATCCAGATGAAGGGAAAGAGGGCGGCAGAGGCCCAGGCATATGTGGGCCGGATCGATACTGCCGATAGCGATCAGCGGGCCTACAGCAACGCTGTGAAGGCGTTTAATGACAGGCACTATTCCGATGCCAAGACTCTTTTCCAGGGCTTGGTTCAAAAAAACAGCTCCCATGCATCGGACGCCCGCTCCTATTTGCAGCGAATTGATGCGGCCCTTCAAGTGGATGCGTCTGCGCACGAGCAGGCGAAGCGGAAATTGGCCGAGACCGGACAAGACGCCAAACAAGCTGCGCAGCAATTCATCAAGGATGCCCGCGAGAACATGAGCCAAGCGCAATACATGGCGGCGGTTGAAAAGCTGAAGGCAGCCGAGATCCTCGACCCGGGAAATCGTGAAGCTCATTCTATGCTGACCCAGGCGCAGGAATTAGCCGACGAAGAGCCGCTGCGCGAAGGCCTCGAAGCCTACTTCTCGGGCAAATATGATGAAGCAGAACAGGATTTGGGCCAGTATGTCGATAATCACGGGAGCAAACTCGCGCTGGCATACTTTTTTCGCGGAGCGGTCCACGCCTCGCGCTACTACCTCTCAGGCGAGCGGGATGCGCACCAGAAGGAACTCGCGTTGGTTGACTTTCGCATTCTACAGAAGGAGGCGCGCCAGTTTCAGCCTCCGAAGGAATACGTGTCGCCCAAGATTTTGTCCTTGTATGCGGAAGCCGCGGTTGCACGCAGCCAATAGAAATCCTCATAATCAATTTGACAGTGAATCAGCGGTTGAGTAGCATCCCACCGTTGCAATCCGCACGTATTGCATTATCTCAGGCTGGAAAAAGGAGCAAGCCGATGAGGAGAGTTTTCCTCGGTTCCATCCTTCTTTTGCTCGTTGCCCTGCTGAAGCTTCCCACTTGGGCTGGCACACCGAATGCGACGGTGACTGGCACGGTGTACTCCGGCGGGAAGGAGGTTGCAGGGGCCACCGTTCATCTGATCAACGCTAGTATCGGCTTCTCGCAGGCGCAGACGACCGGCGACGACGGGGGCTATACCTTCACCAACGTTCCCCCAGCCGAGGATTACGTGATCTCGGTCGAAATGGCGGGCTTCGCCACGCAGGTTCTCTCCGGCTTGATCGTTCAAGTGGGTGAGGAAAAGTTGGTTGTGCCGCCTTTCTTGCTCCAGCCTTCCGCCTCGGCCGCGGCACCCGCAGCAACGCCTCCAGCCGCGGCACCGTCCGCTGCGGCACCCGCAGCGACACCTCCAGCCGCGGCACCGCCCGCTGCGACACTTGTTACGCAGAAGGTCACTTCGCCTTCGGTCTCACTCGATCTCCTTAACACAACGGTGGGTGGCGTTATTGACAGCCGCGAGGTCCACACTCTCCCCCTTGTCAATCGCGACTTCATTGATCTCGCTCTGCTGGTTCCAGGCACGTACCCTGTGGAGCAGGGCTCGGTGCTTCAGGGAGCCTCGCTTGTGGTCAACGGCGCGCGCGCCGACATGAACAATTTCCTGCTCGACGGCGCCGACAACAACGACTACACCATCAACCAGTCTCTGCCCTTCCAGATTGTCGAGGCCTTGCAGGAATTTCGTGTCCAGGCTTCCACCGAGGACGCGGAGTACGGACGCAGCGGGGGCGCGCAGATCAACGAGCTCAGCCGCAGCGGCAGCAACTCCATTCACGGCGAGCTTTTTGAGTTCAACCGTAACTCCGCTCTCAGCTCTGCCAATTTCTTCTCCGAATTCAGCGGAGGCACTTTCTTCCAGTACGCTCGGAATCTCCAGGTCTTCGATGCCGTGAATCCTCTCACGGACCCCACGTTGGCTCCGCTCTATGACCGAAACAACCCGCGTCTGAACCAGAACCAGTTTGGCGGCGACCTCGGTGGCGCACTCATCAAAGACAAGCTTTTTGGTTTTTTCAATTGGGAGAGCTTCCGCTTGACGAACCCCCGGCCGCTTTTCGAACAGGTGCCCGGCACAGTATTCCGTTCCGCCGCGAGTTGCGCGGCAGCCGTCGGAACACCGTGCGACCCTGTCGCCGTCGGTTTGTTCAACCTTTATCCCGCACCTAATGTGCCGACCACTCCATTCACCAATCCGGCCTCTTTCCCCCCTTTCGGTTCGGGAGCCTTTAACATTGCAGATGCTTCCAACTTTACGAACAGCGACAACTTTCTCGAGCGCGTCGATTTGCGCGTGAGCTCGCGGACGAGCATGAGCTTCAAACACAACATCCAGAGGATTAACCAACTTCAGGCTGGTGACATCCCAGCCAGCTCCACCTATCCCGGCAATGGCACGCGCGTCAATGGCCGCAACCAGAACTTTAGCTACAACTTCGTGCAGCAGCTCACGTCGCGAACCACGAATGAGCTTCGCTTCGGCTGGAATCGCTTTCGACTGACGACGACTGCACAGGACGCGAGTGTCGACCCCGCCACGCTTGGCTTGCAGAACTTGGATTCGAATACTTTCGGCTTGCCGACAATCGCGCTCGGCGGGTCGCTTGGTTCCCTTGGTCCGTTCAGCACGCTCGGCACCAACTTTGCAACCCCAAGCAACCGCGCTGACAATGTCTGGTCCGTCGGAGACAACCTCAGCCTGAGCCGCGGCCGGCATACCTGGAAGCTCGGGGCGGAGTTCCGGCACATTCGTTTGAACGTAAACAACGAAGCCTTGGCGCGAGGCATAGTCACGCTTCTAAATCCACCCGCCGCCGCCATCTTCGGCGTGCCGGATTTGAGCTCGATTGCCCGGGTGAGTCCCGATTTCAACAGCACGTTCGCGCGCCATTTCTCGACTCAGTCTTTCGGCGGCTATGTGCAGGACCAGTGGCGCCTCCGGCAAAACTTCACCGTAAACTACGGCGTCCGCTATGAAATCGATTCTGCTCCGGTCGAAAGCCAAAACTTTCTTGTGAACTTCTATCCGGGATTGAATACGACAATCGGAACGGGATCGGGAGGATTGATTCAGGGCGGCTCAAAAACCATATTCGATTCCCTGGGCAACGTCATCGGAACGCTTCCCGCTGCTGGCCCTGCTGCCCCCAGAGCCGGCTACAAGACCGACCGCTACGATTGGGGCCCCCGTCTTGGGTTTGCTTGGGACCCTTGGAGCAACGGCAAAACGGTGGTCCGCGGCGGCTATGCTCTGATGTTTGACCAGCAATCGCTCCAACCCTCTGTTAACATGCTGGCCAATCCTCCTTTTGTTCAGCAGGATATTTCCTTGGCATTTTTGGACCCCACTACCCTCGAACAGACATTTCCCCTGTGCACAGTCGCAACGTGCAGAGTCCCCTATTCCATAACTGCAATCGATTCGAAGAACAAGACGCCCTACGTCCATCAGTATCACTTCGGTGTCGAGCAGCGGGTCGGGAATGCGGGTATCCTCGAAGCGGCATACGTAGGCTCCCTCGGACGCAGGCTGCCTCTCCTGAAGGACATCAGCCCTTGCACGTCTGCACAGACCTACGCAACGTTCTTTGCCGGTTCCAACCAGTGTTTTAACTTCGGTCAGAACCCGTTTCTCTTCACCAGCATCCTCGATCAAGCAAATCAGGGCAACTCGAACTTCAATTCTTTGCAGCTTCGCTTTGCGACCCGGAACTTCCATGGGCTGCAATTCCATGCGTTCTATCAGTGGGCGAAGTCGATTGACGACGCCTCTTCTATGCAGCCGCAGCTCTTTCTGTTCTCTCCGTTGATTGCGAGTCTTGCCACATCGGAGGGCGGGGCTAACTTCGGGACCCTCAACCCTCTTACGATTAACCCCGACAACTTCGCGGCCATCAACAACATCAGCCCGGCTTTGAGCTTGCAGGGAGACCTTCCGATCATCACGTCGCGTCCGCGTCTTCCGCAGGATTCCACCAATATTGGCGCGGAACGAGCTCGCTCGGATTTCGACATTCGCCACCGCGCCGTGATTGAGTACATCTATTCGGTGCCTCGCTGGGCTCCAAGGATTGGCACAGGATGGAAACTGGCGGGGATCACCACGCTGCAGTCGGGCCAGCCGTATACCGTCTTCTTTGACTACTTCGGGACTCCGCTTCGTCCCAACGTTACTCCGCCGGTCGCGATCAACAACAATAACCCGAACGCGCCGATTGATAACGGCAATGCCCCCGGCGTGCCCCCCAGCGCTTTTGATCGCACGCCGACCTCGACGCTCACGCCGGGAGACCTGGGGCGCAACGCTTTCACCGGCCCAAAGTTCATCAACTTCGATTTCTCAGTCCTGAAAGATACGCCCCTGGGAAAGAGCGAGCGGACGAACGTGCAGTTCAAGGTGGAATTCTTCAATCTGTTCAACAATGTGAATTTTCGCCAGCCCTACAGCCGCGCCGACACTGTGTTCTTTGACGCGACGGGTTCATTCACCGCCAAGTTTCCGAACGCGTGTCCAAATTTCACCTGTTTTGTTT
>Ga0070733_10003141_pt1 | contig 11397 bp, 7 predicted proteins | sample Coa_R1_9_FD_66450 | JGI IMG/M metagenome (GOLD analysis project Ga0070733, IMG submission 66450) | Surface soil microbial communities from Centralia Pennsylvania, which are recovering from an underground coalmine fire - Coalmine... | ecosystem: Environmental > Terrestrial > Soil > Unclassified ... | reverse complement strand
TATGGCGCAGCCCTGCTTTTCGTCGAGCGAGCGCGCGCCGCCGATCGGCATTTCGAGCTTACCGATGCAAACGCGGTGACCGTCGCCGAGATTGTTCGGCGTCTCGACGGGTTGCCGCTGGCGATCGAGCTTGCCGCGGCGCGGCTCAAAGCCTTGGCACTCGACGACGTCGCAAAGCGGCTGGGACGCAAACTAGCGATGCTGACGAGCGGCAATCGCGCTGCGCCGGCCCGGCAGCAGACGATGCGCGCGACGATCGAGTGGAGCTACGAGCTGCTCGGAGAGGGCGAGAAGCGCTTTTTTCGTCGCTTTGCGGTCTTCGCCGGCGGCGGTTCGCTCGACGCGATCGCACGCTACGCGGCGGACGACGGGATCGACGAGACCGGCGCGCTCGACCTCATTGCATCGCTGGTCGACAAGTCGCTGGTACAGCCGGAAACCAACGCCGGCCGGCGCTACGGCCTGCTCGAATCGACGCGCGAGTTCGCCGCAGAAGAACTCGGCGCGCACGGCGAGCGGAGTGCGGCCGCGCGCGCTCACGCTTTAGCCTTCCTCGATTTGGCCGAAGGGCTGGAACGCTCGTGGTCGACAATGCCGGAGGAGGAGTGGCGCCGGCGTACTGAGCCGGACGTCGAAAACTGGCGAGCCGCGCTGGAGTGGTCGGTGGGCGGCGAAGACCGCGCGATCGGCCTGCGTCTGCTGCTTGCATTGCAGCACGTTTGGTTCTTTACGCTCTCCGAGCGCCTTGGGTGGCTTGCAATCGCGCGCGAAGCGATCGACGACGACGTGCACGCATCCACCCTGGCAAAGCTTGACTTATATGAGGCGCGGCTTTACGCGCTGAACTATCGTTGGGATAAGGTCTTTGACGCTGCTCGGCTAGCCGGAGAGGCTTTTACCGCGGCGGGCGACCGGCTGAGTGCGGCCCAGTCGCAGCGCTACGTCGGATACGCGCTAACGCGCCTGGGCAAGTATTCCGAAGGCGAGGTCTGGCTGCAGACCGCGCTGCAGGTGTATCGGGAAGAAAATGAGGATCGGGCAACCGCAGGGCTCCTGCACGATATCGGCGATGCGCGCAACGAGATGGGCGACATCGCCGGCGCGCGCGCGTATTACGACGAAGCCCTGCTGATGTATAAGGCCACCGATGCTCAGGAGAGTGCGATGAGCATCATACGCAACCTCGCGGAGGCCGAGTTTAGAGCCGGCGCCGTGCGCACGGCCCTCGATCTCGCATTCGAGGCTTTGGCGTTCGACCGTGAATCAAAGAACCGGCTGCACATCATCAGCGATCTGCTCAATATCACCGCCTACGAGATATCGCTAGGCGAGTTCGAGACTGCCAAGGCTCACGGGCTCGAGGCGCTAACGCTGGCACGCGGTGGCGAGACGGACGTATATTTCGCAGTCGCGGTGCAGCACTTGGCGGTGATTGTTGCGCTGGAGCCGGGTGCCGATCGAGCGCGCGCGATGCGTCTGCTCGGCTACGCGCAGGACCGGCTGGGCGCGCTCTACGTGCGCCTTGGCCATACGGAGCAACAGGCTTACGATTTGGCAATCGCGGCACTGCAGGGAGAGTTCGAAAGCGACGAGCTCGAGCGCCTGCGAGAAGAAGGGGCGCGTTGGAACGAGGAGCGCGCTATCGCCGAGGCGAGTGGGCTTGGTGCCCGCCGCCCTGTTCGTGAGTGATGATCAGCCCCGTGCCGTGCCCGTGCTTTCCCCCGGAGCCGGCGGTACCGAAAAGCCGGTCCGTCGTGCCGGAGCCGGCAATCGCGAAGCCTGCGAGAGGCGCGCTGCCGGTTGCCTTGTCGTAGTTATAGATCACGCTTTCGATTGGCGACGAGCCCGAGCCGGTGTAGGTGACCACAAACGCCGCGCCCGCGCCTTTCTTTCCGCCCGCGTTCGTTGCGCCGAGCACCGCGCCCGATGAGTCGATCACGAGCCCACCGGCGGGAGATTGGCCGTCGCCGGTACCTGAGGCGAACTGGTGGAGCACCGTCTCGGGCCAGGAGCCGGAGGCCGGACGCGACGCGTAATAGACCGTGCCGCAGTTGCACGACGCGCCGCCCGATTTCGTCGCGCCCACAAATGCCGGCGGAGATTCCCCGACCTGCGTAACGGGGCTTTCCGGATCGCTGCCGTCGCCGCTTTGCGAGCCGAAGGAATAGGCGACGTTTACGGTCCAGGTACTGCCAACTTTATCCGCTTCAAAAATTGTGCCGCAGCCGCCCGTGCAACTTCCGCTGCTGCCGCCCTGCGTGGCTACGCCGGCGAGAGCGGTCGATCCGCAGCTCGAACCGCAAGCGATGAGCGTGAGCGGGGCGACGGGAAAGATCCCCACGCTGGAGTCGAGCTGCGCGTCTTGCGCGTATCCGAGCTTCGGATCGTACTGGAAGATCGTCCCGCAGCCGTTGGTTGCGCAGCTCGAGTTGCCGCCGTACTCGGTCGTTCCGTACATCGTTCCCGAACTGCCGGCCGTCAGCCCGGCCATCGGATTGGCGCCGTCGGAACTGCCTGCGAATTTGTAGAGCGTCGAATACGTGTAGCCGCCCGATCCGGGCGTGAGAGAAAAGATTACGCCGCATTGGCAGGACGCGTCACCGCCTTGCGCGGTCGTGCCGTAAATCACTCCGCCAGTGGCTAGAAGCAACGCACCTTGGGGATCCGCGCCGTCGGTGCCGCCGAACGAATGAAGTACTTCTTGGGTGTATTTCTTGCCCGACCGCACGAGCTCGAAGACGGTTCCGTCGTTGCCCGTACCGCCCGACTCCGTCGTGCCGTAAAGGTTTCCGCTCGAATCCGTGATCAGCGTCGTGTTTGGCGTCGCGCCCTCCGCGCCACCCGCGAAGCTGAGGATCACTTTGCCCTTGGCACCGCCGCTGGATCCGTTGAAGACGACCGCTGCGCCGTAGGGCTCAGCCGGAGGTGAAGTCAGGCTGCCGGTCGGAGTGCCGCCGGCCGGATAGGGCCAGTAGTCAACCTTTGCTGGGCCTTCGTCGACGCACCAGAGGTTCGGTCCAACCATGGCAGCGGCTTGGCCACCTTTGCTCTTCTTATCGGGCTCGATGTTGCCCGAGCCGACGAAGAACGGGTTCACGTCGTCGGTGTAGTCGCTGTAACAGCTGTCACTGAACTTGATTTCACTGGCGGCAGCCGTGATGGTGGTGCCGCTGAGGGTGGTTTCCCAGACGCCGGTCTGATAGGCTCCGCCGGCTTCCTGGTCGCCGAGCGTGAAGTACTTGCCGTCGTAGTGGCTGCCCGCCGGGAAGTCGATCGTGATGCCGCTCTCCGTCAGGGTCGTCTCTGATTTGGAGCCGTTCATCAGGGCGCAAACGTCGACGCTGCTGTACTCGCCGACGCCGATCAGGTCGCCCTTGGTGTCATAGCCGGCCGTCCACTCGTATTCGCACGATGAATCGCTGTAGGTAGCTCCGCCCGTCGTCTTGCCCTTCTGGTAGACGACGAGTTCGCCTGGGTCGAAACTGGTGACAGCCACGAGGCCAGTGCTGGAAACCGAACAGCCGATCGGTTCGCCACCGGGGTCGTAGGTGTTCTTCACCGTCGTACTGCCTAAGGCGTATTCGTTGACCGTTCCGCTGCCGTAGTTCGCAACGTACACGTCGCCGCTGGAGTCGGTGCACATGCCGTACGGCTCGTCGTTGCCCGTGATGGTTCCGACCGCCGTGCCGCTGGGATAGTCATAGACGTAAACGTCGTTGGTCGACCAGTCGCCAACGTAGAGCAAGGCCGATCCTTTTGCGTCTGGCCGCATAAAGGACTTGCCGTGGTCGGTGTGCACCGGAAAGCTCCGAAAGTGCGGCATCGTCAGCGCCGCATCGCGCATTTTCGAGAGAGCGGTTAGGCCGGTGTCGCGAGTACCGGGTGTGATTCCGGCGGGCGCAAGACCGGAGCCTCCGCTGCAGGCGGCCATAGCAGCTGCTGCGACCGCGCCTAGGGCGCATATGTGAAAACTCGAGGCATTCTTCATGGCGGAGGCCTCCCTCGGAATCCTCACGCGCAAGCGCGAGGCGGCCAATAACCTTGCCCCAGCCCAAGCGCTTCCCCTGCCGGCGCCCCACTGCCGGCGAGCTACGATGCGCGCTCAAGATCGCTGAATCTCGTCGAGCCTACGGCGTGACCGAGAAGACCGTTCCCCAGTCGCTGCTTGCGCCCGCACCGTACGTCGTACCATAGAGCACGCCTTTGAGGCTGATTAGGTTTGATACTGGGTTTTCGCCGTCGGTGCCGCCGGCGAACGTGTGAAGGAGCTGCTCCTTACCGGATGGCGTAACCGAGAAAATCGTGCCGCAACCGAGGCTGTTGTAACATCCGGTGCCTCCGCCAAACTGCGTCGTGCCGAAAAACTTGCCGCTTATTGGGAGGAGACTTCCATAAGGGCCTACGCCGTCTTTGCCGCCTTTGAAACGGTAGACGATATGTTCCGTACCGGATGTCGTCACGGAAAAGACGGTTCCGCAACCTGTCGTGCAGGCGGTGTCACCGCCCGCGGTAGTCGTGCCGTAGAGGACGCCATTTAGCTGGACCAGATTCCCGAAATATGGGGTTGCGCCGTCAGAGCCCCCCTTGAAGCGGTAGAGCACGCTCTCTTTGCCGGTCTTGGCATTCATTTTGAAGACCGTCCCGTAGTCAGTCACACCACCACCCGCAGTGGTGCCGTAGAGCGTTCCGCGAACGTTAAGTAAACCTGCGACCGGGAACTGCCCGTCGGAGCCCTTGCCGAAGCTGTGAAGCACGTGCTCCTTGCCGGTCGTACTGACGCTGAAGACAGTCCCACCTATGTCGGTGGAAGAGTGGTACGCGCCGCCACAGCACGTCGTTCCAAAGAGCTTACCGTTCACGGCAATCAAGGTCCCATAAGGGTTTGCGCCATCAGCGGAGCCGGACACCGTCCCGAAGTTATAAAGCACGCTCTCCGTGCCGCTCGTACCGACGCTGAAGGCAGTTCCGGCGTAGCCCGATGTGCCACCCGCCTGCGTGGTACCGTAGAACGTGCCGGCTACGGCGATCAACCCTCCATCGGGATTTGCGCCGTCATAGGCGCCGCCTTTGCCGAAGTTATAAATCACATTCTCGGTGCCGGTCGTAGTGACGCTGAAAACGGTTCCTAAACCACGCCCGCTGGCCGAGTACGCGCCGCCGCCAGAGGTCGTGCCGTAGAGCGTGCCGCCGACGTTGATCAGGCCCGCAACTGGCTCTGCGGCGTCAGGAGAGCCTTTGAAGTTATAGAGCACGCTGTACGCGGGATGCACGCGCGTTCGCTCCAACGATGTCATCCCGAGCGAAGGGCCGACAGGAGATGGGCTCAGAGGCGCGCCGCTTCCGCCTCCGCAGCCCACGAGAATCGCAACGGATGCGCAGACGCCGAAAGCGTAGGAACTTGACTTTGGAATTCGCACAGATTCAAGCCTATTCTCGGAAGCCACAAAGCCCCGCAGGACGGACGCGAAGGGCTGGGGCTGCCAGGAGAGAGCGTGCGTGCAACCGGGGCCGCCAGGCACAGAGGAAACCCTTAAGAACCTAAGATGCGCCTTCTTGTCAGCTTTGTCAACAAGCGTAATCTTCTATAGGGACGCTTCCCACGGTACATGCACGATCACGGCGCTAACGATAACCCGGGCTTGTAAGGAATGACGGAATCAGATTCTCGTTAAAGACGGTGATACTGTCGGACCGGTTGTTTGAAAGAAATAACGTCGGCTCGCGACCGTACGAAAAGTCGCGCGGAAATTTCCCCGCTGGGATTGATCCGACTATTCGGGCCGTATGATTGTCGATAACGACGATCCGCCCGGCTGTCGCTCCTCCCGGGCCGAAGCGATTGGTGATACCTACTAAAACGTATCGGCCATTCCGGGTTACAGCCACTGGAACGGGATTAGAGCCCACGGCGATATCATTCACCCGGGAGGACCGTGCGGTCTGCACCAGCTTTTCGAGATCGAAAAGGCTTACCGAACCGGATGCGCGATTGGTCACCCACGCCCGGCCCGTACCGGGAACGAGCGCCATTCTTACCGTGCTGCATTGTGAGGCGGCAAAGCGTAAAGTCGCGCCAGAGGCTCGTTCGGCAGTTGCAACGTCCAAGGAGAATACGGCTCCGGGAGAAAAGTGCGTAGTATCGCCGGCATCGGCGCCCTCTGCTCTGCAACTCCGCGGATATCCCAGTCGCTGGCTGGCACTCTCGATTGTCCCATAAAGCGTTTTGCCGTCGCTCGAGAAGAGCGTCGTAATCGGACTCTCTCCCACGTCGATATCGCCACGGTAAGCGTCCCAGCTTGCTCTTCACTAACAAAGGCATAGCGGCCGTCCGGCGTGACGCTCACGTAAATCGCGCCTGCGTCATCGTCCTCGATATCCCCGCGCTCCACTTTAACGTACGTGATGGCATTGATAGAATCTTCCGAGAGTCGATCGGTGCGAAGAAATGCGATATATGAATCGTCGGCGACGATGAGGAGCTTTCCGTCGGGTGTTAGCGCTAGTCCAGTTGGCTGCGGCGACAACGGAATCGTATGAGTATACGCGAAGCGGCCGCCGGTGCACTTCAGCACCGCTATGCCTGGTACTTGTAACGGGGTTTCGGGATTTATGGACACGAATGCCGTAGCCGAGTCGGGCATTTCCCTGACGGCAAAGGGGCGGCCTGGAACTGTCACGGTATACGACGCCTGAGTGGCGGCGAGACACGCCGCATCAGCCCGGGCACTTAAAGGCGTGGTGCCCGCGCACAGGCCGACGATCAGCGCCAAAGCAGAGGCGATCGCAATGTTCCGAAGGTCCGATGAACCCATTTCGCTCGAATCTCCGTAGTCACCACTCTTTAAGGAATTTGGAACAGTGCGCCGGCGCCTCCGAAACTCCCGCCTAAAGTTAAGGAGACCGGCAAACATCACCGGTCTCCTTGCGTATCTGCTATGTGCGCGGTCCCGCGGTACCGTGATGGTGTTTTCGGTGCTCCCCAATTGCGGCCAACATCGCTGCGAAGCCGTGAATCGTGCCGCCGGAATCCTTGTACCAGCCGCAGATATCGCCGTTCGAGTCGGTGCCGCTGATCACGGTGTACTCATCTGAACCCGGTGCGTCAAGCGGGTCCGACCACGTGTGCCCACTTGCCGTAATAGTGAGCACGAAACCGTGCGTGCCGGTGCCTGCCGTATACCAGCCGACGATCTTTGGTTCAGTGCCTGCTACTCTTACCCCGGTAAACGACGTAGGATCGCCTGTGTTCTTGTAGGACCAGGCCGTAGTCTCGTAATTCGCGGCTTGACCCGTGGTTTTCGGGGTTACATCCGCGAGCGTTCCGTACCAACCCCTCAGGCCAGCTGACGTTGTTTTCGTAGATACCGTTGCCGACCCTACGACGAAATTGGCGCCAGAATCGATGCCGGTCGCCTCAACGCTTACCGGAGTAACGCCGGATGTGCTAAAAGTCACGTCGACGCCCCAGGAAAGATCGTCGCCGATTTCCACGATCCAAGGCACGAATGGACAGTTGTTCGCCGTTATTAGATTGTTCTTGAAGCCCACTTGGTAGCCGATGTTCGTGCTTGCGACGGTGCCGATGCCGAACGCTTCGCCGATTTGATTCGCGTTGCAGCCCGTACCGCTTGACGGCGTTCTGAATGCGCTCCAGAGTCCGTTGTTAACGGCCGCGCCCCACGTTTCGTCGAGCCCACCGCCGGCGTTTCCGAGATCGATTAGGCAGCCGACCTCGATGCCTGTGCCTGTCCCCTGATTGCTGATTCCGTTAAGATACTGCGACTTTGCTCTGGGGTACTGCAGAGGCGTAAAGCTTGTGTAGCCTGTCGTGTACGAGGACGTGTAGCTGTACCAAGTTTTGTTATTTTGCCCCGTGCCGCCGGCAACGAGCGGGCAGTCGGCGCAAGAGGTACCCTTTTCGCCCGACGTGGCCGTGCATGACGACCCCGAGTTAGTGTAGTTGCCGACGATCTGAAGGCTGTCGTTTATGCCGGTAACCTGGTTCCTGCTGCCCAGGTGATCGTCTACCGTATACCAGTTATAGCCCTGCGACAGGATCGGGCCGTTGGCGCCTCTCACCCCTCCAAGCGCTCCCCCGGGTGCGAAGGAATTACCGCTGCTGTTACAAGCGCTTAGGTCGAGCACAAACATGGCAACCGCTATGGCTGCGACACTGCGGCGCAGCGCAATCGATAAGTGGCTCATAATCAACTCCCTACGAACGCGGCCTAGCCGGCGATTTTGCATGATGATTTCGTCCCTCCATTGTGGTGTTAGCGTTGCACTTTGTCGGAGCGTACCCGATAATACCGTGCAGCACGAAATCCGAGTCTCTTGCGGATCCTGCGATGAGGCAATAATCGTTAATCGCGTTTATTGCCGTATACTTGCCGGTGTTGCCGTCGGCGTTGTCGACGATCGGCACGAAAAAGCCGCCCTTGGAAGCCTCCGGATCCTTAGCAAAGAAACCCGTGGTTACAGGCGTAGCCGAGGTGTTAGGGTTATCGTAATACCCTACGACGTTGTGGTTAAAGTTTACGCCAGTGGCATACAGGTTGTCGCCACTGCACAGACTCGGACACGGGATGCCATAGTAGTTTAGATCGGCGTAAAGCCATCCCTCCGTAACTGTTTTTTCCTTGGAGCCGGTACCGGTTGTATAGGTTAGAGTTCCGACGACATCCCCTAACTGATTTATGCTGGTTGCCTCCGTGGACGCGCCAGCCGGCGTCGCCGTGGGATTGATATCGAGGTAGACGGTACTGCCGCCCTCCTCCGGCGTATAATACTCAAAGGCTTGCTGACTGCAAGCATCGAGGCCCCCGACGTTTTTTTCGTAGTAGCCGACCCCCTCGAGCGAGTCGTTGATCGCGAGCACCTCGGTGACGGCGCAAGGGCCGGCTCCCTGGTTGGGATCGGTGATCGGCGTCCACGAGCTCGAGCTGCCATACTTGTAACTCACGCCGCAGATGTTTGAGGGGCAAAGCGTTCCGCCGGGCTGCCACGAGCCGACCACAGTCAGCCCGGTGAGACCTGGGGTCCCTTCGTCCTCGCCTTGCATGAATACATTGTAATCACCACTAGAGCTATGTGGATCGTTGATCGCGTAAAACGTGTACGGCCCCGGCGTCGAGTTGGGCGTCGCCGTCGGACTGGCGATTTTGCCCACGAAGCTCTGGTACGGGCCTCCACTACAAGACCGGGACGCGCCGACAATCCCTTCATAGGAATTGATGCCAGTTATTTGGTTACAAATACCAGATGCCGTGTTGTAATCGACGTTTTCAAACTCCCAGCATTTGGCTGTGGGGCATGTGAGCGGCCGTAATGGCGCGCGAAATAACGCGGCCTGCTTAGCGTAAACGGGTGCGCCGGAGTTGGCGCTTGCGACGAAACCCGCGATCATAAGGCCAACGATCGCAAGTTTCGCCCGGTTTCCGGATAACCATGGGTAGCGCATATATAAACACCTCCAGGTTAGCGTTGGGAATGGGGCCTGTATTTGAAGGACGGTAACAATTCCCTGTCAAGATGGCTAACAGAAGCTAGCTATAATTAGACTAGGTGCCTTCAAATTCAATCGGCGCTAAAGCGGAAATAAGTGGGCGTTCAAAGATGCTCGCATGGTATGCGCTCGCTAGCTTACCGTGGCATCAAATAATCGGGCGTCCCATAGCGAATTATGGCCTGCCGAGCCGCAGGTTGGAGGAACAGGAAGCGACCATACGTGAGAGGCCGATCAGAAGCGGCGCGCGCGCCAAGTTTGTGCGTTTGCCGATCACGCTTAGCGCGTTGCGCCAGAAGAGGGGCGCAGAGCAAACGCAGGTCGGTGACCCGCAAGCTAAGAGGCGGAGCCCATGAAACGCGGCTCCGCCCCCGGGTTCAAAGCATTCGTCGGGACGAATGCTGCTGGTTATGGCTTGGCGAGCAGCGAACCCGTCGGCTCACCGGCATCGGTGACGGTTGCGAACGGCGTGTACTCGTTCGGCTTGAAGACGTACACGTCGGAGTTCCCCTCGTCGCCGTAGACCGTTTCGCCTTTTGGCTTGCCGTCATTCTGGACGCTCACCGAATAGGGGAAGCCTTGGCCGGCGATAGTCTCGACGGGAGTGGTCGATCCGAGCTTGTAGACTTGGACCCGGTTGCCCGAGCCGTCGGTCACCCAAAGGTAGCCCGTCTTCTGGTCGACCGAGCTCTGGAGCGGCTCCGTAAGGTCTTGCAGATCCAGGTTCGTCACGCTGGAGCCGCCCGCGGGAAGCTCCCAGACGCAACTGCAGCCGAAGTCGGGGATATACAAGTTGCCGCTGGAGTCAAGCGAGATCCCGAAGGGCTCCGACATGCCGGTCACGGTTTTGGTCGGCGACGTGCTGCCGTTGGCGTATTCTTGAATCTCGCCACTTGCGATGAGGCTGACGTAGAGCGTGTTGTGCTTGTCGATCGCTAGGCCAGTCGGATACGTGATGCCGTCGGTGATCGTCGTCTTCAGCGTCGTCGAGCCTTTGGGATACTCTTCGACCTGGTTCAAGCACTGGTCGGCGACATAGAGGGTTTTCTTCTTATCGAGGGCCATGTCGTAGGGGCAGCCCCCCGACGGCTCGGTGATCGATGCGATTGGCGAGGGGTCCCCCGACGAGAGTTGGCTGGTAAGGAAGATATTGATGCTGTAGGTTGAGAAATTTGTTTCGAACAACAGTGATTTCTTCGTAGTGTAGGTCGGGTGAATCGACCGCTGCGCGGCGGCGTGACGCGCCACCGGGAAGAATGCGCCGCTCGGCGTGGTGAGCCGGCTCACGGCGGACCAGGTCGTGCCCGACGGCGCCAAGGAACTTTGTCCTGTGGTGCCGCCACATCCGGCGACGGTGAAGAGCGCCGCCACTACTAGTGCGCGACGCGTGGAGAGTGTCATAGGGAGCGCCTCCGTTAGAACGTAGGGGAAAGGAGCAAGACCTTCACGCCGGGCCCCCTTTTTCCTATTGCCGACTGCGTTAACCGTTTTACTTTCGCAGCACCCTCTGTTTGGCGGAAAGAGGGGAGTCGAAATCGGGCGTCGAGCGAAACCACAGAAATAAGGCTTTGTCAAAGTCGTTAAAGTCGGCATTTTTTCAAGCTGAAGAAACTGAACGTTGCAGCGAGCGTTAGCAGTCGCGTTAGCAGTCCGGCGACAGGGTTCGTTACGACAGCGCCGACCCGCATGAGGACCCGCGGTAGTAGACTGGGAGCTGGCCTTCGTTGCCGATGACATGCGCGGGCAGAGTGCGGACGACTTCGAGGTGGTCGCGGAAGTTTTCAGTTCGAATGAGACCACGCGTCGCGCGTGATTAATGTGCGGCTTCATGATTTTATGCGCGTATGATTCCGTTGTCAAGCGCTGATTCCAAGTGCGCTGATCTCCTCAGC
>Ga0070733_10003140_pt1 | contig 11402 bp, 8 predicted proteins | sample Coa_R1_9_FD_66450 | JGI IMG/M metagenome (GOLD analysis project Ga0070733, IMG submission 66450) | Surface soil microbial communities from Centralia Pennsylvania, which are recovering from an underground coalmine fire - Coalmine... | ecosystem: Environmental > Terrestrial > Soil > Unclassified ... | reverse complement strand
CGGCGCCTTCGTTGCCTGCAGCGGGTTGAACGAAAACGCGCTGGAAGCCCGCGTTCCGCTCGATGGAGGAAACGAGCAGGGGATTCAGGAACAAGCCGCCCGCAAGGCAGAGATTCGGCTCTCGCGTTTTCGCACGGAGCGATTCGAGCCATTCGGTAAGCGCGACGCTCAGCGCTTTCTGAAGGCTCGCGGCGATATTCGCGCGCTGGCTGAGGCTGAGCTGCAGCTTTCCCGCCCGCGCATGCGCGCCGGCAATTTGCAGGCGGTGGTAGAACTCGGGAGCGAAGCAAAGTTCGGTGCCGAATTGGCGAGTGAAATATTTTGCGTTGAGGCGAGGCTCGCCGCGCGGTTGGCGACGGAGCATGTCGAGGAAGACGTCCTCGTAAGGCGCCTCGCCGGAAAGGCTGAGCCATTGGGTTTTGTGCTCGTCCTGATGCGGCGAGAAGCCAAGGAGGCCCGTGATCTGGCTGAAGACCCAGGCGGGCGAATGCGGGAGAGAAATGGACGCGATCTCTCGAATCTGCGAGCCGTTTGCGAGGGCGACGAGTCCGGGGCGATTGTCGCCGCGCTCGTCTAGCGTGACGATTAACGCGCGATCGTAGCCGGAAGCGAAGAAGGCGCTCGATGCATGGCACAGGTGATGGTCGAAGGCGACGACGTCTGCGGAGTCCGGGCCCGCGCAATTCTCGAAGAATGCGGAGATTGTTGAGCTGGCGTCCGAATTCGCCAAAGGCTTTGTTGATGAAGTACGCGCTGGAGAGCGGACTACGAAACGCCATGCGCGCGCGGAAACGTGTCTCGCGCAGGCACGCTTGCGCGGGGCGGCCGGCGATGGCGACGCGGTCCAACTCGCGCCAGCCGATTTCGGATTTGTCGAAGCAATATCGAATGGCCGCTCGCGGAATGCCTTCGACGAAGCGGGCCCGCGTGAGCTTGCCTTCTTCCATAGCCGCGACGATTTTGCCCCCCGCCAGGAGCGCCGCAGCCGAGTCGTGGGCCATGCCGGAGATGCCGAGTATGTGCATGTCCGCTGTTTCTTATCATCACCAAGGGGATGTAACAAACGAATTGCGAGGGTACCGCCGCCAAGGAGAGATCCTTCGACTCCGTTCCGCGCTCGCGGTCTGCGCGGGAAAGGCCAGGAACGCGGAACTTCGTTCAGGATGACAGACCTGAATCCTTCGCAGGACGTGCGGACTGGCCACGCATCAGAAGGCCGCGAATGCCGAGAAGGACAAGGCGCGGCTGGCGAAGGCAAACGTTCCAGAGCACCTTCCAGGCTTCGTCGCGCGAATAGCGGCTGAGCGAACGCTTCGCCGGATCGTTCAACAGGTCCACGAGAAGACTGTAGTCGGCCTGCTGGAAATGGTGGAGGGAGCGCCGGAGAAGGAGATGCAGATCGAGTTCGCGTCGCAATGCGCGCAGTTCGCCTCTCGCGCCGTGCAGGATCGCGTGCGCCACGCCCAACGCGCCGCGAAAACCTGTGACAATGCCGCCGACCGTGGTGACTTTCACCTGTCCGGCCGCATCACCTACCAGATAGACGTCGCCCGAGCCGATTTTTCGCCGCACGGGAATCCATTGCGAGTAGACGGGGACCCGCGCGCCCTGAAATTCGATGGGATCGAGCTTCCGCTTTTCGAGGAAATTTTCCAGATGCTTGCGCACGGCGGGCCCGTGGTCGCCGATCAGGCCGAGAGCGCCTCGCGTCGGCGATTCGGGAATGAGCCAGTAGAAATATGGAGTCTCATGCGGGATGAACCAGATGCGGGCCGTGTCGGGCGCCATGTCTTTCGGCAGGGGGACGAGTGCCTGCACGAGCGGGGCGGTTTCGAGAGGAGCCCAGCCGGCGGCGCGAGCCACGCGGCTCGAAGCGCCGTCCGCGGCGACCACTGTTCCGGCGCGGACTTGTTCCCGGCGGCCTTCGGAGCAGTCCTCTATTTCGAGGGCGAGTCCTGCGCCATCCGGCCGCATCGCATGAAAGCGGCGGCCCAGTTCGACGCTCGCACCGGCCTGGCGCGCTTCGCCGGCGAGGGCTTGGATGAGGGCGCGTCGCTCGATGATCAAGTCGGGACGGTTGAGAGCGATGGTGGCGGAGCGGCCGTCGGTGAAGAGTTCGAAACGGCGAATTTCGTTGACGATGCTGCGTTCGGCCGCGGCGCCCAGCAGCCCTCGCATGCGGTCGGTGACGATCAACGTGCGCGTGGCGGGCTCGAGCGTGTCGATGCGTTCGAACACGCGCACCGGACGGCCGCCGCGAGCGAGCAAGGAGGCGGCGTAGAGTCCGGCCGCGGAGCCACCGACAATGGCAACGGTCGATCGGGCTTCGCTCGCCGAAGCGGCAGGGTTACCCGCCGAACCGCGCGCTTCGAAAAGCGTCTTATTCGTGATTTTTGACAACGATGTTCAACCTTGGCGTTTTTTGAGCCAAGCCCCCGGACCCAGGCTAAAGACAGATTTCGCAACCCGCGAGGACCGGGGAGTGCGACACGCCGAAATTCTTCGATCGAAAAGTATATCTTACACTCTTTGTTTCACCAAAAGAGCGGGGCCGCGCACAGATCGCGGGATCCGCTCCGTCCTCGCCACGTAATCGTTCTGCTAAAACGTCCGATATGCGGAAGCCTAACGAAGGCGGGTTCCGTTAGCACGCCAGCCCGTAAAGAATGGTGGCCCTACTGACTGGCCCTACTGAGAACCACGTGAGTGGCTCTGGGCGTGGAGACGCGCTCGGCGCAGCGGTAGCCGAGCTGGAGCATGTCGATGCTGGAGAAAAGCTGTTCGCCGGAGCCGAGAAGAATCGGTGAGATGGCGAGATGGAGTTCATCGATCAGCCTGGCATGGAGAAACTGCTGGATGGTGGAAACGCCTCCGCCGACGCGAATGTCCTTTCCGTTTGCGGCCGCGGAAGCGCGTTCGAGCGCGGCGTGAATGCCGTCAGTGACGAAATGGAAGGTGGTCCCGCCCGCCATGGGGATTGGCGTTCGCGCGTGATGGGTCAGCACGAAAACGGGAACGTGGTACGGCGGATTTTCGCCCCACCAGCCCTTCCAGCTCTCGTCCGGCCAGGGACCGCGGACCGGCCCGAACATGTTGCGGCCGATGATCCACGCGCCGACATTTTCGAAACTGCGGGCGGCGAAATCATGGTCGATTCCGGTCGCGCCGCCGTCCTTCCCTGTCATCCGTTGAAAAGTCCGAGTGGGGAACATCCAATCGTGCAATGCCAGCCCGCCGATACCGAGCGGGTTCTCACGGCTCTGACTTGGACCAGCTCCATAGCCGTCAATGGAAATTCCAAACGCGTTCACTCTGACCCTGGGCATAAGACCTCGCGGAGCTTCGGATATCTGCGATTTGTAAGCCACGCAAATGATGACGGTGCTGTTTACATTTGACAAGCAGATCGCCAGAACGCATCGGCGGACGCGACTGGCCGGGCTCCTGGAGGTGATTGTATCCCGCTGACCGCAGGCGTAGGATGCGCGGAGGCGGAAGCTTAAAAAAGGGAACGAACTCCTGAGCGATGCGAGCCGAAACGGGTGCAGCTGGTCGAGTTTGCGCGATGGAGCTGGCCGGCATTCCGGGGATTCGTCGAAGGGGAAGCGATGAGTTCAGGACCGGAGATTGACCGCCGGACGTTCATAAAGGTCGGCGGGGCGGTTGCAGCAGCGGGGCTTGCGCCGTCGTTACCCGTGCCGGTGGCGGAAGCGGATGCGCGGCCTGAAGCGAATCCGCCGAGGGAGGCGCCGTACCCCGCGAAGTGGTATCCGTTCACGAAACACCCCGACTCCGATTCGTGCTGGGCGCTGTCGGTGGGTCCGGATGGGCGGATTTACGCGTCGGCGTGCGCGGAGGGCGTGCCCGGCGGCATAGTAAAACCGACGCGCTACAACGAAGATCGCGACAACCTCGACTATCTCTTCGATCTTCCGGCGAAGGTGGACGATCCACCCGACTCGGGCCGCGCGACGCAATGCAAAATCCACTACAGCTTCGTACCGTCGATGCACGACCACGTGCTGTACATGGCGACGCATCTTTCCGCGCCGCCGATCGACCTGCCGCGTTATTCGCCCTGGTACTCCTGGCATGACGAGAAGCGTTGCTTTCGCGGCTCGGCGCTGCTCGCTTTCGACACGCGCACGGACCAGGTTCTCTGGTGGGACACGCTGATCCCAAAAGAGGGCTGCCGCTGCCTGCTGCACGACGAAGAACGCGGCTTGCTCTACGCCATGACTTACCCGCGCGATCATTTCATCATCTACGATCTACGCACGCGCAAGCGGCGCGACGTCGGCCGAATCAGCTCGATCAATCCTCAGTGTCTTTTTCTGGACAAGCGGCATCGCGTGTGGACCAGCAGCGACTACGGGCATCTCGTGCGCTACACGCCGGAAACGGAGCGTCTGGAAATGTCTCCGGGTTTGCTGGCGCACGATCTGAATTACCAGACGGGCTGGCACAGCGTGTTCTATGACATCGCGCCCTCGCCGGACCGCCAATGCGTCTATGCGGTGACGTGGTGTCCGAATCCGCACCTGATGCGCATCTGGCCAAACGAAGGCGAGTGGCCGCGAATCGAAGATTTGGGACCGGCAACGCAGCCCCGCGACACCAGCTTCCCGGTCGATATGTGGGTGGATCACTGTGGCGGGTTGACCTTCGCGGGCGACGGCAAGCTTTACTATGTTGCGTCGCGTTGGCGCGATCCGAAATACAATCCGGGACCAGCGGCCCGGACGAAGGGCGTGGTCTGGCGGCTCGATCCGGAAACGCTGAAGCGCGAGGAAGTCGCTTACCTCGCGCATCCCACGGGCCCGGCGCATTACGTTTCGCGCGGCGCGGTGGACCACAACGGCGATCTATTCTTCGGGCATGTGGGAAATACTCCGTCCGGCATTTTCAAAGTTTCAATGCCGGCGGATCGCAAAAGACCAAACGCGCATCTGCCCATTCGGATGTGGGGGTGATGGCGATGGCGACGCAAGAAAAACTGCGATTCGATCCCAATTCGCCCGAAATCAAAGCGTATTTGAACGGGCTCGCGCACCAGTTTCTCAGCGAGGGCACGATGGTGGCGTTTCCCACGTGTCTTCCGGGCATGACCACGCCCATTCCACACGAAGAGAGCCGGATCACCGCGCTCGACATCAACTCCGGTGGGCACGTCTATGGTGGAACGAGCGGACCCCGGGCGCACCTGTTCGCGGCAGCTTTCCATAATTTGACTGGCATCGTTCTTGATCTGGGCGTTGTGCGGGGCGCGACGAGCACTGCGGCCGTTTGCTGCGGCGCATCGCGCGCAATCGCCTTCCTGAACGGACCGCGCGGCGGGCGCGCCGTGGGTATTCCGTACGTCAATCTGGCCCAGGATTGGATCCAGGAGTGGGGCCTCGAACCGACGGCTCTCCATGATCTGGGCGAGTGCGTGCCGGGAGAACCTGTGATTCACGCGGTCTGCGCCGGCTCTGGAGACACAATCGTCGGCGCCACGACGCGGCACTTGTTCACCATGGCGATTGAGTCGGGAAAGATTGTGATTGTGGGCGAGGCGCCCGGCCAGGGGCATCTCGGTCTGGGCCGCGCGGGAGCGTTCGGGCGCGATGAAGGCGCGCGGCTCTGGTGCTTCGACATTGCTTCCGGGCAAATCCGCCGGGGCGCCATCGACCTGCCTGCGGGTGAGTGGACCGGGCCGCTTCGCTGGGCTCGCGACGGCAATAGCGGTCTGCTCTTCACGGCAGACGATGCCGGGCGGCTGTTCTCGTTCGACGAAGACAAAGGGTTTCGCGCGCGCGGCAAGGCCCATCTGGCTCCGGTTGGCCCGATGGCGGTGGCGCCGGATGGAAGGCTCTTCGGGTCGTGTGGAACGGAGATCGCGAATCTGTTCTGTTGCGACAGCCGCTCGGACAGCGTCACGAATCTTGGCGTCGCCGCATCAGTCCTTCAGGATCGTCGCTATGGCTATCAGTTCGGAGCCGCGGTCACCGGGCCCGAGGGCGAGATCGTCTTTGGCGAGGACGACAACAGCGGCCACCTCTGGCTCTACTTTCCTCGAATCGCAGGCTTGGTGCGGTCTTAGTCGATTCAGTTAGAATCGCTACAGGAGTTCGTTCATGTGCAGGAATATCAGAACGCTCTACAATTTCGATCCGCCTGTGACGCCCGACGAGGTCCGGGCTGCATCGCTTCAGTTCGTGCGAAAAATTACGGGATTCAACAAGCCGTCGAAGGCCAACGAAGCGGCATTTTCAACGGCTGTCGACGAAATCGCGCATGTCTCCATTCATCTTCTGCAGTCGCTCGCCACCAACGCGCCGCCGAAGAATCGCGAAGAAGAAGCCGCCAGGGCGAAGGCTCGCGCCGCCGAGAGATTCGGCGCCTGACGCTGGACCGAGAATCGGAAGGCTGAAGCGAGCCCCGATTTCGCGGCAGGATCAGTCCCGCAGGACGCGGGCCGGATCGGTGCGCATGGCCCGCCATGCCGGCAGCACGCAAGCCGCTATCGAAGTGATCGTGATCACCGCGAACGCAGAGCCGAAGGCCAGTGGGTCGCGCGGACTCACGTTGTAGAGGAGATCTCCCAGCAATCGCGTCAATGCCAGCGCCGCGGCCGCGCCGAACACCGCCCCGCTTACTGCCAACGCCAGGCCGCGCCGCATCACCAGACGAAGTAGATCGGACGGAACCGCGCCCAGCGCCATCCGCAGGCCGAGCTCGCGCGCGCTTTGCGAGACGGCGTACGCCATCACGCCGTAGAGGCCTATGCTCGCCAGCAGAAGCGCCAGACCCCCCAGGATTGCAACCAACGTGACGGCCACGAGCTGGGGCGAAGTCGAGCGATCGACCTGCTCCTGAAGCGTGATCATCTCGTAGAGGGCGAGGTTCGGGTCGAGGGTCCGTACTTCGCGGGCCAGCGCCGCCTGGATGCTCTGGAGAGGCAGCGTCGTGCGAATATTCAGGCGCGGCCCCTTCGCGAAGTCCTGCCGCAGCGGCACGTAGAAAAACGGCGTGGGACCCTCACGCATGCTGTCATATTTCGAATTTGCGGCAACGCCGACGACTTCCAGCCATTTTCCATTCGCCTGAAGACGCCGGCCGACGGGATTGCGCCCGCGCCAGTATCGATTGACCATCGTCTCGTTCACGACCGCCACCAGACGGGCGTTTTCATCGTCGGCGCGCGTGAATTCGCGTCCCGAAATCAGAGGGATGCCCATCGTCGCGAAGTAATCCGGACCCACCTGGTTGTAGGACACCGAGGGCTGCTCGTCGGGAGGCGGCACATAGCCGTCGACGGCAATCGGCGTAGAGGAATACGTGCCGTACCCAAGCGGTGTGAGCCGCGCGAACGCAGCCGACTCGACGCCGGGCAATGACCGCACGCGATCGATCAACTGGTCCTGAAAAACCTTTGATCGCACCTGGTCGTAACCCGAGGCAACCAGCGAAACGCCGGTTTCCGCCACTCGCGCGGTGGAAAAACCCGGGCTTGTCGTGCGAATCTTCTGCAGGCTTTGCATCAGCAGGACCGCGCCGACCAGCAACAGGAAACTCAGAGAGACCTGAACCACGATGAGGCTCGAGCGGACCCATGCCGTTCTGCGCGCGCCCACAACGGAGGTGGATTCCGATTTCAGCGCGCCGGCAATATCGATGTCGCGCGTCTGCAACGCAGGAATCAAGCCGACGATGAGCGTGGCCAGCAGGCAAACGCAGGCGCTCAGCGCCAGCACTCGCCAGTCGATTTCGCCCGGCAGGTACATCATGCGTCCGGCCCGCGCGGGGAATAGCAACGCGAGCGCATGGCGCGACCAATAGGCGACGAGAAGGCCTCCGGCCGCGCCCATCGCCGCAAGCATCAGGCCTTCGGTCAGCAGTTGCCTCAACAAACGCGAGCGCGCAGCGCCCAGCGCTAGCCGGACCGTCATTTCGTGCCGCCGGTGAAACGACCGGACGAGCAGCAGGTTGCCTACGTTCGCGCATGCAATCAGCAGAACAAAGGCCACCACCGCCAGCATGATTTCCAGCGTGGGAAGCAAAGTGCCGGCGTTATTGAACGGAGTCTGCCAAAGAGGCCACAACTTGATGCTGCGCCCGCGATTGGTGGCCGGATAATCCGCCTCCAGCCGGCTCGCGACGGCCGTGATTTCTTCCTGCGCCTGCTCCCGAGTGACGCCCGGCTTGAGCCGCACATACGTCTCGGCCCAGCGGGCGTCGCGGTCCTCGAGTTTGTACCCGCCGCCTTCGAACGTGTCTTCCATCGAGGCGGGAACCCAGAAGTTCATGGCCCAGCCCACGAATGTGCCGTAAAAGCCCTCGGGCGCGACGCCGACAATCGTGTGCGGGACGTTGTTGAGCCGCTGCGTTTTCCCGATGATTCCGGGGTCGCCTTTGTATCGCGTCTTCCAAAGCTGATAGCTGATGACGATTACGGGATGAGCGTCATGCCCGGAGTCTTCGCCCGGCTCGAAACCGCGGCCTAGAATAGGGCGAACGCCGAGGGCGTCAAAATAGTTCGCCGAAACGATGCTTCCTGTGGCGACTTCGGCGCGTTCGCCGATGCTCAGCGTCGCGCCAGTGATTTTGCTCACGATAAATGCGTCGACCAGCCGGCAGCCTCGCTGCAGATCAAGCAGGTCGGGCCATGAAGTTTCGGTGGCATGCGGTTCGCCGCGCGCCGTGCCGGCCAGCGCGAGCATGCGCTCCTGATGCGCCACGGCCGGATAGGGACGAAAGAGGATGCCTTCCACCCAGCTGAACACCGCGGCGTTCGCGCCAATTCCGAGAGTGAGGCACAGAATCGCCAGGGCGGAGAACCCGGGGTTGCGCCGCAATTGCCGAAGGCCATACCGCAGATCCTGGAAGAAGTTCTCGATGATGTCGACGCCGCGCGTCTCGCGGCACTGCTCTTCGATTTGGGCGATTCCGCCCAAGGCGCGGCGCGCCGAGTAGCGCGCCTCCTCCGGGGGCATGCCTTTCGCGAGGTTTTCCCTGATTTGCAGCTCAAGATGGTCGCGAAGCTCGTCTCCCAGTTCCTGGTCCATCCGCGTGCGGCCGAAGAGTGAACGCAATCGCAAGGGCAGTTTGTAAGGCCATTGTTCGAAGCTCATGTCAGCCCCCAGTGCCGGAGACGGCGACGGAGAACGATTTCCAGCAAACGTTTCGAGCGGATCTCTACTCCGAGGAGCGCGACTCCCCTCGGTTACCGAGTTAGACTACGCCTGCCTCCCTCGGTTAGCAAGGGGAACTCGGATCGTCGGCGGCGCGCGATTTCCGTCCGAGACGGCAATCGACCAGGCAGGAGTCGACTCTCAGGTTTGGGGTGCCGGGGAGGATTTGGCAAGTTCGGCGGCGGACTGGCGCTCGTAGGGGACGGTTTCGAGGACGTAGACACCCACGATACCGGCGAGCGACAGCACGAGCGCCAGGAGATAGGAAACGGTCGCGGACAGCCAGGGCAAAGCGAGCCCGCACGCGCCAGAAACGGTGGCCAGGGCGTACATCGCCAGAACGGCGCCGCGATGGCCGAGCCCCAGATTCGACAGGCGATGGGCCGTGTGGTCCTTCCCGGGTGAAGTGAACGGCAGCAGGCCGCGGCGCGCGCGAGAAATCGAGACGAGGGTCGTATCGAAGATCGGAACACCCAGAATCAGAATCGGGACGAGCCACGCGGCTCGAAATGGGGCGCCTTCCGGGCGAATTTTCAGGCCGAGCGTGGCCATCAGGAACCCGAGGAGCATGGCGCCGCCGTCGCCCATGAAGATCTTGGCGGGGTTGAAGTTCCAGCGCAGAAAACCAAGGGCAGCGCCCAGCGCGGCGGCAGCCAGCGTGCGAACCATCACTTGTCCGTTGAGAGTGGCGGACAGAAAGAAGAACGCCGAAGCGATCGCCGCGATGCCGGCGCAGAGGCCATCCATGTGGTCCAGAATGCTGAACGAAGCGGTGATGCCAACGACCCAAAAAATCGTGAAGCCAACGTCGAGAAGGCTTCCGAATCTACCCGGAACGAAATTGGAAAAGAGCGATGCGCGAACGCCTGTCGCGGCAAGGAAAATCGCGGCGATCGGCATGCCGATGAACAGCTTCACCTGGTGATGGAGCAGGCCGCCGTCGTCGAGCACGCCCACAATGGCTAGCAGGCTAGCGCCCGCCAGGATTCCCACGGTCTGCCGCTGAGACACTCCTTCGTGCAGCGTGAACAGAATCGCCAGGACAAATGCAAGGTAGATCGCGATGCCGCCGAGCAGCGGTACCGGCTTGACGTGAACCTTGCGCGGGCCCGGTTGATCGACCACGCCGAAATGCAACGCCAAACGCCGCACGGGGACCGTCAGCCCCAGCGAGGCTATCAGCGCGACGGCAAAGGCGATTAGATCGAATGGAACGGACATTTCGAAAGATTCACCGCCTAGCGGGCGGTCAGCATGGTTTCGAGCACATCGCGGACCTGCTCCCGCTGTTTGCTCGCGAAATACCAATCCATGGTCTTGCGCAGGCCCTCGCGGAAGGGCGTCTTGGGCTCCCAGCCCAAGAGGCTTTTCGCCAGGTGATTGTCGGCAACGCGGTTCACCGGCCCGGTGGGCATATCCTTCAACAAACGAATCTTCGGCTTATAGCCCGCGTTTTCGGTGACCATTTCTGCCGCATCGAGCACGCGGATGCGCTCCATCGTGCCGAGATTCACGGCCGTGCCGTCATTGATTTTCTCGGCGGCTAGGATCGTCCCGCTGACGATGTCGTCCACGTAGGTCCAGTTGCGAATTTGCGTGCCGTCGCCCCAGACATCGAAAGGATCCTGGTGGACGAAGGCGCGCGCGATCATGGCGATCACGGCGTGGTTCTCGACACCCCTTGGCCCGTACACGGTGAAGTAGCGGCAGGAGGCGGCGCCCAGATTGAATTCGCGGTGGTAGGCCTGGAGCGTCATTTCGGCCATCAGCTTGGCCCAGCCGTACATATTGTCGGCATCGTGCGGCGGCTTCACGTCCTGCTCGCGAAGATAGATCTCCTTTTTGGCGTCCGTCTGCATGTAATTGGGGTAGACGCAGCCCGAGGAGGCGTAGACGACTTTCTCGACGCCTGCTTTGACCGCTTCCCAGAAGACGAGACCATCGAGAAACAGGTTGGACGCCGGGCCGGCCTGATGCAAATCGACGTAGCCGCGACCGCCATGATCAGCCGCCAGATGGAAGACCACCTGGACGCCTTCCATGGCGCGGCGCGTCACGCCAGGCTCGCGCAGGTCCGCTTCCGTGAAGGTGACGCGGCCGCTCTTGACGTGGTCTTCGATGTTGCTCAGGCGTCCGCTGGTAAGGTCATCCACAACATGAACTTGAGCGCCGCGCTCCAGGAGCGCATCGACCAGGGTCGATCCGATAAAGGAAGCTCCGCCGGTAACG
>Ga0070733_10003139_pt1 | contig 11403 bp, 9 predicted proteins | sample Coa_R1_9_FD_66450 | JGI IMG/M metagenome (GOLD analysis project Ga0070733, IMG submission 66450) | Surface soil microbial communities from Centralia Pennsylvania, which are recovering from an underground coalmine fire - Coalmine... | ecosystem: Environmental > Terrestrial > Soil > Unclassified ... | reverse complement strand
GTTCCTCTCAGAGGACACCGTCTACAGCCACACCAAGAGCATCCTGCGCAAGCTCGGCGTGCATTCGCGCGTCGAGGCGATCGCGGTCGCCGGCCGGATGCGCCAACCCCGGCTGAGCTGAACCTTTCCGAGTGAGAGATTGGCGCATGCGCCAATCTCAGGTCCGGTGCATGCACCGGACCTTGGGGCGGGTGCATGCACCCGCCCCCCTAGACTCTGGCCCTCAATGCGAGTCGGCATCGTCGGTCTCGGTTATGTGGGGCTGCCGCTGGCCGTCGCCTTTGCAGCAGCGGGCGTCGACGTGCTCGGCGTCGACACCGACGAGGAGCGGATCGCGGCGCTCGCGGCCGGGCGCTCCTACATCGAGGACGTCAGCGACGCGGCGCTCGCGGCCGCTGGCCTTCGCTGCGGGAGCAACTATGCCCCGCTCGCCGACGCCGACGCGGTGCTGATCTGCGTGCCGACGCCGCTGTCGGTCAACCGCGAGCCCGATCTCGGCGCGCTGCTATCGAGCGCCGGCGCGCTTGGCGAGGTGCTCCGCGCCGGCCAGCTCGTCGTCGTCGAGTCGACCAGCTACCCCGGCACGACGCGCGAGCGGGTCGCTCCCGTGCTCGAGCGCGGCGGCCTGCGCGCGGGGAGCGATTTCAACCTGGCGTTCTCGCCCGAGCGCGTCGACCCCGGCCGCACCGACCACACGCTCGCGAGCACTCCTAAGGTCGTCGGCGGGCTGACGGGCGCCTGCACCGACCGCGCGGAGGCGCTCTACCGGCTCGTCTGCGACGACGTCGTGCGCGTCTCAAGCCCCGAGGTCGCCGAGCTGACGAAGCTGCTCGAGAACATCTTCCGCGCCGTCAACATCGCCCTCGTCAACGAGCTCGCGATGCTCACCGACCGGATGGGGATCGACATCTGGGAGGTGATCGACGCCGCGGCGACCAAGCCGTACGGCTTCATGCGCTTCGAACCGGGGCCCGGCATGGGCGGCCACTGCCTCCCGGTCGACCCGTTCTATCTGTCCTGGCGCGCGCGCGAGTTCGACATGCCGGTCGAGTTCATCGAGCTCGCCGGCAAGCTCAACCAGCAGATGCCTTACCACTGCGTGGCGAAGCTGCAGCGGATGCTCAACGACCGCAGCCGCGCCGTGAACGGCGCGCGGATCGCGCTGCTCGGCGTGAGCTACAAGCCGGGCGTCGGCGACACCCGCGAGTCACCGGCGCTGAAGCTCGTCGAGCTGCTGCGCGCGCTCGGCGCCGACGTCGTCTACCACGACGCGCTCGTGCCGGCGCTCGACGCGCTCGGGCTGCGCTCGCTGCCGCTGGATGAGGCGCTGCGCGGCGCCGATTGCGCGGTGATCGTCACCGCCCAGCCGGGTGTCGACCACGACGCGGCCGCGGCGGCCGTGCCGTGCCTGCTCGACCTGCGCGGCGTCACACGGCCGGCGGCGAACGTGGTGCGGCTGTGAGCGAGGTCACGCTCGCGGTCGCCGGGCTCGGCCATTGGGGGCCGAACCTCGCGCGCAACGTCGCATCGATTCCGGGCGCGCGGCTCGCCTGGTGCTGCGACCCCGACGAGGCGGCGCGCGAGCGGCTCGGGAATGCCGCCGCCGGCGCGCGGATGACCGCTTCGCTCGAGGAGGTGCTCGCCGACCCGGCGCTCGACGGGGTGCTGGTCGCGACGCCGGTCGGGACCCACACCGACGTCGCGGTGGCGGTGCTCGAGGCGGGCAAGCACTGCTTCGTCGAGAAGCCGCTCGCCGACTCGGTCGCCGGAGCGCAGCGGGTCGTCGAAGCCGCCGCGGCGGCGGGGCGGGTGCTGATGGTCGGGCACCTGCTCGAATACCACCCCGCGGTGCTGATGCTCGCGCGGCTGATCTCCGACGGCGAGATCGGCGACCTCCACTACATCTACACGCGCCGCCTCAACCTCGGGCAGCTGCGCGCGGACGAGAACGCGCTGTGGAGCCTCGGCGCGCACGACGTCGCCGTGATCCTCGGGCTCGTCGGCGACGAGCCGGTCGAGGTGCAGGCGCGCGGGGCGAGCTACATGCGCCCCGGCGTCGAGGACGTCGTCTTCGGCTTCATGCGCTTCGAGTCGGGGCTCGCCGCGCACATGCACCTGTCCTGGCTCGATCCGCACAAGGAGCGGCGGCTGACGGTCGTCGGCTCGCGGCGGATGGCGACCTTCGACGACATGGAGCTCGGGCGCAAGCTGACGATCTACGACAAGGGGTTCGATGAGCGCGCCGGCTCCTGGGGCGAGTACATCGCCCGCTCGGGGGCCTCGGAAAGCCCGCGCGTTCCCGCCACCGAGCCGCTGCGGCTCGAGGTCGAGCACTTCGTCGAATGCATCCGCGAGGGGCGCGCGCCGCGCTCGGACGGCGAAAGCGGGCTGCGCGTCGTGCGCGTGCTGGCGCGGCTGCAGGAGTCACTCGAGCAGGGACGCGCGTGAGCATGCACGCCGATCCGCGGGCTCCGGGACTTCACGTCGGCTCGGGGGTGTCGCTCGCCGAGGACGTCGTCCTCGGGGTCGGCGTGACGATCCACGACGGTGTTGCGGTCGCGGCGGGCTGCGTCATCGGCGACGGGGCGGTGCTCGGACGCCGCCCCTTCCTCGCCGCGCACTCGAGCTCACCCCGCTCTGATCCCGGTGCGCTCGTGCTCGGCGCCGGCGCGAGCGTCGGCGCGCTGGCGGTCGTCTTCGCCGGCGTGCTGCTCGAGGCGGGGGCGATCATCGGCGACCAGGCGTTCGTGCGCGAGCGGGCGCGGATCGGCGCCGGCGCTGTGGTCGGCCGCGGCAGCGTCATCGACCCCGACGTCATCGTTGGCGCCCGCGCGCGGATCCAGACCAACGTCTACCTGACCGGCGGCAGCGTCGTCGAGGAGGACGTCTTCATCGGTCCCGGCGTCGTTACGACCAACGACGACACGATGGCCCGCCACGACGACTCCTACGAGCTGCACGGCGCGCTGCTTCGCCGCGGCTGCCGCGTCGGCGGCGGAGCGGTCCTCGTGCCCGGCGTGACGGTCGGCGAGGAGGCCTTCGTGGGCGCCGGCGCGGTCGTCACGCGCGACGTTCCGCCGCGCGCGGTAGTGCTCGGCGTCCCGGCGCGGGTCGTCGGCGAGGTCAGCGACGACGAGCTGCTCGAGCGCTGGCGCTAGGGGTTTAGCGCGGCGGCGACGGCGGCGGCGACCTGCTGCACCTGTTCGCTCGTCAGCGCCGGACCCATCGGCAGGGCGAGGTTGGTGGCCGAGGCCGCGTCGGTATGCGGGAGGCTCGCCTCGCTACGCAGCGGCGCCTGGCGGTGGATCGGCACGCGGTAGTAGCCGCGCGTCTCGATCCCGGCGTTTGCCAGGGTCCCGGCGAGGGCCTCGGGGTCGGGAGTGCGGACGACGTAGAGGTGCCACGCCGCCCGCGCGCCGGGCGCGACCGTGGGTAGCGTCACGTGCTCGCCGAGGCCCGCCTGCTCGTAGGCCGTGCCGACCGCTTGGCGGGCCGACGCCCAGCCGTCGACGTGGGGCAGCAGGACGCGCAGGATCGCCGCCTGGATCGCGTCGAGGCGCGAGTTGTAGCCGACGAGCTCGAAGCGCTCCTTGTCGCGCGAGCCGTGGAAGCGCAGCATGCGGACGCGCTCGGCGATCGCGGCGTCGCTGGTCGTGATCGCGCCGCCGTCCCCGAAGGCGCCGAGGTTCTTGGACGGATAGAAGCTGAACGTCGCGGCCGTCGCGAGCGCGCCCGGCCGGCGGCCGTCGGCGGCGAGCGAGCCGGCGGCCTGCGCGGCGTCCTCAAGGACCGGCACGCCGAGCGCCTCGATCTCGGCGACCGGCGCGAGGTTGCCGAACAGGTGGACCGCGATCACGGCCTTGGTCCGCGGCGTCAGCGCGGCTCTGACCGTTTCGGCGCTCAGCATGGACGTCGCGGGGTCGATGTCGGCGTAGACCGCGGTCGCGCCGGTGTGCGGGACCGCCTCGGCGGTTGCGTAGAAGGTGAACGAGGGGACGACGACCTCATCGCCGGGGCCCACGCCCATCGCGCGCAGCGCGATCGTGATCGCGTCGGTGCCGTTGGCGACGCCGATCGCGTCGCGGGCGCCGACGTAGTGCGCGAACTCGCTCTCGAACGATTCGACCTCGGGGCCGAGGATGAAGCGGCCGCCGTCGAGGACGCGCTCGATCGCGCCGCGAAGCTCGGCCTGGAGCGGCTCGAGCGGCGTGGCGGTGTCAAAGAGCGGAATCGGCATCGAGCCTGAGGCTAGACGGCGCGGCGGCACGGGGCGCGGCGCCGCCGGCAACGGCGGGAGCGCCGACTAGCATCTGCTGGGATGAAGGCGGTCATTCTCGCTGGTGGCCTGGGGTCGCGGCTCGCCGAGGAGACGGCGCTTCGGCCCAAGCCGATGGTCGAGATCGGCGGCAAGCCGATCCTCTGGCACATCATGAAGCTCTACTCGGCCCACGGGATCGACGACTTCGTGATCTGCCTCGGCTACAAGGGCTATCTGATCAAGGAGTACTTCGCCAACTACCACCTCCACACGTGCGACGTGACCTTCGACGTCGCGGCCGGGACGTTCGAGGTCGACCGCTCGCAATCGGAGCCGTGGCGCGTGACGCTCGTCGACACCGGCGACGCGACGATGACCGGCGGACGGATCGCGCGCGTGCTACCGCAGCTCGGTGAGGAGTTCTGCCTGACCTACGGCGACGGCGTCGCCGACCTCGACATCGGCGCGCTGATCGCCTTCCACCGCGCGCAGGACGTGCTCTGCACGGTGACCGCCGTCCAGCCGCCCGGCCGCTTCGGCGCGCTCGAGCTCGATCCCGAGCGTGACCGCGTGAGCCGCTTCCAGGAGAAGCCGCGCGGCGACGGCACGTGGATGAACGGCGGCTTCTTCGTCTGCTCCTCGCGCGTCGGCGACTACATCGCCGGCGACGACACCGTCTGGGAGCAGGCGCCGCTGCAAAGCCTGGCGCGCGACGGTCAGCTGGCCTCCTTCCGCCACGAGGGGTTCTGGCACGCGATGGACACGCTGCGCGACCGCAACAGCCTCGAGGAGCTGTGGGGCTCGGGCCGCGCGCCCTGGCGGGTATGGGAGTAGACCCGGGGTTCTGGCGCGGGCGCCGCGTCCTGCTCACCGGACACACGGGCTTCAAGGGCAGCTGGCTCTCGCTGTGGCTTCAGGAGCTCGGAGCCCAGGTCGTCGGCCTCTCGGTCGACATCCCGACGAGCCCGTCGCTTTACGAGCTCGCCGGTCTCGAGCGCTCGATGGAATGGATCCGCGCCGACGTCCGCGACCACGACGCGGTGCGCGCGGCGATCGACCGCGCCGCGCCGGAGATCGTGATCCACATGGCGGCGCAGGCGCTCGTCCGCCGCTCGTTCGCGCAGCCGCGCGAGACCTACGAGACGAACGTGATGGGCACCGTCAACGTGCTCGAGGCCGCGCGCGGGCGCGATGAGCTGCGCGTGCTCGTCAACGTCACCTCCGACAAGTGCTACGAGAACCGGGAGTGGGAGCGCGGATACCGCGAGGGCGACGCGCTGGGCGGCAGCGATCCCTACTCGAGCTCGAAGGGAGCCGCGGAGCTTGTGACCGACGCCTACCGGCGCTCCTTCTTCGCCGGCCCGGAGGCGACGCGAATCGTCTCCGCGCGCGCCGGCAACGTGATCGGCGGCGGCGACTGGAGCGAGGACCGCCTCGTCCCCGATCTGATCAAGGCGGTGCTCGCCGGCGCGACGCTGCGCGTGCGCAACCCGACGGCGGTCAGGCCGTGGCAGCACGTGCTCAACCCGCTGAGCGGCTACCTCGTCCTCGCGCAGGCCGCCTGGGAGGACCCCGCGATCGCCGGCGCCTGGAACTTCGGGCCGCCCGACGACGACGCCCGCCAGGTCGGCTGGGTAGTCGAGCAGCTGGCGGCACGCTGGCCCGGCGGGGTTCACTGGGAGCGCGACGAGGGCGACGCTCCGCACGAGGCCCACTACCTCAAGCTCGACTCCTCGCACGCCCGCTCGAGCCTCGGCTGGCAGCCCGCCTGGAGCCTCGAGCCGGCGCTCGACGCGACCGTGTCGTGGTATCGCAGCTACGCCGACTCGGGCGATCTGCGCGCGCTGACGCTCGCGCAGATCGGCGAGTTCTCGGCCGTTTAGCGCGCCGCGCGCTCGAGCGTGTCGAGCACGACCGCGGGGTCAAAGCGCGCTTCGAGCTCCGCCGCGCTCGCCGCGGGCTGTGTCGGCGCCGTCAGCGCCGCCGCGAGCTCCTCCGCGGTCGCGTAGCGGCGGACCGGGAGGCCCTCGTACTCCGATTGCCAGATGTGCGCGCGCACGATCGCCGGACGGCCGTGGGCGAGCGCCTCGAGCACGACAGTCGGCTGGCCCTCGGTCGCCGTCGAGGGCACGACGATCAGATCGACCCCGGCGAGGAAAGCGCCGACGTCAGCGACGTGGCCGAGCAGCTCGACGCGCTCGCCGAGACCGTGTGCGTCGATGCGCGCCCGCACGGCGTCGCTGTAGCCGGCGTCCTGGAAGGGCGCGGCGACGCGCAGTCGCGACCACGCCTGCGGCGAGCTGGCGAGCTCGTCGATCAGCTCGACGATGCCTTTGCCGGCGAACATCCGCGAAAGCACGCCGACGAGCGGCGGTTTCGCCGCGGGAGCCGGCGCTCGCGCCGCCACGATGCTCTGGATCTCGGCGGGCGTCAGGAAGTTCGCCACCCGCGCGACGCTGCGTCCGGGAAGCGCGGCGCGGTAGGTCTCAACACCCGCGTCGCCGATCGCCGCGACGCCGCCGAAGCGGCGCAGCGACCAGCGTGCCGATGGCCGCCGCGCGCTGTCCTGCTCGTGCATCAGCGAGACCAGGCGCAGCCCGCGAAGGCCGCGCGTCGCGAGGATCGCGTAGGCCTGGGCACGCGCGGTGTTGGCGACGAGCAGCGTGTCGCGCGGCGCGCGCGCCAGCAGCCGCCGCAGGCGCCACAGCGCCACCGCAGCGGGGGCGGCATAGCGCGGCGCGGGCAGCGGAAAGTCGGTGGCGAGCACGGCGACGCCGGCGGCGCGGGCACGGCTCGCGAGCTCGCTGCTATCCGGGCAGATGATCAGGGCCTCGCGGGGCTTGGCGCCCAGCCAGCTGCACAGGCGTATCGCAAAGGCCTCGGCGCCGCCCATGATCGGGGCGTCGTCGATGACCCAGACGGCGCCCGCGTCAGTCGCCGGCACGAGCGCTGAAACGGACGCGGGCGCGCTGCGGCTGATCGGCGGGGCGCGGGATCCCGCCGCGCCGGGTGTCGTCGGATTCGGTGAGGCTGAAGGCGGCGCGCAGGAAGTAGCTCTGGCCGGTGGGGTGGAAGTTGACGAGCCCGAGCGGCCGCGCGAGGTTCTGATCGATCTCGACGCGCACGTGATGCTCCGCGTCGCCGATCAGCAGCAGACCCTCAGTCACGCCGAGCCCGATCCGCGCCGAGACGAGCGCCGAGACGGAGGAGCCATGGTCGAACGCCTCGCCGCCGAGCGCGTGCCGTTCGAGGCTCGCGCCGCCGTTGTGGGTCGCGTACCACAGCGAGGCGATGTCGAAGGCCTCGGGGTTGAGCGTCAGGTGGCCGAGGCGCAGCGAGCCCGGCGGCAGCTCGCTCCAGCGGAGCGTCCAGGTGAGCTCGACGCTGCCCGCGGCGCCGTCGATCGCGACGGACTTCTCGATCAGACCGAGCGGGCTCTCGTAGACGCCGTGCACCGTCAGGGTGTCGCCGTCCTCGCTGAATCGCGGCGTCATCGGCTCGAGGTCGGTGACCTTCTGGCGCAGCGGCGCCTCCTGCACGAGGTTGCCGGTGTACCAGTCGGCGCTGAGCTCGATCAGCTCGAAGTAGCCGTGGTCGATTCCTCCGAACAGCGACTGCTCACCGATCGAGCGGTCGACGAAGGAGGCGATCGCCAGACCGCGTCGCGTGTTGAGGACGACCTCGAGCTCGCCGCGGCGGATTCGCAGCAGTCGCCCCTCGAGCTCGACTCCCGCCGGCGGCGCTTCGACGCCGTCTCCGGCGGCCGCCGGCACGAGCGTGGGTGTGACGCCCACGCGCGCCTCCATCGCGGCGAGCCGCTCGAGCAGCCCGCTCCAGCGCGCCTGTGTGATGTGGGTGCGGAAGTCGGACGCCCACAGCGCGCAGAGCTCGCGCCAGTCCTCGGCGCTCTCGTTGCCGTCCGAGCGCAGGGCGTCGTAGATTCGCCAGCAGCGCGTGTTGATGCCGACGTCGTCGCGGCCGGTGACCGCCCAGCGTGAGATGTTGTACTTCTCCTGCTTCTTGACCGGGATCGGCTGCGCGGGCGCCTCGAGCGCGAGCGGCTCGCCCGGCTCGAGCGTCGCGAGCACGTCGCTCGGCAGCGCGGGCGTGCCCAGGCCGGCGGCGTCGATCGCGTGCAGCCCGGCCGCGATCCGGTCCCACTCGCGCTCGGCCAGCTCGGGCTCGGCGGCAAAGCGCCCGGGGCGGCGGTCGAAGACCTCGGCGTCGTTGGCGTAGAGCATCAGCGCCCCGCCGCCGTCGGCGACCGTCTCGGCGACGAAGCGCACGTAGTCATCGAGCGTCATCTCCCCGTGCGCGTGGCGCTGGAACTTCTGGAAGGCGATCGACTCGCTCCACAGCAGCGGGATCGATCCGTCGGTTCCGCGCGCGAGCTGCGGGTGCTGGCGCAGGCTGCGGTCCCAGTTGAGGTGCGAGCGGTAGGCGTTGTCCCAGTCGGCGATCACCGCCTCGAAGCCGGCCTCGCGATAGATGTCGACGAGTCCCGGCGAGTAGGCCTGCTCGCTGATCAGCGCGACACGCGGGCGCGTGTCGAGCAGTTCGGCGTACGAATCGAAGCCGAGCCGTAGATTCCAGCGGTTGACCTCCGCGGGCAGCAAGGGCGCCGCGCACTGTGCGTAGCCGCTGCCGACCAGCTCGACGCGCCCCGCCCGGATCAGCTCGCGGGTCTGGGCGATCCAGTCGGGGTCGTGAGCGGCGATCTGCTCGAGCGTCCAGCCGGACGCCTCGATCGCGATCGGGAACGGCGCGCGTTCGGCGAGTGCGAGCATCGGGCGGTAACACAGCGCGACAACCTCGGCCTGGTCGGCCTCCTCGAGCGAGGAGTAGGCGAGGTTGAGGTGAAACATGCAGACGAGCAGCGTCGCGCGCCGATCCGCGCGCTCGGTGCCCGGGCTGCCGGCGGCCGTCCGGCTTGCCACCTCAGGCGAGCTCCGCCCAGCGGCTCGGGTCAAGCAGTCGAGCGTCGAGACCCTCGCCCCAGTGTCCGTCGAGTGCGCGGGCGGCGTCGAGGAAGCGCTCGGCCCCGTCGAGGAGCTCCTCGAGCTCCTCGACGTCGCGTGGCCCAAGCAGCGTTGCGCTGATCCCGGGCCGCGTCAGCGCGAAGGCGACCGCGGCGCCGGGCAACTCCTCCCAGCTGCAGTCAAACGCCGCGCGGAAGGCGTCGGCGGCTGCTCTTAACGGCGCGAACGCGCCGCCGAGCTCGCGCCCCGCCGTGCTCAGCACGCCGCGCAGCAGGACCGAGCGCCCGATCAGGCTCGTGCCGCTCCGCTGCGCGGCGGCCGCCAGCGTTCGCTCGGGGCGGCGGTCGAGCGCGCTGTGGGCGACCTGGACGGCGTCGAAAAGCGGGCACTCGATCGCCGCGAGCGCGTTGTCCTCGCCGTAGACGCTCGCGCCGCAGGCGCGCACGATGCCCTCGTCGCGCAGCGTCTCGAGCGCGGCCACGACATCGCCGTGCTCGATCAGCACGCGATCGGCGTTGTGGACCGCCAGCACGTCGATGCGCTCGCGCCGCAGCAGCCTCCGGCTGCGTTCGGCCGAGCGGCGGACGTGCTCGGCCGTCGCCGCCCGATCGAGCGCCTCCCAGCCCTGCGGCGGGATCGCGAGCTTGGTCGCGATGACGCAGTCGGCGCCCTCGCACGCGGCTCCGACCGCCGCCTCGCTGTCGGCGTAGGCGGGTGCCGTGTCAATCAGCGAAACGCCGCGCGCGAGCGCCCGCTCGATCGCCGTAGCGACGCTCTGCGCCGGCGGCGCCGGCCGCTGTGCCCCGGGGGCTCCGTAGGGGACGGTGAGCGCGGCTGTGCCGATCCCGAGCGCGCCGACCCGGACGTCTGAGCGGCCGAGGGGGCGCGAGCGCTCGCAGAGGCTCGCGAGCGAGCCGCCTCGCGGTGGCATCGTCACCTCGCGCCCGCTAACCGTGTGAGCGGAAGACGACACCCGGTGCCGGGCCCTCGAGTTGGGAGGCGACGTCGCCTGCGACGTAGGCCGCCTCCATCCGCTCGAACGCCGCTTCGACGACCGACAGCGTGCGCTCGATGTCCGCCTCGGTGTGGCTGTAGGTGGGGAAGATCGGCACGCCGAACAGCACGCCGCGCTTGTGCGCCTCCTGAAGGAAGAGCGCGCGCAGCTCGATTGGCGCGGCATCGTAGCTGCCGCCGAAGGTGATCCCGGAGCGCGGCGGGTTGCCGCCCAGTGAGACGTCGAAGGAGACCTGCTCGCCTAGTCTGCGGACGCCGCCGCGCAGCTGCTCGCCGCGCGCCCAGATGTGCTCGAGCACCGGCTCGGACTCGATCACATCAAGCGTCGCGAGCGCCGCGGCGAGCGAGACCGTCTCGCCGGAGTAGGTCATCGAGAAGAAGATCTCCTCGAAGGCCTCCATCGCCGCCGCGCTGCCGACGATCGCCGACAGCGGATAGCCGTTGGCGACCCCCTTGCCGTAGCACGCGAGGTCGGGGCGGATGCCGTAGAGCTCCTGCGCCCCGCCGAGGGCGTAGCGGAAGCCGGTGACGATCTCGTCAAGAACGAACAACGCGCCGTGGCGGTGCGTTGCGTCGATCGCGGCCTGCAGGTAGCCCTCGTCGGGCTCGGTCCCGGGCAGTTCCATGACGACCGCCGCGACCTCGTGCGCGGACAGCGCGGCCTCGAGCGCGGCGAGGTCGTTGAAGGGCACCGAGTGGGTCAGCTCGACGTGCAGCCTGGGAATACCGGCGTTGCGCTCGGTGGTGGCGATGTACCAGTCGTGGTACCCGTGATAACCGGTTGCGATCACGTGCTCGCGGCCCGTGAGGGCGCGCGCGGCGCGCACCGCGCCGCCGGTCGCGTCGGCGCCGTTCTTGGCGAAGCGCACGCGCTCGGCGCAGGGGATGACGTCGACCAGCCGCTCGGCGAGCTCAACCTCCTTGGGGTGCATCAGCGTGAACGTCGTGCCCTCGTGGATCTGGGCGATCACGGCCGCGGTCACCGGCGGGTAGTCGTAGCCGAGCAGGATCGGCCCGAGCGCCATCGGGTAGTCGATGTACTCGTTGCCATCGACGTCCCACACGTGGCAGCCCTTCCCGCGCGCCAGGTACTTGGGCGAGACCCCGTCGACGAACTGGGACGGTCCCTTGCTGAGGGTCTGCGTTCCGGCC
>Ga0070733_10003138_pt1 | contig 11407 bp, 27 predicted proteins | sample Coa_R1_9_FD_66450 | JGI IMG/M metagenome (GOLD analysis project Ga0070733, IMG submission 66450) | Surface soil microbial communities from Centralia Pennsylvania, which are recovering from an underground coalmine fire - Coalmine... | ecosystem: Environmental > Terrestrial > Soil > Unclassified ... | reverse complement strand
CTCCGCCGGGAGCTGAGGCCTCTGATCTGCCGGTACCCCACCGACTTCGGCTTCCCCAACTACGCAGGTGCCTGCGGCATCGCAGCATACTCGATGTGCTCGCTGCTCCGCCGCCTGGATCACAAGCCCAAGCTCGTCATGTCGGGCGGCCCGTTCCCGGGCAGCAGGCACTGTTGGACTGAGGTGGACGGTTTCATCGTTGACCTGACCGCAACCCAGTTCGACTACACCAGGCCTGTCCAGGTCGTCACCCGGCCGAGCGAGTGGCACAAGCCATGGCTCTGCGAAGGTCGGGATGCGCTAGCACGCTTGTGGGAGTGGGACAACCAAAGCCCACAACGTCACCGACATGCCATCAACGCTGCAGTGAAGAGGGTCCTGACATGGAAGACACGTACCGCATCGCCTTCTCTGTGAAGTACAAGCGACCCGGCTGCATCCTGTTGCAAGCCGCGATGGGCGGTACTGTCCCTGATGAGGTCTTCCACCGCTTGTTCCCAGCCGAGGTCTGGATTGCGGGCGGCGAACGCGAGTGCCCGGGCGGCATGGCGAGCCTGCAGGTGTACCCGGCAACGCCCGACCAGCTCAAGAGCCTCAGCATCATGGCAGCCGCAGCGACAGCTCAACAGAAAGCGAAGTGAACCGTGTCCAGCAAGAAAGTGCCCCTCAACCGTGACGATGCTGAAGGCCTCAAGTCGAGGCTCAAGGAACACGCCAGCGAGATCAAGGCGTTGCTCCGCGAGTTCCCAGGCATGGACCGGAAGACTGAGGATGCCATCGAGCACGCCTGGGAGTTGCTGTCCGACGCGAGCAAGGCCCTCAAGCTCCCTCCGAAGCCGCCCCAGAAAAAGCCCGAGCCCTACAGGGGTGGTGGAACCTGGCACCCGGCCGGCATGATGCCCGGTGGCAGGTACGCTCCGCGACCTCGCTCAGCCGAAGAGTGGTGATCAGGCGAGGCTGAAGCACTGGGAACTGTTCCAACCCAGGCGTTCACCGAAGAGCACCAACACCTCGAGGTGCTTGCCCTCGAGCTGCCACCCGTCCCGTGGGTGTGTCTCGATCGTCTGTGTCGCCACGACGATGCCGACCTCATCCTTCACCAATCTGCCCGTGATGGCGTTGCCTGGGTTCTCAATGGGCTCCGGGAGCTTCGTCAACAGGATGCGACGGCCGAACTTCTCGTCTGTCTTCTTCCAGTCGACCGGGTCGACCTTGATGAGGTCTCCGGGCTTCACTCTGCGCCACGGAGCCGCGCCAGGTCGGCGATGAAGTGACCCAGCTTGGCATACTCGGTGCTGAGCTCGATCAACGACTGTGGCCTGCACCAGCCCGCACCGATCTTGCGGGTCTTGCGCCCCTCGATGTCCTGGAACAGGCCATAGACGGGCTTGATCTTGAGCTGCGCATCGGCCTGGTACTTGGTGCCGTTGGCCAGCTTCTCCTCCCTTGGGGGCGTCACCTCAGTGACGATGTAGAGCAGGCCACCAGCGATGCCCTGGTAGTTGCAGGTGCAGATCTCACCGACACGCCACGGGTAGTCGGAGTCGAACGGGTTGCTGCCTTGCCACGTCATTCCATGCCTCGCTTTCGTGCTTCTTCTCGGATGAAGTTGCCAAGCTTCATATACTCAGTGCCCAAGTCCACCAGCGTCAAGGGCTGGCACTGTTGGGCCAGCACGATCGTCTTCTTGCTGTGGGTGCCGAACAGCGGCGTTGCCTGCTCGAGCCGGAGACGGGTGTACCGCTGACGTGAGCCGACCTTGGCATCGTCCCTTGGGGGCATCACCTCAACAACGCGGCTGATGATGCCGATCCAGCGTTTGCAGAGGTCGCCCGCTCGCCAGACGTGTTCAGATGCTCCAACCTTGGGCATTCTTCCACCAGCCTCCCGCTTCGTTGACGTGCTTCAGGGCCATCAGCACCGGGTCAGTCGCGTCCTGGTCGTCGAACCAGATGACGAACAGGTGGCTCCCGTCGAAGTCAGTGCCCTCGGGCGGTGTGAAGCAGCTGAGCCATGCCATCATGACCCGATCGGGCAGGCTCTCCAGCGGCTTGCCCGTGTACCCTGGCCAGGTGCACACCCGGGGCGTGCCGTCGGGCTTCAGGATGGGGGTTCGCTTGGGCGGGACCACCAGCGTCGGGCGACCCTTGCCCCAGATGTCTTCCGCGGTGCACTTCGCCGCGTCAATCATCATGTCTGCTGAGGGCACTCCCATCAGGACACCCGAGTACGTGTCGTGGACGTAGTAACTATCGAGCCCGACTTTCACTCCGTCAACTGAGGTGCCTGAAGGCTGCATGCCGCCATTGTCCTACAGGTTGTCGTGTTGTACCACGTCAGTGAAAGTCCAGCCCTTCACGTGGTATGATTTGACCATGGAGCCAACCCCGCAGGCACTGGAGGAGGCTGAGCTCTCAGGCGAGGACCTCATCTCGAACGAGGCTCGCTTCGAGCGCTGGCAGGCACGACGTCCCAACATCGACCACCTGGCCAGTGGGGTCCATGTCGACCCGGGTGACGGGTCGGTGGTCCCGCTCTTCGACGTGGGCGACCGCATTGTGGTCGACCGTCGGACGACCTTGCTCAGGGGCACCCCCTGGCTGGAGACCATCGTCGGCAAGGTCCGGAGCATCGACGACGACACGGGCCTCGTCACTGTCTGGGACGAGGACAGCGACCCCCGCAACCCGCCCTGTCGTTACACCAACTTCAAGGACGCCCTCCACATCTTCAAGCTCGCGCCGGCCCGTGGCAACCCATTCGAGCCGCCGCCCCCGCCCAAGCAGCCGAAACCACAGCGGCTGCCGGGCCAGAAAGGCCGTGGGCGGCCCAAGGGCAGCAAGAACCGTCCCAAGGATGTCATCAAGGCCGAGCGAGAGGCTCGCAAGGTAGCAAAGGGGAAGGCGTGATGCACCCGTACCGGGACAGCCTCAGTGGCGAAGCGGGCATCCGCGAAGCACAGCACATCGTCACGACCGTGCTGGTCTGGAGTGATGAGCTGACGCCCAACCAGTGGCGACGTCTCGTGGACCGGCACCGAAAGCTGTGTGGGGAGCTCCAGATCTGGGTATGGTCCCAGTTGACCGCCGGGGGCATCAAAGAACTGGAGCTCGTCAAGCTGGTCCACGCTCACTTCGTCGACAACGTGTATCTGGTCTTCGGCGTCCCCACTCGGGAAGAAAGGCAGGCTGCGTGATGATGCCGTTTTTCGGTGCGGTGATCGCGGACAAGAAGGACGAGGCCAAGATGAAGCCAGGCACCGTGCCCTGGGCCCACATCAAGAAGCGCGACAACCGCTCGTACTGCGGTGAAGAGGTCAAGGAGAACTCGGAGTACATGTTCAACGATGCGGGCCATGCCGTCCGCAACTACAAGGACAGCAAAACCATCCGAGCCTGCCCCAAGTGCGTCGCTGAGTGCGAGGCAGCGGGGGTCGGCACCGTCAAATTCATGGCACCCATGGCAACCCGCGGAGAGGAGAACAACAAGTGAGCCAGTACACCCCCGACCTCGACGACCCGTTCGGCTTGGACGAGCTGACAGAGGAGGACATGTCGGACATCACCGTCGTCCCGTCAGACGAGCCCATCGTCACCATCATCCCCTCGTCGATGATCCCGTCTGCGGCCATCGTCGCCACGCCGACAGGCGACGAGATCGTCCCGCTCCAGGACTTCGAAGACAAGACGGTCATCATGAATGCCGTCGAGCTCGCTGCTCTGCTGGAGGACTCGGGTCCACACACCCACAAGACGGTGCCCAGCTTCCACGCTGTCAAGGCAGTCACATGAAGATCATTCGACAACCCAAGCCTCCTATGAAAGAGGTCGAGTGCACCTGCCAGGAGTGCGAGACAGTCGTCTCCTGCGAACCGAAGGACTTCACCTACTTCTCCGACCAACGGGACGGGGACGCTCTCAAGTGGCAGTGCCCGACCTGCCACCGCGACAACTACGTCGCAGTGACTGTCGTCGGCCGCGCCTTCGCGCGCTTGGTACGTCAATGAGCGAGATCGCCACAGACATCCTGGTCTGCATGCCTGCAGGCATCGCGTTGCTGATGTTCCTCTGCGTCGCAGGCGGTTGGGGGCTGGGGAAGAGGGCCCGGTGAAGCTGGGAGGTTGGGTCGCCGCGGCGATGTTCTACGTGGCCATCCTCCTGTCGATCAGGTTGGGTCAGGTCCAACCCGACCCAGTGCCCGCCATCCCGCTCAACAACACCCCCGATGCCAGCGTACCCCCACCTCCACCACCACCCGAACCCGCAGGCAACTGCGGTGAAGACGACGACTACGAGGAGTGCGAGACATGAAAGCGAAGCCAGGTGCACTGTTCATGGTGAAGAGCAACGCGCCCGTCCACGGTGACCCGGTCTTCCAGGAGACCCAGATGCGTTCCCACTACAACAAGGAGCTGGGACGCGTTGTCGAGAGCACCAGCACAGTCATCGTCGAGCTGTTCCGAGCTGGCGATGGTGACTTGGCGATGGTCGTTGCCACAGGGCTGAAAGACGGCCGCGAAGGTTACAGCTTCTGCCTGCTCCCCAACAACCGCCTGGGCTGGCTCCACAACAACGACCTGATGCAGCCATGAAACTGGTACCGGGTGCCCGCATCGAGATGCAGGGCCCATCGCTCCAGGGTGGTGGTAACGCTCAGGACGTCGTCGTCCGTGATGCTCGGTCAGAGAAGGAACGACGGTTCGTGCCCCATGGGCACCAGGCGTTGGTCATCGGGGTCGAGGTCTTTGACGAACGTAACCCGATGCACACGACCTGGGTTACCTGTTTCTCGACCGAACACGGCTTCTGGCGGTGTGAAGCGCCCAGGGTCAAAGTGATATGGAGCCCGGTCGAGGAGTAGGATGAGCGACATGAAACAGGACATCAGCAAGAGCAGCTCGTGGAGCGAGGTGTACGAGCAGGATGGCTTCAAGCTGTCGGTGTCGTCATCGAACCATCCTCTGGTCTACTTGGACGTTCCCAAATCTGACAAGCGCGCCAGAGACACTGAAGAGAGCGGGCGACAGGGGTGCTATGTGCTCCGAGACGACCAACTCTATGCTCTCCGTGACTTCGTCGATCATGCCATCCGCGATCTGGAGAACGGCAAACGCTGGCCCAAGAAGCCCGTGATGCGAACCCGAGGAGGCAAGTGATGGCAACCAAGCGAAAGATCGACCCCAAGCGACTGGAACGTGAACGGGCCAAGATGTGCGAGCACGGGCTCAACGTCATCGAGGAGCTCAAGAAGCTGACGGCAGCCACCGAGCGGTGCCTCAAGGGTGACCCAAAGACGGGCGATGGTGCAGGCTACCCGCTCTACATGCCAGACCTCCTCAAGTCGGCTCAGGTGTTGTACCAGCTCAGCGGAGCTTGGGCAGTCCTCAGCAACCTCGTCCATGAACGGCGATGAAACCTGGCGACCTCGTCCGCAACAAGCACAACATGTTCACCAGTTTGTGGATGAACATCGCACTGCACCGTGACACGGGTCGTTACTCGATGAAGAAGGAGACGGGCAAGCTCGAGGGTCTGGCGATGGTCGTTGCCGTTCCCCGCTTCGCCGGGGCAGGCACCAAGGCAGGCGCACAGGGTGCGGTGCTGCTGTTCACCCATGACATGAAGCTGCGTTGGACCTGGGCCAACAGCCTGATGGTGGTGTGATGTCGAAGTGGCCCAGCACTGCCGAGCATGACAACCTGATGATGCTGGGTCACCTACGACCGGGTGACCTGTTCTACATGACAGAGTACGATGGCCACGCTTGGTACACCTGCATCGCTGTCGTCCACACCGAAGACCGTGAGGGCATCCCAACGTCCAAGGGCTTGATGCTGATGGAGAAAGACGGCAGGCCCAGGCTCGTCGAGTTCAGCAAGCGAAGCGCCAAAGAGATCTGTGTGCCCGAGGGAAGGGAGTGGCCCAAGCGATGGGACGTCGTACCCTACGGACAGGCGACCTGGTAGTCCCCAACACCATGGGGCGTCTGTTGACGATGTACGACAAGGCGGGCGGTGGCGACACCGTCGGCCTGTTCTCGTTCGGGCTGTACCTGGGTGGTGAGCTGACACCCGCCTCAACCAACAAGACCACGAAGAAGCACGAGACGATCTCGTCGGCATTGGTGTTGGACAGCAAGTCGATGAAGTATGGGTGGGTGCCCCGTAAGTTCTTGAAGCGGGTGGACTGATGGCACTGGAGGGAAAGCTGAAGACGGGTGATCTAGTCAGATGCGACCCAGTGTTCGAGAGGGATTGGAACGGGAAGTTCGAGCTCTACGACGCGTCAGACGACAACCACTTTGCCCAATACAAGGGACTGGTGAGCAGCGGAATCGTGCTGGCGATCCACCCACGCCAGACGAAACACCACGGCACCGCTGAGGCAGTCTACGTCATGGCGCAAAACAACGACGGTGGCACCGCATTCGGCTGGACACCGGGTCTCTACCTGGAAGCGGTCAATGAAGTTCAGACGTGACCCACGGCCCGTGCCGGGTGACATGGTGTTGCTCCGCGGCAACCAACCACGTGACGTCTGGGCTGATCCGACCTCCAAACCCCCACACCGCTCGGGTGTCATCGTGCCCGGAGCCCTGGGCATCGTCGTCTCTGCCAGCCACGAGAGCGCCAAGTTCTACACCTATGTCCTGTGGTCATGCCCGATGGTGATGGGTTGGATTGAGGACGGGTTCCTGGTGAAAGCATGATCGCTCCAGGCACGCTCTGCAGGCTCAGGAACCCGATGGACTTCAACATCTCGTTCAGGCGTCACCTCGAGGAGTCGAGTGATGACTGTGACAAGATTGACCCGCATGCCTTCTTGTTCACCATCATCTCGGTACCTCATCGCCGCGAGAACGATCACTACGCTTGGGGTCTGTTGTCTGACGGTCGCTTGGGATTCATTTGTTGCAAGTGGCTCATCGAAGTCCGTGAAGGCGACGAGTGAAAGGGTGTAGGGTGGGTCTGTGCTGTCCCGGCGCTTCTACGACTTGTGTCCTGGCGACATGTTCGAGGCGATGTGCTTCGACGGTGACCACGACCACGACTACTGCCGGGTGCTGGTCATCGCAGTCCAGCAGGACGAGCCGAGCTGGCTCTATGTGACCTTCCTGACGCAACATGGTAACCTCAGGACCGAGAGGTTCCACGACCGAGCAGCGGTCCAAGTCCTGGAGGCAGCGTGAGCCTGGTTGAGATGCTGATGCTGAGCGGGGGCATTGGGGGTTTCGGTCTCCTCATGGGCTTCATCGTGTTCCCATGGATCTGGGACCGCGCCGCTGTCGATGAACCGCACGTCTACGTGTGCCAACAGCAGGTCCAGGACACTGACCTGGCGGTCACCTACCGTGATGCTCCGTTGAGGCCGTGCGGGAATGGATGTCGCCTCTTCGTCCATGGCATCTGCACACCCATCTGCACGAAGCATGGCACGCCGATGACGAGGGTCAAGTGAGGTTTCCCTACCGAGAGCCCGCACCCGCGGCGGCATCCTATGCACCCGAGCCTGAGCGTTACCGCAGCGGACCGTACGACCACGAGGTTGACCTGAGCAACATCACTGTCGAGGTCTGCTGGGACAATGGTGGTGAGGTCACCCAGACCATCATGTGCTTCATGGGCGACAGTCCACCGTGCCATGAAGGTCAGATCATCGAGCTGACACGACACTCTGGAGCACACCCCAACCCCAGGGGTGGCAGCGCCAAGCTGGCAGAGTTCGTGCAGGACAGCTTCAAGTGTGGGATCGTGGTGCTCAGTCCCGACCTCATCGTGCCCTGGCATCGCATCATCTGTTTCCACGTCACCAAACGCGACGAGAAGACGTTCAAGTTCAAGACGGCCTACCTTGCCGAACCCGATTGAGCCATGATCGACCTGTCATTGTGCCTCATCAACCGCAACGACCAGAAGTTCTTGGTGCCCCTCATCAAGGCAGCTCGCCCATACGTCGGTGAGATCGTCATGGTTGACACTGGCTCGACAGACGACTCGGTCGTCGCTGCACTCCGGGCGGGTGCTGACAGCATCAGATCGATGCCAGAGCTGATGCACGAGGACGGTGTCATCCGATCTTTCGCTGAGGCTCGCAACCACTCCTACGACCTGGCGACGTGCTCCTGGCGGCTGTGGCTCGATGCTGACTGCACCATCGACCACTGGGACCAGGTGCCCAAGACGATCGAGAAGGCGACACAGTACCGAGACGACGGGCACCCGGGCCTGAACCTGCGGATGTGGATCGACTACACCTGGAACGAAGACAGGACAGTGTGCTGCCAGACCTTCACCCGGGAGTTCTTCACCCACAAGGACGACGGTTGGGTGTGGAAGCGACCCATCCATGAGTACCTGCACCGCGAAGCGGGTCACCTGCCCGAGGTCATGGTGGACTACCTACGTGTCACCCACCTGTCGCAGGGCGCTCGCAACCGGGAGAACGGTAGTGACCGCAACCTCACGGTGCTGAAGCGCTGGGAGGCCAACGGTGGGCTCGAAGAGGAGCCCGAGGTCCTCCACTACTACCTCGGCGACGAGATGATGTCGCGGTGCATGTTCGAAGAGGCCTTCGTGTACTTTGACATGTCTGTTAAGGAGGCCAAGCGCCCCAAGTGGGCAGACCGCGCGGCGCTCCGGGCCGGGACCCAACTCCTGGGCACCAACGACATCAACAGGGCAGAGGCCTACATCAAGGAGCAGGTCGCCACACGGGACCATGTCGCTGACTTCGGCTGGCAGCTGGCGTATGTCTACGCTCGGCGTGGAGACAGGACCCGTGCCACTGAGGCGTTGCTGGCGACATACGACAAGCCTCAGCGTATCCAGGGTGAGAACACCCACTACCGCGATGCCGTCGCCGAGTGGCTGGGCATCGAACTCAAGCCTGCACAGGAGATGCAGCCATGACGAAATGCAAGATGTGCCGCGGCAGCGGCTGGTACCAGTCCGCACCGGGAAGCCGAGCACAGTGCCCGTACTGCGGGGGCAAGGGGAGCATCGACGAGCGCGACCCGGTGCAGCAGAAACGAGCCAAGGACATCGACGAGTTCTACGGGAACCTCAACGCCTTCGGCTACGAGCAGAGCGCAGTCGATCGGATCATGGAGGAGAAGCTCCGCGACACGCGATCGATGTTGCAGCGCCGTCCCCTCACTGGCACCCTGTCATCATCGCAGACAGCCCGCCCTCCGCAGCGCAGCGGCATCAAGTGGGGACCTGATCTCACTGGCGAAGAGGCAGCCCGTCTCCAGGAACTCCGTGACCCTCCCAAGCAGACTTCGTCGGCGACGCCGGCAACTTCAAAACCGAGTGTAAAGCAACCGAAACGAGAAGTAGAGTCCAGACACACAACGGCTCCGGCCACAGAAAAGAGAGATGCAATGAGCGAAGAAGACCTCCGCGGCGCTCGCCGAGTCCAGGACATGATCCTGGCCCCGAACGAGTTCGCATACATCAGCGATGAGACCAAGGGCGAAGTCAACGTCTTCGTCGGTCCCAACAAGCAGAGCCTGGCCGGCACCGACCAGCTCGTCAAGTTCGACCTCAAGACGAAGCGGTTCTCGGCGGTCCAACGGGACCAGGGCATCCAGCTGTTCCAGACAGCGCCCGAGGGCTGGTACATCGTCCTGAAGAACCCGGCCGAGGGTGACAAGCACCCGACGGGCCAGGGCAAGCTCTCCACGCCGAACCTCCGGGTCGGCAAGAAGGTCAACATCGCGGGACCGCAGTCGTTCCCGCTGTGGCCTGGCCAGATGGCGAAGGTGGTCCAGGGCCACTCGCTGAAGTCGAACGAGTACCTGCTCTGCCGGGTCTACGACGAGGAGGCCGCGAAGGCCAACTACGGCAAGGCAGTCGTCAAGACGCAGGGTGACACCGGATCCGCTGGCTCCGCTGGGAGCGAAGGGCACGAGGCCACGAAGCGCCCGCACCGCAGCATCGAAGCATCGGGCCGCGCCTCCAGCGACATCCCGACGGCCGATGACCTCACGATGGGCAAGCTCTTCGTGGTCCGAGGCACCGAGGTCTCCTTCTACATCCCGCCGACAGGCATCGAAGTCGTTCCCGAGAAGGTGAGCGGCGAAGAGCGCATGGTCCGTGAGGCCTGCTCGCTCGAGCGCCTCGAGTACTGCTTGCTGCTCGATCAGAACGGCAACAAGCGCTACGTCATCGGCCCGGACGTCGTGTTCCCCCGCCCGACCGAGAAGTTCGTCGAGGCTCCCATCAAGTCCAACCCGGACAAGGTGAAGGCGAAGAAGTTCCGCGCCCAGGAGCTCACCCCGACGAGCGGCATCCACATCCGCGTCATCGCGGACTACACCGAGGCCGACGGCACCACCAAGCGGACCGCGGGCCAGGAGCTCTTCATCACGGGCAACGAGCAGCCGGTGTACTTCCCCCGTGAGGAGCACGCCATCATCAAGTACGGTGAGCAGGACGTCCACTACGGGATTGCGATCCCGCCGGGCGAAGCCCGCTACGTGCTCAACCGCCTCACCGGCGAAGCGAGCCTGGTGTCAGGTCCGAAGATCTTCCTCCCGGATCCCCGCACCCAGGTTATCCTCCAGCGTGCACTGCCCCTCGACCTCGTCGGCCTGCTCTACCCGGGCAACGAAGAGGCCCTGGCGGTCAACGCAGCTCGCCTCGGTGTCGAGGACGTGGACTTCATGGGGGCAGGCGGCGCCAACGCAGCCTACCTCAACAGCGCCTACGTCCGCAGCGATACGGAGAACGAGGCGTATGGCGCGGTCGCAGCAGCGGCCACCCCGGACGTCGGCCGCGGCCGCATCCTGATCAAAGCAGCGAGCAAGTCCCTGCCGGGCGATGCCTTCGACCGCAAGGCGAAGTTCACCGCACCGCGCTCGGTCATCCTCAACACCAAGTACGACGGCGCCGTCGGCGTCACCCTCTGGACCGGCTTCGCGATGCTGCTCGTCAGCAAGAGCGACACCCGCCGGGTCATCCAGGGGCCGGGCACCTTCATGTTCGAGTACGACGAGAGCCCCCAGGTTCTCTCGCTCTCGACGGGCAAGCCCAAGTCGACGGACAACATCCTCCGCACGGTGTACCTGCAGGTCGCCAACAACATGGTCACTGACATCGTCCAGGTCGAGACCAAGGACTTCTGCAGGATCAACGTGAAGGTGTCGTACCGCGTCAACTTCGAGGGCGACAGCGACAGCTGGTTCAACGTCGACAACTACGTCAAGTTCCTGTGCGACGCCATGCGGTCCCGAATCCGCAGCGCGGTGCAGAAGCTCGGCATCGAGGAGTTCTACTCCAACCACACGCCGATCCTGCGTGACATCATCCTGGGTGCGAAGCCGTCCAAGACGGAAGAGCGCACGGGCACGACGTTCCCCGAGAACGGCATGCGGATCTACGACGCCGAAGTCCTCGGCATCGAGA
>Ga0070733_10003137_pt1 | contig 11410 bp, 9 predicted proteins | sample Coa_R1_9_FD_66450 | JGI IMG/M metagenome (GOLD analysis project Ga0070733, IMG submission 66450) | Surface soil microbial communities from Centralia Pennsylvania, which are recovering from an underground coalmine fire - Coalmine... | ecosystem: Environmental > Terrestrial > Soil > Unclassified ... | reverse complement strand
AGGCCACGGCGCCTCTCCAGCCCGCTTCAGAAACATTAAAGTAGGAGTAGCCTTTGCCAAATAATTATCGTGGCACAGCCACTCCTGGCTGTGCTCTTGATGTCGTTTTTGACTTTGAAGTTGTTGCACTTGACGTTGTAGCGGCCGGTCCCGTTTTGTGGGGCCGGGCAGCCGTAACAGCTGGTTTTGCCTTTGTAGCGGCCGCCTGCTTTTTCTGTTGAGGCGGGCGCTGTTGACGTTGTCTTTGACTGTTCGCAACGATCGAGCAAGAGCAAGAACCGAAAAATGGCAAAAGCCAAGAAAAAATCGGCAACCAAACAACCGCGGAAAGCCCCCGCGCCGCAGTCCTCAAATCATCCCAGCGGCGCACGCTTCACCGCCTCAGAACTCGAGCACATCGCCGAACGCATCATCAAATGGAGCGACGCCGACGAAACCGAAGTAGAAATAGACGCGACGGTTGACGCGCTCACCCGTTTCGCCAACAACACAATCCATCAGAACGTAGCCGAGCACACTCTAGGCATCTCCGTGCGCGCGGTAGTGAACGGCCGCACCGCCCGCGCCACCACCAACAAAACCGACGAAGAATCCCTTCGCCGCGTAATCGCCGGAGCGGTCAACCTCGCGCGCAATCAACCCGAAAATCCCGACTTGCTGCCGATGCTCGGCCCGCAGAAATACCAGAAAGTCTCGAATTTCTATCGCTCCACCGTCGCGGCCTCTCCGCAGGACCGCGCCCGCGCCGTTGCCCGCGTCTGCAAAATGGCCGACGCCGCCAACCAGACCGCTGCAGGAATTTTCACCACCGGCTTCGTGCAATCCGTGCTGGCAAATTCCAAGGGGCTTTCCGCGCGCCACGACCACACCCGCGCGGAATTTTCCGTCACCATTCTCGAGAGTAATTCTTCCGGCTGGGCCAAAGCAAACTCCGCCGACATTTTGAACATTGATCCGGAAGCGCTGTTCGAAAGCGCCAGCGAAAAAGCGGCAGGCTCGCGCAAGCCCCAGGAACTCGCGCCTGGCCGCTACACCGCGATTCTGGAACCACCCGCCGTGCTCGACCTGGTCGGCTCGATTTTCTACGATTTCTCCGGCACTGGGGTCCTCGACAAGCGCTCCTGCCTGAACGATCGCATGGGTAAAAAGATTTTCGGCGATAACATCACGCTGTGGGACGACGTCTATCATCCGCTGCAAATCGGCGCACCGTGGGATGGCGAAGGCTTGCCGCGGCAGAAGGTTTTGCTGGTAGATCGCGGCGTTCCGAAGAATCTGGTTTATTCGCGTGCCACCGCGAAAAAAATGAAAACGAAGCCCACGGGCCACGGCTTCACTCTGCCGAACGAGTTCGGCGAAGCCCCCATGAACCTGGTCTTTTCCGGCGGCGATAAATCCGTGGACGAAATGATCCGCTCGACGGAGCGCGGAATTCTAGTCACGCGCCTCTGGTACATCCGCGAAGTGGACCCGTACGAAAAAGTTCTGACCGGCATGACGCGCGACGGCACGTTCCTCATTGAAAATGGCCGCGTATCCGGCGGCATCCGCAATTTCCGCTTCAACCAAAGCGTGATCGAAGCGCTCGCGAACGTCGAGATGCTCGGCCCAGCCGTGCGCTCTGCCGGTGAAGAATCATTCGAAATGGTCGTCCCGGCCATGAAAATCAACAATTTCCATTTCAGCGAAGTCACAAAATTCTGAAGCGCGACAAAAATTGAAAATCGAGATGCGAGATGAGCACAGTAATAGTTGTCGCGCTCGTCGTGACGATAGCGATTATCGTGATGAGCATGTATGTGAGATCCCATCCTCCGGACGCGTCGGAACGTGGCGTTCGAAGGCTGCGACTAGGGCTTCGGCTGGGCACAGCTTCGTCAACGACAGTTTTGTTGATCTTCGTATTAATGTTGTATTTCCCTGGGTCCTTTCTCACTTGGAATTTGCTTCTCGTTTTGCTCGGTGTCGCGGGCAACATCGTCAACTTAATGGCTGTAGTTGATTGCCTGCGCGAGTTGAACGGCGAGTCGTTGTTCGCTGCGCTTCTGCTTGTGTTCAGTCAGTTGCTGTGGATTTTGTACGTCGTTCGGGTGATGTTCTCCGACTTCTGAGCAGCCGGAATTACTTGGTGAATTGCAGGCTGGTAATCGCGCGGGAAATTACGTTCTCCTGAATCTGCACCAGGTCAGTGTCCGCGAGGGTCATCCCGAAAATCGTGTACACGCGCGTGCCGCGCGGAACGTAAACCACGATGCCGGACCAATCGCGCGCGTCCACGCTGCCACGAAAACGCCGCTCCGTCGCGGAGACGCCTGAAATCATCACCTGCTTCTCACCCAGCGGCCGGAAGTTTTCCATCACTTCATGCAGCCGCTGTTCCGTCGCGGCGATATCGTTCGCCAGCGATTTCCCGCTGGGTTCCTGCCCAATTAAAAGATAAGTGTTCCGGTCGTCCGTTCCCAATGCCGTAATCGATCCCGGCAAAATCGTGCGCGCTCCTTCGATCAGCTTCCACGTCGGCGGTTTGTACATGTGAAAACCGTAAGTATCGTTCGTGTAGAGATTGCCGCTAACTTCCTCGCGCATCGGTTCAGGCGGAGCAGGTTTCGGCGGCGGCGCAGTCGCTGCGACCGGAGTTGGCGCGCTCGATTTGCCGGACGCATTCGATGCGTTCGACGCGTTCGTCGCGGCGGGCGCAGGCTGCGCCGAATTCTTCGCTGACGTAGTTGGAGCGTCCGTGTGCGGATACTCGACGACAGAATCGTCCGCGGAAGTCGCAGCGGGTGGCTCGAGAGTTTTGGCTGGCGACGTCGGCGGCAGTGGCGGTGCGGACGCGTGCTCGACCTTTTCCGTTTTCGGCGCCGGTTGTGGCGCGGGCGCGGCAACGGTCGTTTTGGCTGCCGCAGGCTCGGGCTTTTTCGCTGCTTCTGCATCGGACTTCTTCGCGTTCGCTGGGTCCGGCTTCTTCGCGTTGTCAATCTCCGGTTTCGGCGCGGCGTCAGTGACGGTGATGGAGACAACCTGATCCTTTTGCACCACCGCGAATCCGTAGCTCGTTTTGACCTTGAAGGAATTGTCCTCGAAGCCCACGATGGTGCCGTTGATCTTCGAGCCGTCCTTGAGCTTGATCTCGTCCGCACGCGCCGATGCAGCCGACAGCAAAAATGCGAGCGCGGCGACGCCGGCGATGGATGCGATCCGTTGATTCATGCGTTCGAGTATCGCGCCGCAGCGCGCGACCGGCAAGCGCGCGCGCGGACCGGTTGCTTGGTTAGTCAGCAAGACTTGCGTCGGATTAGCGGTCGTGCCTCCAGCGCGGTCGTTGCCGAAATGGGATCGGACCGCTAGCGTGTGCGAACGGCTAGCGTGCGCGTTTGCGCTTGCGCGCAGCCTTTGGCTTGGGCCGCGATTTCACTCTGGTTTGTGAGGTCGAGTGAATCGCGCGAAGTTCCCGCTGGACGAGGTCGAATTCGGATTCCAGGGCGCGCAATTCAGCAGATGTTTCGCGCACATTGTCCGTGCGGCCCATGACCTCGAGATTGCGCGCGGCGGCGACAGCTTTGGACGCACCGAAAATGGCGAGCGTGCCTTTCAGCAGGTGAGCGGCGCTGGTGAGCTCCGTCGCGTTCTTCTTCGCGACGGCGGCGCGGATGCGCCCAAGCACCTTTGGAGCATCGGCAAGAAATGTCGCAGCGAGTGAGCGAATCAGCTTTTCATTCCCCTCCGTCGTGCGGCGCAAATGCGTGACAACATCCTCGGAATCCGCCGGCGAATTCGGGGCGGAATCAGGTGTGGAATTCGCGCTCGCGTGTGGCGTTGAACCAGCAGCGTCACCATGATCTGCGTCGTGCTGAGAATGTGCAGCAGTCGGATGCAAGTTCTGCGCCGCCGATTCGACAGCTTTGTAGAGCGTTCTCACCTCGACGGGTTTCGCGAGCGATGCGTCCATGCCAGCTTCGCGGAAACGCTGCTCATCGTCTTCCGTGGCGTGGCCGGAGATACCGATAATGATCTGATGTTTCCCGGAGGTGGCTTCGCGCTGCCGAATCGCGGCGGTGGCTTGCAGCCCGGTCATGCGCGGCATTTCCTCGTCCAGCAGAACTACGTCGAAGCTGTGCTTTTCCAGCGCGGCGAGGGCCTGACGGCCGTCGGCCACACCCTCGGCGACATGCCCGCGCTTCTTCAATAATTCGATGATTAGATCGCGATTCAGTTCGGCATCGTCCGCCACCAGAATGCGCAGTGATTTCTCGGCCTTCTTGAATCTGTGCAGCTTGCCCTTTTCCATAGATTTCTCGTGTGCTGCCGGCTGGGCTGCGCTGGCGGCGTCTGCAGCGACGCGCGGCAAGCGGAACCAGAATCGCGAGCCGCCGCCCTCGCGCGTTTCCGCGCCGATGGCGCCGCCCCAGCGCTCCACGGTGATCTTGCAGAAATAAAGGCCGAGGCCTGCTTTCCCGGCGTGCGTCTTGCCTTTCGCAAAGAGCGCGAAGAGTTGATCTGGTCTTTGATCGCGCGGCAGGCCGGGGCCCTCATCGTCCACAGAGGCGAACACGAAACCGTCGTGATCCTCCAAACCAATCGTGACCGAAGTTCCTTTCGGCGCGTAGCGCATGGCGTTTTCCAGCAAATTGCCGAAGATGCGGTCAATGCGCGAAGCGTCGCCGGCCACACGCCAGCCTCGGGAACTATCCACATGCGCGCCCAGACCCAGGCGGATGTGTCGCTCGCGAAACGCCGGCGTGAATTCCTCGATCGCTTGCTTGGCGCAGGCGAGCAAATCCGGCGCTTCGTGGGCATTGGTTTCCTGCGCTTGCTGCGCGGCGAGATCGCTGGAGAAAGCTTCGAGGATGCCGCGAATCATCAGTTCCTGGCGCTGCGATTCGCGCTCGCCGGCTTTCACATATTTGCGCAGTTCAGCGGGGAGATGTTCGCGCTCGAGGAGATGGAATACTCCGTTCATGGCGCTGAGCGGCTGCGTGAGGTCGTGCACGATGCAGTGCAGCAGAATCTCCTTCTTCTGAATTTCTTTGCGGAGCTTTTCATGTTCGAGCAGGGAATTGCGCGCCGTTTGGAACCACTGCTGCTGTTGTCCAAATGTTTCCGAAAGGTTTTGAATCAGCAGAATCCGTTTTCCGTCGAGAGTGCGCGCGGAAGCTTCCAGCGGAATGTCGCTGCCATCGGCGCCGCGCTCGATCCAATTGCCGGAATTCACCGAGCCGGGCGAATTCGCGCGCCAAAATTCTTCCGCATCCAAGAGGAAATTCTCAAGGAAAGGCGATTTGTCGGCCAAACCGATCAGTTGGTCGCGGCTGGGCTGTGCGCCCCAAATATTGGCGCACCAGTCGGGCCATTTGCCGATCAGAAGGAAATCGCCATCGCTGACATATTCAAACAGAGCGTATCCCTGGCCGGCGAGGAAGGATTCGAAGATGGAGTTTGCGAGCATTTATTTAGCCAGCATCGCCTGCGCCAGATGCAGAAATGCCTTCTCAACGGCGTCCCCTGTTTTCGCGCTGGTATGCTCCAGCGTCCACCCCGCGGCCGTCAATTGCGTTTCGCGAGCCGGCTCAATTTCCCATTGATCGGTGAGATCGCATTTATTCAGGGCCAGCACTGCGGGAATTTTTCCGATTTCGCTCACCACCCGATCGTTTAACGCCAGCGCAGCGTCGAGAGTCTGGCGGCGCGTACCATCCACGACGAGCAGATATCCATGCATCCCGCGCAGGTAGGACATGCGCATTTTCTGGAACACGTCTTCGCCGTAAATATCCCAGAGGACCAGCGTGAGATCCATGCCGCTCGCATTCACCACCTTCTTGTCCACTTTTACGCCGATGGTGGTGTGGTACTGCTCGTCGAACATGCTATCGACAAAGCGCCGCACTAAACTGGATTTGCCGACCGAGAAAGAACCGAGCATGCAGACTTTCTTCTGGAGCATCCCGATGTCTCGCTTAGTTTGCGGGAGCAGTGCCTGACGCGACGGTGACGGCATCGGCGGCAGGAGCGGGAGAGAGGGTGATCTTGAATGTGACGCTGCGATTGAGGCGGCGACCCTCTTCCGTGCTTTCATCGTGTAGAGGCTGCGAAGTGCCGACGCCGCGCGGAAGCAGACTGGCGGATTTCACACCATTGCGCAGCAGCGCTGTGCGAATTTGGTCGGCGCGCTCGCGGCTGAGCGGAAGATTGGCGGCTTCGACGCCGGTGATATCGGTGTGGCCAACCAAATCCACCGTGACGACCTGGTGCAGAGGCACAGCCTGCGCGACAAGATCGCGAATATCCTTTTCGGCTTCGGTGAGATGGATTTCCTGGCCGGCGTCCAGCTCCGCGCGACCGACAGGGAACAGCAGGACGACGGATTCGAGCGCGTTCTTCAGCGCATTCAATTGCAGCAAACTCGAATTCTGCAAGTGAGATTCATCCACTTTGCTGACACCGGCAATCCAGGGAGCCTTTTCTTCAAGTTGCGCAATCCAATTCTGCGGGGCGCTGCCTGCGGGGATTAATTCGCCGTCTTTTGCGGTAAGCGTGACGCCTGCGGGCGGATGGAGTAATACCGTCGCGCGCCTAGCCACGATGGCGTCATCCAGCGAGTAGTAAGGCGCGAGTTGCAAGTCTGCGTGATCGGGATCGAGGCCCGCCTGCGAGATCAATTTCCTGGGATCCTCGGAGAGTGGATCGCGGAATCCCTGGATGTGAAACGTGCGGCCATCTTTCGTGTAGGAAACCACGACGATGCCGGGCTGCTTGCGCATCTCAGAGAGGAATCGCGACCATTCGATCAGCAAGTACGTGGAGTAGCCGGCCCATCCGAGCAGCAGCACGGCGGCGACGGTTCCTGCAATGATCGCGGCCCGTGGCCGGCGCATTTGCGCCGGCTTCTCGCGATATTGTGTTTCAAGCAGCCGCGCGATTTGAGCTTCCGCCGCGCGGAACGGGGCGGGATCCCCTGTGAAATGGGCCAGCGCGGAGCTGTAGTGCCGCTGAATTTCTTCCAGAGTTTCGTTCATCGCCAGGTTGTAGGCTTCGGGCGCGTGGCCGCGAATCGCGGCGGCGATTACTGCGTTCGGACCGCTGACTACGCGGATCTGCAATTCGTCGAAGGTCATGTTACCAAGATTTTCAGTGTTCCCTGACTGAAAGGAGTCGCGCGCGAACTGCTGAATCGCGGAGAGAAGGCCGGCGACCATATCAGCGTCTTGCGCAGGGGCGGACGGAGCGACGACGTGATTCAGTACCAGACCGGTTTCGCGATGAATCAGGAAAACCTGTTCGACGCGGTAGAGCAGGCTGTGCATCAGCACAATTTCGGCGAACGGCTTGCCCGTGCGGAACGCTTCGACGCGCCATCTAATTCCGCGCCAAGAAAGGCTGTGCTCCAGAGCTTCGTTGAATGATTCGAGCATGCCGCGCAAAGTTTCGGCTATGGATTTGCGAATGGCCGGACCCATCACGGGGAAAAGCGCGTCGGCGAGAACGTGGGGATCGCGGCGCACGGATTCACGCAAAGTTTCCTGAATGGTGGGAGCGAGGGCGGCCGCGAGAGCGAGATCGTCACCCTTTTCGCGGCGCATCTGAATCGCTTCCGCGACTACGACGCTAACGTCTTCTGTGCGTTTTTCGAGATTTTCGAGGCGGTCCTGGATCGCCGCGATGCCTTCCTGTTCGGGCGCGACGATCAAATGGCGCAGCTCTTCGAAGGCGTGGTTGTTGTCCGTCGGTTTTTCCTGGGCCTGCGCCTCGAAGGCGCGGCGTTGCGCTTGCTCGGCCATATGGGAGGGTGAAGGTCTCGGCGGCGGGCTCACATTGCAACCCGCTGAATCCGCGCGCTACCGATGCACTCGCCGGACACTTTTCTGCTCGTCTTCCGGCTCGTCTTCGGCTACTCCCCGGGCAGCTCGAATTTATTTTTGAGCCGCAGCGAGAATTCGTTGAACAAGTCGGCCAGGCCGGCGCGGTCGGTCTTCTCATCGCGCAAAACTTCGACTTCGCGGTTCAGATCCGCGGAGGAGTCCCGGCGCAGCTTATCAATTTCAGCGGAGACCGATTTCGAGTGTTCCAGCAGCTTGGCGCGCAATTCGGCGTGGCCGTCGGACATCTGGTCCTCAAGCTGAGAGAGTTTTTTCTCGACGATCTTCGTGCCGTCCTTCATTTCGCGCGTCAGTTCCTTCAGACCTTCAGCGCGTTCGGATTTTTCGGCCTTGATGCGCTGTCCCAAGGAATCGGTTTCTTCCTTGATGTAGCTGCCGAGGGTGTCCAGGCGCTTAGTCATGTCCTCGCGCAGGGTCTCGATGGCCTTGGTGACGGTTTCTTCCAGGCGAACGAAGCGCTTTTCGTAATCGCGCATCTGCGAGCCGAATAAGATGTCACGGATCTTGTCTACATTGGCGCCTTCCGCGTTTTCCTTGGCGGATGAACTGTTGGCTTTTGCGTCGGCCGGGGATGCCATTTTCCTACCTCTCCTTTGCATGCCCTTAGCGCGATGCCGGGGGGACCGTCGCGAGGAAGGGCGGGGCATGGCGGGACATTACTACGAATGGACGCGTGCCGCAATATACAGGTCGTCAACAATGGGCGGAGGCGGAGTAGTAGAAGTTCTAGGACCCGGGCGTGTAACAAAATGAGATTGCGGCACGACAACTGCCAGGCGTTCCGCGCTTGAGAGCTTGGCAAGCTGGGGCGCAGCAAGCAGCGCCCCTACCCGGGACACATTACGGAGCAGGCGAGATGGGCGAGGCAAGCCTCGCCTGGGTCGTTTTGTTGCCAGACAATTGGATTCGGCGGAAGCGGCGGCCCTTCTATCCCGCACAGCGGGATATCAGGATGAATTGCGCTGCAGCGCAAATCACAAGCCGCCGCACTCCACATGGGACTTGGCGAGGACGCGACGTGCTGTGCTGCGAGAGGCAGAATTAGCGGTCGAGGAAGGCGCGGAGGCGGGCGTAGCCTGCTCGGCTCACGGGCAGTTGTGTGCCGTTCGCGAGCACCGCTATGTGGCTGTCCTTTCCGTACGGTTCTACCTTGGCTACTCGTTCCAGGTTGACGATGTAGGAGCGGTGGATGCGCATGAAGCGCAAGGGGTCCAGCGCGGATTCCAGGCTGGAGATGGTCTGCTGCTTCAAGTGTTTTTTGCCTTCGGCGGCCAGGGCGACGTAATCGTCTTGGGCCTCGGCGTAATCTAGTTTGGCTAGCGGAATGATGTAGACGCGCGTGCCGTCGCGCACGGCGATGCGGTCGAGAAATTGTGCTGGGGGGCGTGCGGCTACGGCCAATTCTGTCGCTGACGGCGTCGGCGCCGGGAGTTTGCCTGCCAAGCGCTCTTTGGCGCGCTTCAGCGATGCTTCGAAGCGGTCGGCGCCAAAAGGCTTCAGAAGGTAGTCCACCGCATGAACTTCGAATGCTTTAATGGCGTAGCTATCGTAGGCGGTGACGAAGACGACCGCTGTGTCAGTGCCGATCAGTTCAAGGACTTCGAAGCCGTCTAGCTTGGGCATCTGGATGTCGAGGAACATCAGGTCGGGTTTCTGTTCGGTGACGGTCTTGACGGCTTCGAAGCCGTTGGCGCACTCGGCGATCAGTTCGATTTCGGTGTGCGCGGAGATGAATTCGCGCAGGACCTGGCGGGCGAGTTCTTCGTCGTCCACAATCACCGCTCGAATTTTCGTTGCGGCTGCGCGGGTCATGCCGGTTGTGCCTCGCTTTCTGTGGGCAGAGTCAGTGCCACGCGGTAACGATCGCCTTCCGTCTTCACGGTGAAGCTGGCCTGATTGCCGTAACGCGCTTGCAGACGTTGGCGGACATTCACCAGGCCAACGCCGCTTTTGCGGCGCGGCGGAGCATCTGGATCGAAGCTGTTTTCTACGGTAATGGTGAGCGTGCCGTTTTGCGAATGCACATCCAGGTGAATCCAGCCGCCTTCGACCAGGTTGGCGATACCGTGCACGACCGCGTTTTCGACGAGCGGCTGCAAAAGTAGCGGCGGCACGGGAACGTGCAGTGCCGTCTGGTCAATATTTTCTTCCATTTGAATGCGCGCGCCGAAACGGACCTTTTCCACTGCAAGAAACGCGCGGATCAGCGAGAGCTCTTCTTCCAGCGGAATCGCGGCCTTTTCTCCGAGGCCCAGCGTGCGGCGCAGAAAATCTCCGAGCAGGATGCACATTTCCCGGGCTTTGGATGCGTCGGAACTCGTGAGCGCGCTGATCGAATTCAGGCTGTTGAAAAGGAAGTGCGGATTCACTTGAGCTTTAAGCGCGCGGAGCTCGGCGTCGCGAGCGAGGACGCTGGCTTTCATTACGCGCGCTTCCGCATCGCGCGAGGCTTCGACCGCAATTATCACGTAATACAAGGTGACCCAGAGCAAATAAACCAGCAGACCGGTGACGATTACCACCGGGACTTCGGGCCGGAAACGGTGGCTCAGCCCAGGAAAATATTGCATCTTCGAAAGCGTGCTGGCGAGGCTCTCCGCCGCGACGGCCCAGATGATAGCTGCGAAGAGCGCCGCGGTTAGATGCGTGGCAATCAGGGCCCAAGCCGTATTTCTCCAGCGGATTGCCGCGGCAGGAATACCACGAAGTAAGGCACAAAAAAGCGTACAGCAGGCAGAGCGGAACGGACATGACGATTGCTTCGTGCGCGCCGATTTCGTGGGAAACGGTGAGGAGGTACGCGACCAGCCCCGCGATAGGAATCCACGCAAGGAGGTAGATTAAGACGCGGCGGAATTGGCTGAGTATGGGGTGCATGATCGCGTTTTAATTCTTTACGACGATGCCGCCGAACAGGCTGGCGCCCTTCATGATCAACCGCTTTTGCGTGCCTGTGACTGTGGGCGTTTCCTGATCGGTTTCATCAACGAACGCGCCGAACAGACTGATGCCTTCCATGGAAACCTGCCAGTCGTCCGGAATCTTGATTTCGCCGCCGCCCATGAAGGACATGGCTTCGATGGTGGCCGAATCGCCTTCCATGTCCGCCTGGCGGAGGTCAATTTGAAAGCCTCCCATAACCGACAGGACGCTGCCGCCTTTGAATTTCTTGCTGGTGATGCGGCGCTTGAAGCCGCCGAGAATTGCGATGCCGTTGAAATCGGCGTCCGGGGAACCGGTGCGGCTCCAGCGATTGAAAATTTCCGGCCACGGAGACCTCGCAGTGCCATCGGGACGAATGCGCGGGCCAGCGGCTTGCCAGATCATCAAGACTCCGACGCCTATGATGATGAGCGGCCAAATGGTGGCAAAGCGGATGCGAGCGAAGCCAAGGTTTTCCAGAACCAGGAGCGCTCCGATCGCGAGCAGCGTGATGCCCCAGATGCCTCGTCCGCCGCGACCGCGGCAATCAAGCAGCATCACGGAGCCGAAGGCGATGAAGCTCACCGGCCAGAAATAGCTGAAAACGCGGT
>Ga0070733_10003136_pt1 | contig 11411 bp, 7 predicted proteins | sample Coa_R1_9_FD_66450 | JGI IMG/M metagenome (GOLD analysis project Ga0070733, IMG submission 66450) | Surface soil microbial communities from Centralia Pennsylvania, which are recovering from an underground coalmine fire - Coalmine... | ecosystem: Environmental > Terrestrial > Soil > Unclassified ... | reverse complement strand
CATCTTCCTGGATGAAGTCGGCGATTTACCCCCGGAAATCCAGATCGCCGGTTCGAGAGCTTCACACTGCTTGTCCTGGCTTATCTCATCCTGATCGCCGTCTTCTTCATGGCCGATATGAAGGCCTTCATCTTCCCCCGCTACATTCTGGACCAAAGCCTGGGAATTCACGCCGATCGTGCCCGTGGACCGTTTCTCCAGGCCGTAGCCAACGGCCTCGCCCTGAACTTGTTGGGATTGGTCGCATTGGACTCGTGCCGCCGCAGACGATTGCTGGGACTGCCAGCATTTTTCCTGTTGGGAGCACTGCCGGTGGCAATTCTCGCGACCAAGACGCGCGCGGTCTGGGTAGCGTTCGCTGGCTCCATTGTGGTCTTGTTGTTCTTCACTCCCAGCCGCCGATTGCGGCGAGCCTGTATCTCGCTGGCCGTCGCCGGTTGTTTGGGACTCGCGGCAATGCTGGTGATTGCCGATCACCATCGTTCTCTGAGTGAACGGCTGGAAGAGAGCGGGCCGGTCAAGTTTCGCCTGGCGGTTTACCACGCCGGATGGGAAATGTTTTTGAAAAAGCCGCTTTCGGGATGGGGCGCCAGAGCCATGCAGACGGAACTTTCAAACCGGATCAGCGACTTTCATCAGGACCGTTATTACTTTCATAACACCTACCTCGAAATCCTGGTCCAATATGGCGTCCCCGGATTGGGATTGTACCTCTGGCTGGTGACTGACCTGTTTCGCATCAGCCGCAAACGGCATCGCTCCAGGTGTTCACCCGACGGCACGTTTATGGATGAGCAGTTCCGGTCGTTGTGGCCCTTGATCGTTGCCGTGTACCTGGTTAACGGCAGTTTCGTAGTGATGAACTACCAGTTCGTTAATGGATTTCTTTTTACTCTGGCAGGCGTGCTGGTTGCCCAAAACCGCGGCCATGCCCAAGCTGTAAATGCGCTCCCCAGCTGAGGCCGAGGCGCTACCCGCTCCCATGCTTGCAAAAGGCGCAGTTCTTCGTCAGGCACCGGCGGAAAGGGATGCGGTTTTCTCTTCGGCAACGGTTCGCGGTGGAGTTTACCTGGCAGTACGCTATGGGCTCGGAGTCATCGTGAGTCTGGGAAACATGCTGGTGATGACCTGGTGGATCGGGCCTCATGCCTACGGACTGTTTGTCACTGCCATCGGCATGGTCGCGTTCCTGGCGACGCTGGCCCGGGCAGGAGTGGACACCTATCTGGTGAAGACCGAAGCGCCGCCCGATAGTCGAACTTACGGCACTGCCGCCACCTTGATCCTGAGCGTTTCACTCGGATTGGGATTGACCGCGGCTGCCGCTGTACCGCTCCTGGTTCACTGGTACGGGAGCCGTGAATTTGTCGCTCCCTACCTGCTACTTCTCCTGACCATTCCGGTCAGCGGGCTGACGGGAGTTCCTATGGCGAAGCTGGAACGGGCTTTGGATTTTCGCAGCATCGCCGGCATCGAGCTGGGAGGACAGTCCGCGGGATTGCTGGTCGCGGCCTTGCTGGCATGGTCACAGGCCAGTGTGTGGGCGCCCGTGGCGGGCCAGATCGCGTGGCAGGTATTCACCCTGGTTGCAGCACTGTTCACGGCATCGCTGGGTTTGCGTCTGCGGTTTGATATCTGTCAGGCGCGGAAAATGCTCTCCTACGGTTTGACCCTCACCGCTTCGGTGAGGACATGGCAGTTGCGAACCCTGGTTAATCCTTTGCTGGTTGGGCGGTTTGTCGGAGTGGAAGGAGTGGCCTTTGTGGCTCTCGCCATCCGCATCGCGGAAGCGCTGGGAACATTCCGATTAGCCGCGGGCCGGATGGCGATTGCGGCTCTGGCCCGAATGCAGGACAGCCATGAAAGATTTCGCGCAGCCCTGGAGCGGTCGCTGCATCTGCAGGTCATCTCCCTGGGGCCCCTGTTATGTGGCTTCGCGCTGCTGGGTCCCTTCATTCTCCCGCACGTGGTGGGCGCACGCTGGAGACCCAGCCTGACCGTCTATCCATTCGTCGCGGCTGGAGTCCTGGTCAACTCCATCTATAACCTGCAGGCCTCAGCCCTGTTCGTGCTGGGCAGGCAGTGGACCGTGATGCAATCCTACGCAGCGCACGTCGGTCTTTTGGCGGCTGGGACGATTCTTCTGCTGCCGCGCTTCGGCATTGCAGGCTACGGATGGGCTGAACTGATTTCGTGCAGCGGGTATCTGGCGATTCATGCCGGTATCGCCAAGATTGTGCCAATTTCCTATAGCAGACTGACGCCCTGGGTGATGGCATCTCTCACCGGTATCTTTTTGTTTTCCATGTCTCACGAGTTCCTTCCGGTGGTTCGTAACTGGAGCTTCGCAAAGTAAATCTGTCCACGAATCCGCTCCGTTCCGATGCTCACAATTGCTTATCTCGCAAACCTCTTCCCTTCTCCGTTGGAACCTTATGTCGTCGAGGAGATTCGCGAACTGCGCCGACGCGGCATCAGCGTAATCCCGTGCAGCGCACGAAGGGCAGAGGATCTCAGCGAGGACTTGAAACCCATTGCCGTAGAAACCGTGTGCCTGCAACCGCTGCGGCCTGTGCTGTTGCTGCACGCAGCGTGGTTATGCGTGCGCAGGTTCCGCTTGTTGCGCGAGTTCTTCCTCCGCATTCTGACCACCGGAACCGAGCCCCTGATGCGTCGGTTGGGCGCGCTTCTGCATACCTGGCTGGGCGCCTACTACGCCTTGCTGCTCGAGAAACGCGGCGTTCAACATATCCACGTGCATCATGGCTATTTCGGATCCTGGGTGGCTATGGTGGCGGCACGGCTGCTGGACATACCCTTCAGCATGACGCTGCATGGGTCCGACCTCCTCCTCCATGCTGCTTACCTCGACCTGAAGCTGAGGCATTGCAGCTTTTGCGTCACCGTCTCCCGGTTCAATCGTGACCACATTCTGAAGCATTACTCTGAAGCGGACGCGGAAAGAATCATCGTGCAGCACGTGGGAGTTGATTGTCGCGCGATTGACCCTGCGCCTCCCTCCCCTCTCCAGGATTCGACCCTGGTCATACTGGCAGTGGGACGGCTGCACCCAGTCAAAGATCACACATTCCTGATTCGTGCATGCCGCCTGCTGAGAGACCGGCGCCTGCGATTCAAGTGCCTGATTGCCGGAGAAGGTGTGGAGCGGCCGTCTCTCGAACAGCTTATTCACGACTTTGACCTTGGCCTCGAGGTAACGCTTCTCGGCCATTTGTCGCCTTGCCAACTTGATGCCCGTTACAAAAGCGCTGACCTCGTCGTGCTCACCAGCCGGAGTGAGGGAATCCCCCTGGTTCTCATGGAGGCAATGGCACGCGGCAAACCGGTGCTGGCTCCGTCAATCACCGGAATACCGGAGCTGGTATCAGATGGCAGGACTGGCTTCCTCTATCGGCCTGGTTCGTTGGAAGATTTCGTTACCAGAGTCGAGCTGATCTGCAGCGCGAGATCTGGGCTTGGCCCGTTGTGCCGGGCGGCCCGGCAACACGTGCTCGATCAGTTCGACCGCCAGAAGAACCTGCAGACATTCTGCGGGTTTCTTGTTCCGTACCTCCGAGCTTTTCCCACCCACGTATCAACCGAACGCTAAGAAGGCGCCATCATGAGAATTCTCTTCTGCAATAAGTACAGCTTTCCGTTCAGCGGGACCGAGGTTTACCTGTTCGAGCTCATGGATTTGCTGCGCTCGCAGGGACACGAGGTGGCCCTGTTTTCCATGGCGGACCCGCGCGCCCGGCCCATGCCCTACGACAAATGGTTCGTGCCGCACATCGACTTCAAAGACCGCACCGCGGGTCTGCTTTCTCGCGTAAAACTCGCGGCCCATGCCATCTATTCAACAGCGGCCCGGCACCGGCTGCGACAACTGATTGCCGAATTCCGGCCAGACCTTGCGCACATCCGTAATATTTACCATCATTTGTCGCCATCCATTCTCTGGGAATTAAAGGCTCGTGGCATCCCGGTTCTGTATCACCTCAACGACTTCAAGCTTCTCTGTCCGACCTACAACCTGGTGGCGAATGGACGAGCCTGCGACAAGCCCTGCATCGGGAAGTATTGGAAGGTTTTCAGCAAAGGCTGTTACGCAGGCTCGTCCAGTGCGTCGATGGTATTGGTGGCCGAGGCTTATTTTCATCACTGGCTGGGGACTTACGACAAGTGCGTGGATCATTTTCTGACGCCCAGCCGGTTCGCCCGGGACCTCCTGGTTAAAAACGGTTTCGCAGCCGACAAAATCACTGTCCTGCCACACTTTCAGAAACTGCAGAACCAAACGCCGGCCCCGGACGCCAACGCGCCGGTGCTCTATTTTGGCCGCTTGTCCCCAGAGAAGGGAGTGGCTGATCTTCTCCGGGCGATGCAGCCTTTGCCCCATATCAAGTTGCAAATCGCAGGCGCCGGACCTGATCGCGGCGCATTGCAACAATTAGCCAAGGAGTTGGATCTTGGCAACGTGGAGTTTACGGGTCACGTGGAGGGAAAAGTCCTGGATCAAACGATCGCAGCCGCACGATTTACCGTCCTTCCCTCCCGGGCTTACGAGACTTTGGGCAAAAGCATTCTCGAATCGTACGCTTGGGGTCGCCCCGTGGTGGCGTCAGATCTGGGTTCGCGGCGGGAACTCGTCCATGAACGCGAAACCGGACTGCTGTTTCAACCGGGTAACATCGGCCAGCTTACCGATGCGATTTCCTACCTGGCCTCGCGCCCGCAACTGACGGAGGAAATGGGTGCCGCGGGAAGGCGTTGGGTCGAAACCCATCACTCTCCCGAAGACCACTACCGGCAATTGATGCAGCTATACGAAAGGATGGTACCTCCGTCTCCGAGGCCCGGAGTCAGAAAGCCGCCGGTGCGAGTTGCGTTCATTGGAGGCCGGGGAGTGGTTTCCAAATACAGTGGAATCGAGGCCTATTACGAAGAAGCGGGCAAGTCTCTCGCAGAGATGGGCTACGAAATCACGGTGTATTGCCGCACCTACTTCACTCCTGCGATGCCAGTGCATAACGGCATGCGGCTGGTTCGGCTGCCGACCATCCGCTCCAAACACCTGGAAACCGCGATTCATACCCTGCTCAGCACCCTGCACGTGATGTTCAGCGACTGCGACATCGTGCACTATCACGCCCTGGGTCCGGCGCTGTTTTCATTCCTGCCTCGCCTGGCCGGAAAGAAAACCATCGTGACGGTTCAGGGTCTGGATTGGCAGCGCAAAAAATGGGGGGCATTTGCAGCTCTGATACTCCGCGCCGGAGCATCGGCAGCCGGGCACTTTCCCAACGAAACCATGGTTGTGTCGCAGACTTTGCAAAAGTACTATCGCGAGCGGCACGGAACCGAAACTACCTACATTCCGAACGGGGCCGCGATCCGTGAGCGCAGCCGTCCCATCAGGCTCCCGCAATGGGGGCTCATTCCAGATCAATACATCCTGTTCCTGGGCAGGTTCTCTCCCGAGAAGAACTGTCATCTCCTGATCGACGCATATGAACACGTCCAGACTCCCGCGCGGCTGGTGCTCGCCGGCGGCTCCAGTCATGCGAGCATCTACACTGAGAACTTGCGCCGGCACCAGGGCGGACAAATCCTTTTCATGAATTGGGTTTCAGGGGAGGCTTTGAACGAATTGTTGAGCAATGCGGGCCTGTTCGTCCTGCCATCCGATCTCGAAGGACTCTCACTGGCGCTGCTGGAAGCCATGGGAGCAGGCGTGTGCGTGCTGACCAGTGACATCCCGGAGAATCGCGAAGTCGTGGACGATGTCGGGTTCACCTTCCGCGCCGGGGATGTTGACGACCTGATCCGCAAGTTGGAAGTGCTCCTCTCCAACTCAGAAGTTCGCCGAGCCGCAGGCAGGGATGCGCAGCAAAGAATTCAGCAGCGGTATCTGTGGCCCCAGATCGCGGCCGAAATCGGCCGCGTCTACGACAAACTTGCGGACCGGGAAACAATTCGTAAGCAACCCGCACCAGTCACCTCTGAGCCCGGGGTGCCAAGACCCAGAGCTTGTAGCCTAGCCATCGGATCACGCGCCCGCAACGCGGTTCTCCTGCCTCCCGTGGCACCGGACCCTGGATCCATCTTTTCAACATCTGGCGCGGTTCCCTAATCAAAAGTATCATTTAGCTTCTTGTCATATTAGTCTGGCCGGACTGTTCATTTCCGGGAGCGACTCAACCATGCGTGTCACCATTTTCGGTGCAACCGGACTGCTCGGCAAAGCGCTGATGCGAGAGTGGAAGCAGGACCAGGTCACCGGGCTCGGATCCAAAGATGCCGACATTCGCGATCCTCAGCAAGTTCTGGCCGTGGTCGAGCGTTCCCGTCCCGAATGGATTGTCCTCGCCGCCGCGTACACCGACGTGGATGGCTGCGAGAGCAATCGGGAACTCGCTTTTGCCGTGAACTGCCAGGGCGCGATCAACGTGGCGCGAGCCGCGAAAGCGCAAGATTCCCGGCTGCTTTTTCTCAGCACCGATTATGTGTTCGATGGCTCCAACTCCACTCCTTACCAGACCGACGAGCCCCGCGCGCCGCGCAGCGTGTACGGCCAGTCCAAGGCCGGAGCGGAAATACAGATCAGCCAGATTTTGCCGAATTGCTGCATCGTACGCACTTCCTGGCTGTTCGGCGTGGGCGGAAAGTGTTTCCCGGAGACCATTCTCAAACTCGCTGCCACCCGGCCCGAAATAGAGGTGGTAGATGACCAGCGCGGCTCTCCCACTCACGCGCCTGATCTGGCCCGCGCCATCGTTCAACTTTGCCATCGCGGCGCCGGCGGCACGGTGCATGTGACCAACCAGGGCGACTGCACTTGGTTTGAATTTGCCAGTGCCATCGTGAGCGGCGCAGGATTGAGCACGACTATCAAGCCGACGACCAGCGACAAGTTTCCCCGTCCGGCGGAACGCCCGAAATATTCCGTGCTCTCTCCCCGAAGCTTGGAGAAGTACGGAATTACGCTGCCCAGTTGGAAGGATGCCCTGCAGGACTACCTGAACGAGAAACGCATTAGCATCTCTCGCGCTGCTATTTCGTGATCACACCACAAGCGATGCGGTCGCCCGCGTTTCCTGCCGGATCGGTCATCATGTCGTCCGGTTTGGCATGGATGACCAGCGCGGTCCCGCCATTGCTGAACACGGAATGGCCGTCATTCTCCAGGTTCACATCGTTGTTGGTGATTTGCACCTTGGCCTTCCCGCCTGAGTTGACGATGAAGTTCACCATGTCGCCGGCGTGGTGACCATCGGGATTCTGCAAGCCGTGTTTCTTCCCGTCCGGATTGAAATGAGGTCCGGCCGACTTAAAGTCCGGCGGATCGCACTTGGCATTCTGATGAATGTGAATGGCGTGCGCGCCGGGTGGAAGGCCATGGACCTTGAGATCAATCTCGACACCCAGTCCCGCGGCCTTGATGGTGGCCGAGCCCACGCTCGCACCGGCGGCGTTCTTGAGATTCACCTTGACAGTCTTGGCCGGGCTCGACAAAGACAAAGCCAGCACAGCCACGGGTAGCGCGAAGGAAACAATTACTTTAGGGGTCATGATCACAAAGTTATTCCAGAGTCGCTGGAAAATCAACTTCGCCCGGCCGGTTCGTGGTGCAGTTTGCCAGGGAAGCGAGCCGAACGTGCGATTGCATGTTCTGCTGACCCGCTGCAGATGGCTCAGGCATCTTCGGGCGGAAGTTCGAAATCCACCAGGTTGCTGCGGAAGCCTTTCGTTTTCCACGCTCCGAAGGCGATACCGACCACCATCCAGACCGTACCCGCGATTTTGGCCGGGCGGCTCAAGTTCCACCATAGCAAGAAACAGATCACGAAACCCGCCATTGGTGGTGCAAGTACGGCGAGCACCAACCATACGACACCAGCCACTATCCAAGCGAGCGTGCCGCCCCACAATGCGAGAATGATTACGATGACCGTAAGCGCCGGAGCGAGTGCCTTGCTCACGCTTTTGGCAGACTCGCGGACGTCATAGCGGATGAAAGCAGCCAAGTTCACCCCCATGAAGGCGATCAGAGCTCCGAAATTCAGCATCTCCGCGCCCAGGCCGTAGCTGAACAGCCCATAGTTGACCAACAGAGCAGCGCCCAACGCGATCACCCCAACGAAGAGCACATTGTTGCGCGGCACATGGTACTTGGGATCGACCGCTCCGAAGAACGATTTCGGCAGCGCATTACTGCGTCCCATGCCGTAAAGCAGACGGGCCGCGCCTAATTGCGATCCCATTCCTGACCCGAAATTTGCCACCAGTAGCGTGAATCCGACGATCATCAGCAGCGGCTGCCAGGCACGGGCGGCAACGAACGTGAATGCCGCGTCAACGTTGGGGAACGGCTGAGAGGCCGGCCATATCAGCTGCCCGGCATACACTTCGATGGCGGAAAGAATGCCGATCACCAGGCATGTAAGTACGGTGGCCAGCAAAATGTTGCGACGCGGGTTCTCGGCCTCTTCCGAAAGAGTGGAGATGCCGTCAAAACCAATGTAGGTGAGCACGGCGATGGATGTCCCGCCCAGCACCGCCTTCGTGTTCCACATCTGCGGATCGTAGAAAGGGCGTGTGAAAAAGCCAGCGTCGCCATGCGGATGTCCGAAGACGTATCGCGCCGCGGCCACGAAGAAGATCACGATCACCACCCCCATCCCGGCGGCCAGCCCGGTGTTCACCCGCGCGGACGTCTTAATTCCCTGGACATTCAGACCGGTAAAGACCAACGCGAAGAACACGGCCCAGACGCTGTAGGAAACGCCGGGAGCAAATACGTGGGCCTGCTGGCTGCACCAGACCGTACAGATCATGGGATTGAGCATGTAGTCCATCACCATGCTCCATCCGGTGACGTAGCCGAGGGCTGGGTTGATCTCCTGGCCAACGTAAGTGAATGCTGATCCAGCGCTCGGGTACGCCCGAGCCATGCGGCCATAGCTGATCGCGGTAAACAGCATCGCCACCATGGCAATGAGGACAGTGGTAACCACGTGGCCGCGACCGCGATCGCTCAGCACGCCAAAAACCGACAAGGGCGCCACCGGCTGAATGACGATCACGCCGTAAAGGATCAGGTCCCAGAGTGTGAGAGTGCGTTTGAGGCGGGTGGGTGCCGGCGTGGTTGCCATCTCGGCGTATTGGATTATGCCGCCGCGAAACTGTCAATATTAAAACGATTTCAGCGTCGTTTTTCCGGAGTACGTCTGCCGGGAGGAGATTTTGATACGCGAAGCGCAAACGACGCAAGATTTTCGGAGGAGCCTACTTCGACGTCCCGTAAGCAAACGCGTATCCCCGCGGCTCATTTCCTGACATGTACCTGGTGTTGTATTCCAGAAGATCCCTGAGGTGTTGCTCGTCCATCGGGAAAGACTTGCCCGGATACGGGTACGTGCCCATGTCGCGAAACGGCAGCGGATCGACGTGAGTCCAATCGTAGGAATAGAAGTCCATGTCTTTCTCGTATCCGTTCGCCAGGAAGAAATAATCCCGTGACCATCCTCTGGGCAGCGGCGGAAGGCTTGAGGGATCAAAATCAAGCGCAACTTCTTCTCCCGACCCAAACACGACCAGCCGGTCATCGAAATCACGCACCAACGGCAACACGTCGCCGTAACGTGTGTAATTGCCGGCGGGATGTGTGTAAGGCCCCGTGGCGCTCGCCTGTTCGTAGACATACTGCACGTTGCCCGGAGGCTTGCCTTCGATCTTCAGGGGAAAGCCGTGGAAGCGAAGGTCGGCGCGAATCAGCGGAACTGTGGTCAGGCGGGCAGGCTGATTCTGGCTTGTGCGATCAACCAGAATGCTGTCCCAATACACCTGCGCGTTGGTCGAAATTCGGATGCGTTGGGTTTCGCGAGGCAATTTGCCGGACAGATCGGCAGTTATGGTACGCGGGCCACCGGCCGGGAAACCGAAATCGTCGGCGACACGAGTCCACTTGCCATCGGCGCCGAGCGCTTCTACGTAAGGAGCAATAACGGAGATCCCCGCCTGATTAGCCGCGTACATGCCGGTCGCGCTGAAATATTCGACCTCGCCGTGCATCAACAGCCACAGTGGACCTCCGTCGTAAGGCTGGCCCAGATCGAGTTCCAGGCTATGCAGCTTCGTGAAACCTTCAAACGGAAGCAATTCGAAGTCTCCGACATAGCTGTGCGCGAGCAAATCCGGCAAAAGGTTGTGTCCATGGTCATCCCAGGCTCCGGCAGGCGCGCGCGTGTCCCGGCTAAAGACGATTTTGAAAGGCGGATATGGCGGGTCGGTGGCGAAATATTCATTGGGATAGACGGCGAATTCGCTGGGATGATCCACCGCGAGAAGCTGCGCCTGATCGAGATAAACCGACTCTTCCAGCGGCTCCATGAAACGAAAGCTCAGCTTGCCATCTTTCTCGCGGATCGAGTCATGATCGATTTTGATGTATTCCGTGGGCCGCGCAACGTTGCGGTGCCCCGGGCGGAACCAGTGTCCGAGTGCGCCCGCGCCGATCATGTCGGCGACTAACGCATAGTGCTTGCCATCCCAAACGAAGAGCGTGGGACAGGAGCCGCCACGGCGGTCGATCTCCATGAATTTCTGCTCGTGGTCGGCGGCAATTTCGACTTCGTCCTGCACCACCCCGGTGGGCCAGGTCATGCGCACGATGTCGGCTTGTTTCGCCTGCCCGAGGCCCACCGTGAGGTAAGGCGAGTTTGCGCCAAGATAACCAGACGATCCGGCGATTTCGAATTTCTGGCGATTGCCTCCGGCGAACACTTCGACCTTGGTTCCGATCGCGCTTTTGTTGTCGGCGAGTCCGGTCAGATTCAGGCGAAGCCAATGGTTCTGATTGCCGCCTTCATTGCGTAGCAGAACGGCCGGGCCGTGATTCTGCGTGATGAGTAGGTCAGTCGCGCCGTCGCCATCGAAATCAGCCGTAACGACGGCGCGGGGATCTTTCAGTTGGATTTTGTCGAGGCCGACGTCTGAGGTGACGTCTTTGAAGCCATCTGGACCGAGGTTGCGAAAGAGCTTTACTTCGCCGCGCCCGTCTTTTGTCTCGCCGACGGCGACGAGGTCAACCCAGCCGTCGTTGTCATAATCGAAGGCAGCGACTCCCCAGGCACGAACCCAGTTTGTGGTGGGCAGAGCCACGCGATCGAAACTCTTGCCCTGATTGTTCCGCCAGAGGGTCAGGCCGGGCGCACTCCAGTGCGTGAAAGCAAGGTCCATCCAGGTGTCGTGGGTTGAGTCCAGCAACACGACGCCGAAAGTAGGGTAGTTCGGCTGGTTGGCGGGCGCGTCGAACCACCGACGGTGCACCACGAATTTCCCTTCGCGAGGATTCTCAAAAACTGTCGGCCAGAAGCCGGAGACTACCAAGTCGATTGCGCGATCGTTGT
>Ga0070733_10003135_pt1 | contig 11411 bp, 12 predicted proteins | sample Coa_R1_9_FD_66450 | JGI IMG/M metagenome (GOLD analysis project Ga0070733, IMG submission 66450) | Surface soil microbial communities from Centralia Pennsylvania, which are recovering from an underground coalmine fire - Coalmine... | ecosystem: Environmental > Terrestrial > Soil > Unclassified ... | reverse complement strand
TCGCGTCACGCTCTCGGTACGGTTCACGCCGTGACGCGCAAACGCGAGATCTGCTCATACCTGATGGACATGGATGGCGTCCTGGTGCGAGAGGAGCACGCGATCCCCGGGGCCGACGCGTTCATCGCACGGCTGCGGGAGCGTGAGCTCCCGTTTTTGGTTCTGACCAACAACTCGATATATACGCCGCGCGACCTGTCGGCGCGGCTGCGTGCGCTCGGGATCGACATCGGTGAGGAGAACCTCTGGACCTCCGCGCTTGCGACGGCCCGCTTCCTCGAGGACCAGCGTCCCGGTGGGACCGCCTTCGTGCTTGGCGAGTCGGGGCTGACCACGGCGCTGCACCACGCCGGCTACACGATGACGGACACGAATCCCGAGTACGTGGTTCTGGGGGAGAGCCGGACGCTCAGCTTCGAGCGGATCACGCTCGCGATCCGGCTGATCGCCGAGGGTGCGCGCTTCATCGCCACCAATCCCGACGCGACCGGCCCATCCGTCCGCGGCCCGATCCCGGCAACGGGCTCGGTGGCGGCGCTGATCACAGCCGCGACCGGAGTCAAGCCGTACTTCGTCGGCAAGCCCAACCCGTTGATGATGCGCTCCGCGCTGAACGCGATCGGCGCCCACTCCGAGTCGACGGCCATGATCGGCGACCGCATGGACACCGATGTCATCTCCGGCATGGAGGCCGGACTCGAGACCGTGCTCGTGCTCACCGGTCTGACGACGCGCGAAGCTGCCGAGCGAGAGCCGTACCGAGCCTCACGAGTGGTCGACTCGATCGCCGACCTGCTGCCCGACCTCGGCTGAGCCGATCTCAGCCTCAACTCGAGCCTCAGCTTTGCGATGTCGCCGGTCAAGAGGCCTTGACGACGCCTTCGTAAAAGCAGGTAAACCGTAGTTTTCCTGCTCAAGTAGCGCATTGGACCAACCGAAGAACGGTGTAAGACCGGGGACTGACCCGAGTCGTAATTCACATCGCTCTCGGAAGGGTCCCCCTGATGAAATCTGCAACGCGCTTCTCGCTGAAAGCACGCCTCGTGCTTTCGTTCGGCGTGGTCGTCCTGCTCACGCTGGTGCTCGGCGTATACGCCATCACGAGCATCTCCAGTGAGAACTCCCATGTCACGAAGGTCGCGACCAAGGTCGTGCCGGCCACCTCACTCGCCGGCCAGGCGGTCGCACTCTTCAACAAGTACCGCAAGGATGAGCTCCACTACATCCTCTCGACTCCGGCCGAGCGCGCCGGCAGCCAGGGTGTGGACGGCGACCTCGCGGGTGACATCACCGGCATGGCCCAGGTGCTGGCGCAATACCGTCATGAGGGCCTCGTCGTCGACGCCCACGACGGGCAGCTGGTGCAGCAGTTCCAGAACGCCTTCAGCCTCTATGTGAAGCAGTCCGGTCCGTTCAAGTCACTTGCCGACGCCGGGAAGCTTCAGCAGGCGGGCGCCGTTGTCGGCGCCGGAGCTGCCGACAACACCTTCAACGTGCTGAAGACGGTCTCCGCGAACTGGATCGCGTACGAGGCGAAGATCGCTAATGAGGCTGCCTCGTCGGCGCACTCGACCTACAGCACCGCAGTGGTTGTCACCGTGGCCCTGCTGATCGTCGCGCTGCTCGCCAGCCTCGGCGTCGCCTTCTTGATCTATCGCCGTGTCGTCGGCGGCATCCGCACGGTCAGCACCGCGGCCGTTGCCATCGCCGGCGGTCAGTTCGACCAGGACGTCGAGCTCGGGGGTAACGACGAGCTCACCGACATGGTCGAGGAGTTCCACTCGATGGTCACCTATCTCGGCGAGATGGCGGACACCGCGTCCCGCATCGCCGATGGCGACCTGACCAGCGAGGTCGAGCCGAAGTCCGAGCGCGATCAGCTCGGGACCGCCTTCCAGCGCATGAACTCGAACCTGCGCGTGGCGCTCGGCGACCAGTCGAGCCTCGTGCAGGTGGCAGGCCGCCTGAACGATCTCAACGAGACGCTCGGCGAGCTCGAGCGGGCGCTGACCAGCATGCGCAACACCGACCTGACCCAGCCGGTCGAGTTCAACCTCACGCCGATCGAGTCGGCCAACGGTGAGCCGATCGGTGAGCTCGCAGAGCTGTTCAACAGCATGCTCGCCCGAGTCGAGTCCGCCGTCTCCGCGTACAACGTGGTCCGTGAGGACCTGCAGGAGAAGCTCGGCGACCATTCGAGCCTGGCGCCGCTCAACGTACGGCTCGAGTCGCTGCGCACTGAGACGCTCACCAACCTGCGCGACGCGCTGCGTGCGATGAGCGAGGGTGACCTCCGTGTCGAGGTGACGATGTCCGAGGAGCCGATCGTCGCCGCTCCCGGTGAGGAGCTCGGCACCATGGCCGAGGTCTTCAACGAGACGCTGCAGAGCGTGCGCGAGTCGATCACCAGCTACAACGAGAGCCGCGCGAAGGTCGTCGCCATGCTCGATGAGATCTCGCGCAGCTCCGAGACGCTCTCTACCGCGACCAACGAGATGGCGCAGACGAGCGAGGAGCAGGGCCGCGCCATCGGTGAGATCGCCACGGCCATCAACACCGTCGCCGCGGGCGCCGAGCAGCAGGTTCGCTCGGTCGACGACGCGCGGCGCATCACCGACGAGCTCGCCGCGGCCTCGCGGCTCTCGGCGGACAGCGCCGACGAGACCGCCAAGGCAGCTGCCGAGGCGCGTGAACTCGCCCGCGAGGGTGTCGGTGCCGCCGACGGTGCGACCGCCGCGATGCAGGCCGTGCGGGACTCGAGCGCGGAGGTCAACGAGGCCATCCGCATGCTCGGTGAGAAGTCGGGCCAGATCGGCGGGATCGTCGAGACGATCACCGGCATCGCCGCGCAGACCAACCTGCTGGCGCTGAACGCTGCGATCGAGGCTGCTCGTGCCGGTGAGCACGGCCGCGGCTTCGCGGTGGTGGCCGAGGAGGTCCGTCACCTGGCCGAGGAGTCGCAGGAGGCCGCCGCGACGATCAGCGGACTGATCGAGCAGATCCAGCAGGAGACCAACCGCGCGGTTGAGGTCGTCGAGCTCGGAGTGAGCCAGACTGCCGAGGGCGTGTCGACCGTGGAGCAGACCCGCGATGTGTTCCTGCGGATCGGTGAGAGCGTCGAGGACATGAGCGCACGCGTCGAGGACATCGCCGCGTCGGTGCGTCAGATCGCCGCCTCCAGTGATGACGTTCGCGGCAGCATGGAAACGGTGCTGTCGGTCGCCGAGCAGTCGAGTGCATCGACCGAGGAGGTCTCGGCCAGCACCGAGCAGTCAAGTGCGTCGACACAGCAGATTGCGGCCAGCGCACAGCAGCTGGCCGGCACCGCCGAGGAGCTGGACCGCCTGGTCTCCCAGTTCGTCCTCTCCTAGAGACTCCGTAGAGCTCTTGGTATCCGGCCAGGCCCCTGGGCCTGGCCGGTGCCGTTAAGCCACGCGGTGCTCGGCGGCCCGCTGGCGGACTAGCTTCTTGTCCTCAAGGTCCATCGCGCCTGGGTGCCCATCGCCGGGCCAGGGCGTCAGCAGCAGCATGATCCGCGCGGTGCTGATCGCGTCGACGCTGTGGCGCTCGTTGGGCTCGAATTGCACCATCAGTCCGGGTCCGCCACTCGCGGGCTCGCCGGCTTCGCTGGAGATCGCGACCTCACCGCTGACCACCACCACCCATGCGCGCTCGTGCACCTGGTGCTCGCGCAGGCTCCCGCCCGCCGGTATCTCGAGCACGATCGCACGCCCCTCCTCTTGACTCTCCAGAATCTCCGGAGAGTGCGGGCTCAATGACACGGCATTCAGGTCCCAGCTCTTCATCCGTTGCCAGCCTCCTCGTACTCGCTGTGTGCTGTCGCCGATCTCTAGTGATGGCACTAAGTCAGCGCTGGTGATACCCAGTTCGGCAGGGTGGAACCGGCGCCGTACCGCTCGCCGTGGGCCGCCGCTGCGAGCCCCGCAAGGCGATTCAGATCCTCGAGCGTGAGCTCCACGTCGGGGGCGCCGGCGTTGTCCTCCACATAGGCGGTGCGCTTGGTGCCGGGGATCGGGACGATCCACGGGCGCTGCGCGAGCAGCCACGCCAGGGCGACTTGGCTCGGGGTCGCGCCGCGCTCGGCGGCGATCTCGAACACGACCTGGGCGAGCTGCACATTCGCGGCGCGGTGTTCCGGCCCGACCCGCGGGAAACGGTCCGCGATCCGGAAGTCGCCTGGCTCCAGCTCGGTGCTGGCGGTGAGGCTGCCGGCGAGCAGCCCGCGAAGCAGTGGCGAGAACGGCAGGAAGCCGATGCCGAGCTCCTCGCAGGTGTCGAGGATCTCACCCTCGACGCTGCGCTCCAACAACGAGTACTCGCTCTGCAGGCTGGTGATCGGGTGCACCGCCGCGGCGCGCCGGAGGTCGGGTGGGAGTGCCTCAGAGAGGCCGATGTAGCGGACCTTGCCCGCGTCGATGAGCTCCTTCAGCGCCCCGACCGTCTCCTCGATCGGCGTATCCGGGTCGACGCGATGCTGCTGGTAGAGGTCGATGTGGTCCACGCCCAGGCGCTTCAGGCTGCGCTCGCACGCCTCGCGGACATACTCCGGGCGGCCGCTGAAGCCGCCGTTTCCGTGCTGACCCATCCGCAGGATTCCGAACTTGGTGGCGAGCACCACCTGATCGCGGCGGTCGCGGATCGCGCGGCCAACGAGTTCCTCGTTATGTCCGTTCCCGTACGCGTCGGCGGTATCGAGCAGATTGATGCCGAGGTCGAGCGCACGCTGGATGGTCGCGATGCCATCGGCGTCGCTGACGGTGCCGTATGTCCCCGACATGGGCATGCAGCCAAGCCCGACCGCCGAGACCAGCGGACCGTGTGTTCCCAGCTGACGCGTCTTCATGGAGGCATTGTCGCGCCGATCGCCGGCATTGTCGCGCCGGTCGCCCGCTTAGGATCATCAAGCCGTGTCCGCACCCGCTCTCCGCCTCCGTTCGACCCTGTATGTACCGGGCGCCAACGAGCGCGCGCTCGAGAAGGCGCGCGGTCTCGCGGCCGACGCGCTGATCCTCGACCTCGAGGATTCCGTGGCACCGGAGGCCAAGCCGCTCGCGCGCGGGCGGGTCTGCGAACTGGTGCGTGCGGGCGCCTTCGGCACGCGGCCGGTGGTTGTGCGGATCAACGGCATGAACACTTCCTGGTATCAGGACGATCTGATGGCTGCAGCCGCGGCCGAACCTGACGCGGTGCTCGTGCCCAAGGTCCAGCGGGCCGATGATGTGGTCGCGGTCGAGCGAGCGCTGCGGCGAGCCGGCGCGGAGCGAACCGCGGTCTGGGCGATGCTCGAGACGCCGCTGGCCGTCCTGCGAGCGCTTGAGATCGCCACGGCGAGTGAACGGCTGACGGTCCTGGTGACCGGCACCAATGACCTGCTGGCGGAGCTGCACGCCGAGGATGTGCCCGGCCGCCGGCCACTCGGCCCGAGCCTCTCACTGTGTCTGCTCGCGGCCCGGGCGAGCGGACGCCTGATTCTTGACGGCGTCTACAACGACGTCAGCGACCTGATGGGCTTCGTGACCGAATGCCGCGAGGCACGGCGTCTCGGATTCGACGGCAAGACGCTGATCCACCCGTCCCAGATCGATCCGTGCAACGACGCGTTCTCACCCTCCGAGCGCGACATCGAGCACGCGCGCCGGATCATCGATGCGTTCGAGCGGGCCACTCAAGCTGGGAACGGTGTGGTGACGGTCGATGGGCGCATGGTGGAGGCTCTCCATGTGGAGTCGGCGCGGCGTGTGCTGGCAAATGCGGGCCAGACAAAAGCGTCAACCTAGGTGGACATTGCTCGTCGACGGGGTTGTTTGGGAGCGCTAGGCTTTGGGTATGCCTACGGCCATGGACGTGAACTCTGGTGTTACCGAAAGCCGCATACTGGGCAGCCGTGACGTGCCCACGCAGGATCTGTTCCGCCGTTGGCAGGAACATCGGGACCAAAACGCGCGTGAAGCACTGGTCAGGCAATACCTGCCGCTCGCTCGCAAACTTGCGCGCCGTTACCGGGGTGCACGCGAGCCTCTGGATGACCTCGAGCAGGTCGCAAGCCTCGGCTTGGTGAAGGCAATCGACCGTTACGACGCGAGTCGTGGCATCGGGTTCCAGCACTTCGCGGTGCCGACGATTCTCGGCGAGCTGAAGCGCTACTTCCGTGATTCCGGCTGGGCGGTGCACATGCCCCGCGGAATCCAGGAGCTCGCGCTGCAGGTCGCGCAGGCCGAGCGTCAGCTCGCCGCCAAGACCGGTCGTGAGCCCACCTATAACGAGGTCGCCGAGTTCCTGGAGATCTCAGTGGGGGAGGTGCTGGAGGCGGCCGAGGCTGCGGCAGCCCATCACGCCGTGTCGTTCGACACTCCGCACGATGACGGAGATGGCGAGGCTGGCACGCTGGGCGACTCGATCGGTCACATCGACGAGCGCTATGACCTCGTGACCCTCACATCATCCATCGCTCCCGCGGCCAGGCGTCTCTCTGAGCGTGATCGCCGGGTACTGGCTCTGCGGTTCGTCGAAGACAAGACGCAGAGCGAGATCGCCGATGAGGTTGGGGTTTCGCAGATGCAGATCTCGCGCATCCTCAGCAAGGCGCTGAGAACGCTCTCAGCAGCCGTTGATGATGAGAGTCCTGTGCGGGCGTAGACCGGCCCAGTAGCAATAGGCGTAGTCGTGACTGCAAAAAGGAGCGCGCGTCAAGCGCGCTCCTTTTTTGTGTTTAGGCAGGGGCGGAATCGAGGAAGCCTTGTCTCAGGGAACATGACGCTTGCGATAACTTGGGCAGAGGCGTGATTTCAGAACCAGCTTGCGTCCGGCTCGAGCTTGAGAACCGGCCAGAGAATGTTTCGGTCGTACGTGCGGCGCTCACGGGCGTCGCCGAGGCGGCAGGCTTCGATGAGGAACTTGCCACCGACGTCAAGACGGCCGTCAGCGAGGCGTGTAACAACGTCGTCATCCATGCCTATGAGGGACAGCGCGGACCGCTGCGCGTCCTGGTGATCAACTCCGGTGATCGCGTTGACGTCGTCGTGAGAGACCACGGCACGGGAATCAAGCGGCTTTCCAGCCCGGCCGACCACATGGGGCTCGGCCTCGCACTGATCAGTGCTCTCGCCGATCAGGCAGAGTTCAGGAGCCCGTCCGATGGCGGCACAGAGGTGCGGATGCGTTTCAGGCTCACCGAGACCGCCACAGAGGCGGGATTCCCGAGCGACGACGAGTGGCCGGTGCGGCCGGACGCGCTCTCTGAGGATGACGTGGTGATGTGGTGTGAGCCGGTTGCACTCGTCCGGCATCTCATCGGGCGCGTCGCCCGCGCAACTGCAGCCGGATCGCACTTCACCATGACCGGGGCATCCGACCTCTACGCGATCAACGACGCGATGGCCGGGTTTGCTGAGGTCGCCGCCGACGGGCATCTGGTGGTCGGGGTCTCGAGCTCCGCGCACCGGCTGACGGTCGACGCGGGGCCGATGCTTGCCGTCACCGGTCCGGAGTTCGAAGCCACCGAGCCCTTGGTCGCCCGCGGCGGCGTGCGCGAGCTGGAGACGCGCAGAGCCGCGCTGGCAGAGCTCGTCGATCAGTTGAGCTTCGAGTCCTTCGACGAGGACGAGGGCAAGCTGCTCCACCTGCTGGTCCTGGACCGCGGCCGGCAGCTCAGTTAGTCGGCGCTCAGACTGTTAGCGCCCTCATCAGGCGCCGGCGGTCCTGCATGAGCCGCAGCCTCGACTCAGCCCGCGTTCAGCAGCTCTTCAGTGGAGTCGCCGACCAGCAACTCCGAGTCGAGCCCGGTGAGGCTGAGCAGGCGGTTCACCTGACCGCCGCCGCGCACGACGCCGAAGCGGTGCCCCTGCTCCTGCGCGTGCTGGTGTGCTCTGACGAGCACACCAAGCCCGGTGGAGTCGATGAAGGTCAGACCCCGTAGATCGACGATCACCAGCGGGGTCGTGTCCTGCTTTGCGAGTTCCCGCTCCAAGACCTGACTGGAGGCGACATCCAGTTCGCCCACAACTGTGACGACGGTTCCCAGAGCCTCTGCTCTGACATCAACTTCGAAATCACGCTCCAACAGTGCCCGAAGACTACTGTCCTGTGTCAATTCGCGTTTCCTCGCTGAGCGGTTTGGTCAGCTTGCTGCCCATTGCATGTCGACGGAATGACCGCGGGCGTGGGATGAACAGCCAGGGGGTAGGTCGAGGCTATGGCAAGCGATCAACTGCGACCGGCCCGGACTCGCTTCATGGCGCGCGCGATCCGGCTCGCGATCCCTGGTCCGCTGCACCGCCGCTTGTTGCGCTTCCGCTGGTTCGCAGGTCCCCTGCCGCAGAACTGGTGGAGCGACTTCGAGCAGGGGTTCCGCAGTTACTCCGCGACGGCGACCGGTCGGCCGCGGAGAACCGAGACCGATTTTTGAAGTGCGCGGGCACGTCCCGCAACGGCCAGTGGTCGGCCTCGGGTTTCCGAGGCCGACCAACGAGTGGTTCCTGAAGAACTGACATGCCGGCCCCGGCGCACCGGGGCCGGCCGGCAGTTCGAGTCACCAGCGTCCGTACCAGCGGCGCCTGCCGCCGGCTTCGACTCCGCCGATGAGGAACCCGATGACCCACAGGATCACCGCGGCGATCAGAATGAACCACAGGAAATGCGCGGCGAAGCCGAGCCCGCCGAAGACGGCCAGGATCAGCAGCAGTACCAGTAGCGCAACCATTCCATCCTCCTTTCGCGCCGGCCGTTGGGCCGGTCACGACGTGGCAATACCCCTTGGTGAGCTGCGCTAAGCAACTGACCTCAGGAGACCCTGCGTCCGGGGGGTGCGCTCGTGCGGCGGGTGCTTCGGCGCCGTGACGTCGCGATTCAGATCGCGCCGCTGTCACCTGACCGTGCAGGCCCGATGGTCGTCCAGGCGAGGTGGCTGAAGACGGCTTCCGGGCGACGCGTGGGGACAGACCCGTGGAGACTCGCTGACGTCCTGAGCAGGGTGTTTGGCCCACCAACGGCCCGGGAAATATCCCGATACGTATGGCTTTCCGGGACCAATTCGGAATGGGCAGATGACTCAGACACAGACGCTTCAGCAAGGGACAAGTGCCGAAGAGCTCGCATACATGCTGCTCGAGGAGGCGCGCCTCCGGTGCAAATCACTGCTCGCTGACAGCCATCAGACCGAGTCAGATCCGGACGGCCTCAGCATGAGTGGTCTCTACGGGGACCTCGGGATCGCCGGGTACTACGCGAGCGCCCGGTTGGCGCCGGACCGCCGCAAGCAGCTGCTGGCGCAGGCGCATACGCGATGCGATCGCGGCACGGGCGGGCTCACCGGCTCGGCCCAGGCGCTGGCCGACGTGACGGCGGCTGCGACCCGCACGGTGGAGCGGGCGCTGACGGTCACCGGGCTGCTCGACCACATGCATCTTGCTCACATCCACGTGATGTCGGCATGCGAGGTGCTCGACTCGATGTTCGCCCTGCAGGCGTGAGGCCATCGTGATCCAGGAACGATCAGACAACGACCTGCGGGTTCGGCTCGAGTTGCTCAGCGTGGCCGAGGCGGCGACGCTCGTGCGATCGGTGATTGGCGCTGTTGCCCGGGCCGCCAATCTCGATCGCACGCTTGTGGACGACCTGCGGACGGCGGTGAGCGAAACCTGCAACAACGTCGTGCTCCACGCGTACCCGGTGTCGCCCGGCCCCCTGATCTTCTCGCTCGCGATCCGTGCCGACACGGTGGAGGCGGTGGTGAGGGACCGCGGCGCCGGCATCAGGCCAGGTTGCATCCGCAACCGTGGTCTCGGCATGGGCGTCTCGCTGATCAATGCGCTGGCGGACCGGGCGGAGTTCGAGAGCAGTCCCGCATCCGGCACCGAGGTGCGGATGACGTTCAGGCGCCGCCTCCTGATTCCGGAGGCGCTGAGCCACCTCAGTGTTGGGGTCTGGGCGCTGGAGGGTCAGCGATCGTCAGGCGCTCTTCGAGGCCGGTCAGGCTGAGCAGACGGTGGGCCTGAGCCCGCGGGTTCTGCACGCCGAACTCGACCCCGCGCTCGCTCGCCTGCTGCTGGGCACGGACGAGCACGCTCAGCCCCGTCGAGTCGATGAACTCGACGTCTGCGAGGTCAACGACGATCGTCGACGAGGCCGTGGCCAGTACGTCGGCCAGATGGCGCTCGAGGATCGGCGCCTCGGCCAGGGATAGTTCGCCCGCAACGACGACCACCCCGTTTTCCTGTTGTTGCACGGTGAGTCCTGCTGCCATCGCTTTATTCAGCCTACAACGCCTGCGGTCCGGCGCGAATTCTCCCTCGACCTATGGATGAACCCGTCCTCTGCAAGTTTGAACGTCCAAGGCACCGGAAAGTATCGCGGTGATGGCGCAGCACCGAGACACAAGGCATTACGACCCTTACCACGCGATCATGAGCACGCTCCGCGGGTCCTTGGCTGGGGACGCGCGCGATCGCCAGATCGAGCGGGTACGCCGTGCGCTCGCAGGAGCGCGTGTGGGTGCGGCGGACCGGGCCGAGTCGCCGGTTTCTCGCGTGCCTGAAGCGCGCCGGGCCGGTCGGTCCGGCGCGCCAAGCGCCGCCAAGCATGGTGGGCGCGGCCGTTCGCCACGGGTATCCTGACCACAGAATTCGCCACCGCCAAGTGGAGAGGTCGCGAGCGTGCTCGAGGCTGTCAGGCCGCCAGGGCAGCTGGCCGGAGATTCCAGTCAGCTGCTCCTGATCGAGGATGATCATGCTGCTGCCGATGAGGTGATCCGCCGGCTGACGGACGCCTGGCCACAGCTCCGCATCTCTCGCGTTCCCACCCTGATGGAGGCCGAAGCGCGGCTGGGCCCTGATACCGACTGCGTGATGATCGACATCGACCTGCCCGACGGTGGCGGGATGGACGCGGTCCATCGGCTCCGCGCGCGATATCCCGACATGCCGATCGTGGTGCTGATCGCCGACGGTGATGACGAGCGCGGTGGTGAGGCGCTCACCGCGGGCGCGCAGGACTTTCTGGCCAAGGGGAGCAGCCAAGGGTTCTCACTGGCGCGGGCGATCCGGCATTCCGTCCAACGCAGTCGCGCCGAGCGCTATGCCCGAGAGCTGGCGCTCCTGCGCTTCCAGAGCGCTGAGAGCACTCGCGTGCAGCGCGGGTTGATGCCCCACATGCTGATCGACGATCCACGTGTCTGGATTCGCTCGGGGTACCGACCCGGCGACCGCAGACAGGTTCTGGGCGGAGACTTCTTTGATGTGGTCCAGAGCGCACCGGCGCGTCTGCGGATGGTGCTGGGAGACGTCTGCGGTCATGGGCCGGATGAGGCGGCGCTCGGGGTGCAGATCCGCATCGCCTGGAGAACGCTGATCCTTGCGGGCGTGGAGCAACTGCCGCTGCTGCAGACACTGGACCGC
>Ga0070733_10003134_pt1 | contig 11413 bp, 9 predicted proteins | sample Coa_R1_9_FD_66450 | JGI IMG/M metagenome (GOLD analysis project Ga0070733, IMG submission 66450) | Surface soil microbial communities from Centralia Pennsylvania, which are recovering from an underground coalmine fire - Coalmine... | ecosystem: Environmental > Terrestrial > Soil > Unclassified ... | reverse complement strand
TTCCGCAGGCTGCGCAGCCAGACCTCGTTGATCAGTTCGGTGGGGGACAGGGGCGCTATGTAGCGTTCGCGGCGCAATTCTCTGACCGCGATCTGGTGGAGCGTGGGGAGAACTTCGCGCAGAATCGCTTCTGCGATCTCTCGATCACCGCCGGAAAAACCTTGCAGTTGCTTCGTCAAGGAGCGGGTGTCGTCCATGGCCTATATCCGACTCCGTAGAAGCGTTTCCTGCGGGGGCGTGCAGCCGCTCCATAACTTTAACTTTGCTGAGAAATTCTCTGCTTGCCGGAAGGTACCACGAATGAGGTGCAACCTCAAAGGTGGATGAATGAGTGGGAGCACAGCCGCTCCTCCAGTTACCTACTGCGTGGAAACCCTGCCTCTAAATCACGCGGTGGATGCGTCCTTCTCCCTTGCGTGTCGGTGTTCAGCGGTGTCTTCGATAGACGAAGATGGAAGCTTCTTTGCCTTTCTCATCCACTCGGCGGCTCGTTGTTCGGCTTCGAGCAGTTGCTCCATGGTCATCGATTCGTTGACATGATTCTTGGCTCGCGTAATTTGTTCGCTGGCAATCAGGAACCACATATACGCATACATCAGGTCCTTGGGCCCAGATCGACGAGCCGAATAAAGTTGTGCCAACACCAGTTGTGCAGTCGGCAGGCCCTGTTCGGCTGCCTTCTGACAGACGGCTATAGTCGCCTCGTCGTGGCGACCGCCCTTGGTCGGATTCGCCAGAAGGGAAGGGAGCAGTGACTGGGCCGGACTGGCCTGGCTCAGAGTCATGAACAGCAGTTCGACTCGGCTGGAGACGCCTAACTTGTCAAACACTCGAAACAGGTAGTTCTTAATGGTGTGCTGACTCAGGCCCAGACGCTCAGCGATTTCGCGATTGGTCAGCCCCTCGGCCAGACTGCGGACGACTTCCATCTCGCGCTTCGAAAGCAGATCCAAACCATTCGCATCCACAGCTTTCACGTTGGGCGAAGATGCCAGGGCTTCTACCGCATATGACATCTGCAGGCTCGTGGCCCAGATCTGGCCTTCATGAACGCTACGAACGCACTTGCAAAGCGAATCAACCGAGTCGTGACGGCTGAAAATTCCTCTCGCACCCGCACGAAACGCATGCAGGATAAAGTCGCGTTTCGAGGAATCCAGCAGCATCACGGCGCGGATCTGAGGGTGCGATGCCCGCAGTTCCCGCAAAACTTCAAACACGCGGTGGGACTCCTCGTCCAGATTGGAACTGATCAGCAAAACATCCGTTTTATGAGCGGCTGCTGCTGCGATCACACCGTTGGAATCGGAATCTGCGCTGGCAACATCCAATCCGCGATCCCGCGTTAATGCATCGGCGAGCAATTGAGTGTGGATCCTGGTATTGTCCGCCACCAATACGCGGATCCTGTTCTCCCTTGCGCCTTGCGTATCCATAAGCTTCTCCAGCGACATCATTCGAGTAGGTCACGTAACCGGGACCAAGCCAACAAATGCCACAATCGAAAAAACTGTGCTGAGACCGGGGGTATCTCCCACAGGCGGGGGGAGTTCTATTCGGGGGATACTTGAAACGCAAAGACTGCGAAAAATCAGCTAACAGATAATAAAGGATGCACAGCGATTACAAACGCTAGCACCAACCGAGTGGAAGTCTACCGCATCTCCAGCTAGAATACAATGGGAAAGGTCGCAAAGGTTTGCACTAGTTGTAGCTGATTGCGACCCTTATGAAATTACACCGGATTGACGCCCGCGCCTGGAGGCTTTCCTGCTCTGATCCCGGATACGATTTGATAGTCCAGATAATTTGTATCCCATGTATAATCAATTATATGGGATCAATTTGGGTCGTCGATTCCGCAGCTGAGCAGAGCCGGACGCCGGGGCCAGTATGACTGCCAGCGAGTCGTCGAGCCTCTCTACCTGTGGAGAAATCCTTCTCTAGGCCAGTTATCCCCCAATGCGGAGAACCTACGCTCACGTCGTCGTGAGAAGTCCGTCGCGGAGAGCGTGTACCTCTTGCAGCGTCCTGCACACGAATGTAGTCTGACTTCACTTTCGGGCAACCAACTCATTGCTGAGTCCCATCCCCCGTGCCCGGTAAGCTGAAATTTTCGAGTCAATGAAGTATGCGCAGGGACCAGTGACCCTTGTGATTGGTGTGCCACTTGACACGAAAAGCATATTGCAATAATGTTGATCGATTTAGTATAGATTAATTCTCCCCCTGGATTTCAAAAGCATCTTCCCCCGGTTGCTGACATTGTTCGGATCCTCCATCTTTTTTGGAGCCATTCGCAGGTGCGGAAGTCACATTTGTGACTCAGAGGGCGAAGCTATGAGTGCCGGCAATCAATCGTGGAATTCTCCGAGTATGGCGCCAATCGTGACAACCGGCACTGAACATTGGTACGCCGTGCATACTCGCGCCCGACACGAAAGAGTCGTTGCCAACCGACTACGCGAATTAGGAGTAAACACGTTTCTGCCAGTGGTCACCGAGGTGCATCGTTGGAGCGACCGGCGTAAGTCGGTAGAACTGCCACTTTTTGGCTGTTATGTGTTTGTAAAGCTGGCACCAACCGGCGATGAGCGGCTGCGCGTGCTGCGCATCGACGGCGTGTTCAAGTTTGTAGGCGCTCGCGGATTGGGAACTCCAATCGCCGAATCACAAATCGAGGCAGTTCGCACCCTGATCGGCCAGCAAATACCCTGGAGTGCACATCCTTTTCTACAGATCGGACAGCGCGTGCGAGTACGCGGCGGCGCCTTGGACGGAGTCGAAGGAATTCTGCTTGCTCGAAATGACGACAACACACTGGTGGTCTCGATCGACGCGATCCAAAGGTCACTAGCGGTTCGAATTCAAGGATACGACGTCGAACCGCTTTAAAATTCTTACATTCTCCCTTTCGTTCGGTATTCCTCAAATGAACTTCAATCCCGTGATAGAAAACGCAATCGAAGCGGTGCGCCTCCTGGTCGTGACCAAGGAGCCCACCGTTGTTCGCTCGCTCTGGTCGATCGGCGAAGCCAATTCCTGGCAACTGGAGACGGTGGGCAGCGGTTGGGAAGCATTGGAGTTCGTGCAGGCAGGGGTTACGCCGGACCTGCTTCTCTTGGATTTGCCTCGTGGGGATGCGGACAGCCTTCACATTTTGCGTTGGCTGCGCCGGCTTCGTCCGAACCTCCCAATCATCTTGCTCTGTTATCCCGACGACGCCGGACAAAAAAACGAAGCCATTCGCCTGGGTGCCCAGGATTATCTGGTGCGGCCAGTCGATGACGAGCGGCTTGAAAGCGTGATTCGCGGCCAACTCAGCTCCCAACCCGATGGCATAGAAATGGAGCTGGCCAGTGAGGACATCGAACAGGTTAGCGATGATGCATTCTTTGTAGGCGCGAGCCCGATCATGCGGAAGCTTCGCGCCCAGGCCGAATTGCTGGCCCAGGCTAGCGTTCCGGTCTTGATCCTGGGCGAGAACGGAAGCGGAAAAGACACCGCCGCTCGCCTGATTCATAAATTATCAGTCCGCTCCGGATTCAAATTTCTCAAGGTGAATTGTGCAGCGCTGCCCGGCGATCTACTCGAAAACGAGCTCTTCGGCTACGAGCGCAACGACTCCGCTGGTTCGATGAGATCGAAACCCGGCAAACTTGAGTTGTGCGAGAAGGGAACAGTTCTGCTGGATGAGATCACCGAGATGCCAACCAGCGTCCAGAGCAAGCTGCTGCAAGTGTTGCAAAACAAGATGTTCTTTCGGCCCGGTAGCGGCGCCAAAGTCGACGTCGACGTTCGAATTCTGGCTTCAACCAGCGCTGACATTGAGCGAGCTCTCTCTGAAAAGAAGCTGCGCGAGGATCTCTACTATCGCTTGAGCGCTTTCACGGTCCAGGCACCACCCTTGCGCCAGCGGAAAGACGAGATCGCAATTCTTCTTCGCCACTTTATGCATCATCTGGCGAAACACTATAGCCTGCCTCCGCGCACGTTTTCACCCGCGGTTCTCGATGCCTGCCATGCGTATTCGTGGCCCGGAAATCTACGAGAACTCGAAGAGTTCGTAAAGCGCTATCTGGTGATGGGAGACAAAGAGTTCAACTTCGCTGCGGCAAAATCAGAGCCCAGGCCAGCAAATGGTAAACCGGGGAACGGCCATACGATGGAAGCGTCGGAATCAGCCCGGGAAGCAATTCACGACGACGCAAATGGAGAGCGATCCGCCACTCCCAACTCACTCAAATCCCTGGTGCAAAGTGTCCGGTTTGAGGCAGAAAGAACCGCGATCGCTACCGCTCTTGAGAAAACCGGCTGGAACCGCAAAGCCGCGGCGCGGTTGCTTAAAGTCAGCTATCGAACCTTGCTCTATAAGATCGAGCAATACCATATGAGCTCTTCAGAAGCCTACCCTTCCACCTTTCCAGGAAATGGTTTCAGGGGCAATGGAAAACGGATTTAGCGCCGAATGAGGAATAGCGCGTTACAATCGCTCAGTTTGGAACAAACCATGACAATCCCAGTGAAAAAGATGTGTCGGCGTTTATCGATGTTCGCCGTTTGCATTCTGATTTCGGGTTGGCTGGCGGCACAGACTGACGCAACGAAAAACACTGGTAGCACGACGCCAGCAGCGCAACCAACGTCCGCTGACCCTGGCACCGGGGCGGCTGCAGTCCGGCCCCACGATAACACTTACATTATCGGGGACGATGACGTTTTGTCGATCAACGTCTGGAAAGAGGCGGAAGTATCTCGAACGGTCCCAGTTCGCTCGGATGGCAAAATCTCATTGCCGTTGGCCGGCGAGGTGCAGGCGAGCGGGCAGACGCCGCTCCAGTTAGAGAAACTGCTGGCTGCCAAGCTGCAAAGCTTCATCTCCGAGCCGGAAGTGACCGTCATCGTTACAGAAATCAAGAGCCAGAAATTCAACATCCTCGGCATGGTCAACAAGGCGGGAACCTTCCCGCTGACGAGCTCTCTGACGGTGTTGGACGCAGTTGCTCTTGCGGGCGGCTTTCGAGATTTTGCCAAACAGAAATCCATCTACGTCCTCCGCAAGAACCCAGATGGCGGAGAGTCACGCTTGCCCTTTAACTACAAAGAGGTCATCAAGGGCAAGAACATGGCGCAGAACATAAGACTGCAGCCAGGTGACACCATCGTGGTGCCTTGAAACCGCGCATGCTAATTCGAGTCTCCATCGGTATGATTCTGCTGGCTGCATGCCCTCTCTGGGCGCAGACTGGCGCCGAAACTGCAGGCACCGGTCCTGGTAGTAGCGGGGGGGGCATGCTAACCCCTGCTCCGGTCAGCGGCGATGGATACTCGATGGGATTTACCTCCGAAACACGATCAAACTACCTGCGTGGAGGGCTGGCTTTCAGCAGCGCCTATAACTCCGATGTCACGACTGGCAGCAATGGTCAGCCGATCAGTGATGTGAGCTATTCGATATTTCCTACGATTTCGCTGGACCAGACAAGGTCACGGTTACATTGGGTTTTCACTTACACTCCGGGTTTTACCTTCTATCAGAAGACTAGCTCACTGAATCAATCTAATCAGAATCTGGGCGTAAACCTCACTTATCGGTTAAGCCCGCATGTGACTCTGAGCCTGCGTGATTCTTTTGTTAAGACCTCGGATGTCCTCAATCAGCCGAGTTCTGATCTGCAGCAGCCAGTCTCCGGTGGGGTGTTTGTTCCCAACTACTCCGTGATCGCGCCCATCTCGGATCAGCTCACAAATACCGCGAATGCCACGCTCACTTACCAATTCGCCGCGAATGGGATGCTGGGAGCGAGCGGAACCTTTACGAATCTGCATTACTTGAACCAGTCACAGGTTCCGGGATTATCCGATTCGAGTTCGAAAGGTGGATCGGCGTTCTATTCGCACCGCCTCTCGAAAATGCACTATATCGGGGTCACGTATCAGTACCAGATGTTCCTGGCGTACCCAACCTTGGGGCAGAGTGAGACTCAGAGCCACAGCATTTTCGGTTTCTATACGATCTATCTCAAGCCGACATTGTCCATTTCGATGTTCGGCGGCCCGCAGTACTCCAACACGCAACAGTTCGGGATGCCGACATCAAGCCAATGGTCTCCGGGCGGTGGCGCGAGCTTGGCCTGGCAGGGCAAGCTCACCAGTCTCGCGGCCAGCTACTCGCGAACCGTCACCGACGCTGGCGGATTGAGCGGAGCGGTGCAGGCGAATACCGCGAACGGCTCGCTGCGCCGGCAATTGACGCGAACCCTGAGCGCATCAATTGGAGCAAGCTATGCGAGCAACAATGTTCTGGATGCATTGCCCACATTAAATACCAGTGGGCATACGATATCTGGAAACGCTTCGGTGCAGCGCCCGGTAGGCCAACATCTGAATCTGCAGCTGCAATACACCCGAGTGCACCAGAGCTACAGCGATATTGCAGCGATATCCGGCACTCCGGATCGAGATCTCGTAATTGCTACTATCTCGTATCAGTTCACGAGGCCGCTCGGAAGGTAATCAGGAACGGTAATTATGGTTGACGAATTAGAAGAGAAAACCGGGGAAGGCATCAACCTTCAGCAGTACTTCGACGTGATTCGACGTCGGCACATGTACTTCTTGGTACCGTTTTTCCTCGGGTGGCTCATAGTCTGGAGCGCGAGTTGGGTTCTGCCCTCACGTTACCGGTCGGGTACCCTGATTCTGGTCGAGCAGCCGAGCATGCCAAGGGACTACGTGACACCGAACGTAACCGATGATCTGCAGGCTAGGATGCAAAGCATAACTCAGCAAATTCTTAGTCGCACGCGTCTTTTGCACATTATCAATGAGCTCAATCTGTACGCCGACAAACGGGGTCGATTGAATGACGACGAACTCGTCGACCGAATGCGTAAAGATATCGAGATTGCGCTGGTGTTCGATGATCGACATCTGGTCATCACTTCCTTCAACATCTACTATTCTTCTCACGATCCTCACCTCGCCCAACAGGTTACGGGCGAGCTGACCAATCTGTTCATTAGCGAGAATCTGGAGCTGCGGCAACAGAAATCGGAAGACACTACGAAGTTTCTCGAGCAACAACTGGAAACCGCCAGACAGAATTTGGCCGAGCAGGAAGAAAAGGTCCGGGTTTACAAAGATCAGCATCTTGGAGAGCTCCCGTCGCAATTGACGAGCAATGTTCAAATCTTGTCCGGACTCCAGTCGCAACTGCAGAGCGAAGAAGACGGCCTCAACGCGGACAGGCAGCAAAATGCCTACTTACAATCGATGCTGGAACAATCTCGCACTCTGCAAACGACGTCGAAGAGCGGAGACGGCGCGCCTGTAGGAATCCCCGCGTTGGACCAAGAGCTCGACAAACTCAAAGCGCAACTCGCATATCTCAGTTCCATCTACACCGATCGTCATCCAGATGTTCGCAAACTAAAAGATCAGATTGCAAAGACGGAAAAAATGCGTGACCAGGCCCTGGCCGACCAAAAGGCCGGCGCGACTACGGGGAGTGGCAACTCCCGCGCATCCACCCCTGGCGATTTGGATGGCACAGCTGGGTCTGCGACAATTCAATTACAGGGTCAGTTGAAAGCGAATCAAATCGATATGGCGAACAAGGAGCACGAGATCGCGGCCCTCAAGACGAAGATTGATGATTATCAAAGGCGCTTGAACGACGAACCAGCCCGCGAACAACAATTCGCCGACCTGACCCGAGGCTACGAACAGTCGAAGGCAAACTATGACGAACTGCTGAAAAAGAAAAATTCCTCGCAAATGGCCACCAGCATGGAATTGTTACAGCAGGGCGAGCACTTTCAGATGATTGATCCTCCCAGCCTGCCGTTGAAGCCTGATTTCCCCAACCGACTGAAATTTTGCGCCATCGGACTGGGAATCGGAATCGCGTTGGGTGGCGCACTCGCTGCCGGAACCGAGTTCCTGGACGACCGCCTTTACAATGAGAAGGCGCTCAAAGAGCTCCTGCCGGTGAACGTGATCTCAGAGATTCCGGCAATCACCAGTCCGAAAGAGGAGACAACGCAAGAGAGGAAGCTGTGGCTGAGTTGGGTCACGGCAGGGCTTGTTTTTGCGGCCGTTCTGGCGGGATCAGCGATAAGCTTTTTCCGAGGGTAATGTTGGTAGGCAATGTATAAAGCTTTCTACAATCTGAAGCGTAATCCCTTCGAGATCACTCCCGACCCCTTTTTTCTGTTTCCCACCCGGAGACACAATGAGGCGCTGGCGGCGCTGTACTACGGCGTCCGACGCCACAAGGGATTCGTGGTCATGACTGGGGAAGTCGGCACAGGGAAAACGCTACTCGTTCGCTGCTTGTTGCAATTGCTGAATCAGAGCGATGTTGCTTACGCCTACGTGTTCAATAGCCGGCTGTCTCCGCTCGAGTTTCTGCAGTATGTTGCCGGCGACTTCGGGCTCAATGTGGCAGGCAAAAACAAGAGTGAGCTTCTGCTGATATTGAGCAACTACGTAATTTCGCGCCATCAGAAAAAACTCACCACCGTATTAGTAGTCGACGAAGCCCACCACGTCGCATCGGAAGTGCTTGAAGAGATCCGTCTCTTGACGAACCTTGAAACAACCAACGAAAAGCTGCTTCAGATCCTGCTGGTAGGGCAGCCCGAGTTGGACGAGAAGCTCGACTCCATCGAGTTGCGACAATTGAAGCAGAGAATTGCTTTGCGCTCGCAACTTCTGCCCTTGAATTTGGATGAAACCGCAGGTTATGTCCAGCGCCGCTTGCAACTGGCCGGGGGGAACTCCAGTTCCGCTCCGCGTTTCCCCGCCGAGACAATCGTAAGAGTACATCGGCACTCAAAAGGAATTCCGCGCCTCATCAATACCGTATGCGAGAACGCTTTGATCACGGCCTATGCCAGACAGGCGCGCAGTATAACCCCAGACATCATCGAGGACATCGCCTCCGATTTCCGCCTCGGCGTAGTGCATCAACCCAAGGTTGAGTCTGCTAACGGGAATAACGAAGAAGGCGACGCGCGGCGAGCAGCAAAAACACTACTTCTCCTGCATGACTATCTGCAAAAACTGCAATCGAGTCACGGAGAACCGCGCGCAGCGGCAGCAACCGGAGCCAGTAAACATGAGCCGTATATTTGAAGCGTTACAGAGGTCCGAGTCAGAGCGGTCCGGCGTGGCAACAGCGCCAGCTGCGCTTGCAACAGAACTCTTGCAGGCCGTGGAGCGCGAGGCGAGCGCTATCGCCCCGAAGGACCTGCCCGCCAACGACTTTACTCCCCGTGACTTCGCCGGGCACGAATGCGCTGAGAATGACTCCGCCAGCAATGACCTGAGCAGGTTCCAGTCGTTACGAGTGTCCCTGCCAGAGGACAGCAAGTTGGTATGCCTTAACGAGCCGGAGAGTTTTGGCGCAGAAAAATTCCGCTTTCTCGGGGTTCGCCTGAGGCAGCTCCAGCACACTCGACCGCTCAAAAAATTGCTGATTACGAGCACAATTCCCGAGGAAGGCAAGAGCACGGTGTCGGCAAACCTGGCGACGATTTTGGCTAGAAGGCAACAGCCGAAGATTTTGCTGCTGGAAGGCGACCTGCGGCGTCCGTCATTGGCCAAGCAGTTCGGTCTCGGCGTCATTCCTGGCTTGAGTGAGTGGTTGAAAGGCGAGCCACGGCCAATTGAGTACATCTATCGTCTTGAAGGCCTGAACCTGTGGTTTCTGCCAGCTGGCCGGCCCCCGGAGAATCCGCTCGAATTGATGCAGTCCGGAAGGCTTTCTCAACTCTTGAACCAAATGTCAGCATGGTTTGATTGGATCGTCATTGACTCTCCGCCGATCCTGCCGCTGGCCGATACCAGCGTTTGGGCACGACTGGCGGACGGCATTCTTCTGGTAACCAGAGAAGGAATCACCAAAAGGCGAATGCTACAGAGAGGTGTGCAGGCGCTTGAACAGTCGAAGTTGCTGGGCGCGGTAGTAAATTCCTCCGCGAACACAGATCACAGCAACTATTACCAGCGCTATGGCCCGGGGACGGCGCAGCAAGGCAACGTTGTCGAAGAGTAGTAGTCAATCCCCGGTTCCATCACCAATCCCCAGTTAGTTTGTTTCAGTTCCCAGTTCTGTACTCCCCCAAAGCAAGCCAAGGCAGTTCAGAGTAGGTCATTTGTTCCTGCGCCTAATAAGGAAGCAGGAAGAGGAGAGGGAGTCGTGAATGTACGGCGCTCAGGCGGTATAGAAGGTCTGGATACTCTTTCGGCGGAGGTCGTGCCGGTTGAGGAACGCGGCATTTTAAATGAGGGAGCCTTTCACAGGATGATTTCGCTCGAGCGAAAGAGAACCGAGCGCTCGCGAAAGCCGTTCCTGTTGATGCTCTTGGATATGGGCAATGGTCTGCGTTCCGATAACAACAATAGGGCCCTCGACAAGATTCTCTTGGCGCTGTCTCTGTCGACCCGAGAGACGGACGTTACGGGATGGTACAAGAACACCTCCGTCGTCGGTGTCATGTTCACCGAATTCGGGGCCGAGGATCGGAACACGATCCTCAGTACGATGATGACCAGGGTCAGTGAGACCCTGCGCAACAATTTGAGTTCGCAGCAATTCGGTCTGATCAGCATCTCCTTTCACTTATTTCCGGAAGAGTGGAATCACGATATTCCCCAAAGGCCCAGCAATCCCACTCTGTATCCGGATCTCGCGCGTCGGGATCGTGCCAAGAAGTTCTTTTGCGCGATCAAGCGGATCATGGATATCGTCGGCAGCGCCCTTGCCTTGCTGCTTTTCTCTCCTGTTCTCCTGGCCATTGCCATCGCCATCAAGATGACATCGAAGGGCCCCGTCTTTTTCCGGCAGAAGCGAGTCGGGCAACACGGCGAGCAGTTTGTTTTCCTGAAATTCAGATCCATGCACGTCAACAACGATGCCAGCGCTCACAAAGCCTACGTCAAGCAATTGATCGCGGGCAACGCGCAGAGCCAGCCGGGGAACAGCAATGGCAACGGCGTTTATAAACTGACCAAGGACTCGAGAATCACTCGTGTCGGCGGTTTCTTGCGCCGCAGCAGCCTTGACGAGTTGCCGCAGTTTATCAATGTGCTCAAAGGCGAGATGTCTCTGGTCGGACCACGTCCTGCGATCGCCTACGAAGTCGAGGCTTACGACATTTGGCATCGGCGGCGGGTGCTAGAAGCCAAGCCTGGAATTACCGGGTTGTGGCAGGTCAACGGACGCAGCCGCATTAAGTTCGATGACATGGTTCGCCTGGATTTGCGATATGCCAAGACCTGGTCGCCATGGATGGATCTAAAGATTCTGCTGCGAACTCCTGTCGCGGTCGTGTTCGGCGACGGCGCGTACTAAAAAAACTCCCCCTGCATATATGTCTACTGTTTTACATCCCGCCAGTCAGTC
>Ga0070733_10003133_pt1 | contig 11414 bp, 9 predicted proteins | sample Coa_R1_9_FD_66450 | JGI IMG/M metagenome (GOLD analysis project Ga0070733, IMG submission 66450) | Surface soil microbial communities from Centralia Pennsylvania, which are recovering from an underground coalmine fire - Coalmine... | ecosystem: Environmental > Terrestrial > Soil > Unclassified ... | reverse complement strand
GCGAAAAAGCCGAGGGCCGCTAACTCGGCGAATCCGCCGTGGCCCTTGGGCGCAAGAATGTATCGAAGCTGCAGGCCCCGCAAAAGTACGCGATGACCATCATTCTCTGCCCGTAGATAGCAGCGCAAATCCCACTGCCGGGCCACAGACAACGCGCTGACGGCACCAAAGAGCCGGCCGCGTGGAAAAGGTTCGCGCTCAGATGCCGTTCACTTCGCTTCGGCGGGCGTCGCTGTTGCAGGTCCCTCGCCGACGATTTCCAGGACGGCCTCGCCGTCCTTCGCGCCATCGTAGTGAATCTGTTTCCCAAAATGCGTAACGAACGTGCCGGCGGGCATCGGAACGGTGCTCTCCGGATCGAATTTCGCGCCGGTGCCCACCCACCACGTTCCGGAGAGGACGGTGATGAACCGGTCGTTCGGGTGGAAGTGCGGATGGCTCATGTGATGAGGCATCCATTTCACAAGCACCACGTACAGGCCAGATTTCGACGGGTCCCCTTGCAGGACGGCCATTTTCGCGCCGATGGGGTCATCGTGCCATTGGATCTGTTCCGGCAATTTGTAGACGAGCGCTGCGGGATCGAGGCTGGCCGCTTTGCGCTCAGGCGCCTGGGCCGAAACGCGCGGCCCGCCGCTCGCGATCAAGAATGCAAGCAGCGCGCCCATGGCGATGAACGGCCCGAGCATCGAACTGCGCCGCATCACGAATTCCCTCATGGTTTCCTCCACATGGTTCCTCTGGTTGAGCCTCAAGGGAATCCGCCCCCTCGGGTGGCCATCTTCATCCACAGCGCAGGCATCCTGAGCGAAGGATCTCTCTTCAATGCTTGAGGCTGTGTAAGTTTGCAATCGAGAGAGCTTTCGTCGTTACGCTCCTCAGGACGACGCCGCAAAACGATGCTGAACGATGCTACAAATCCAGCGCGGGAAAACTACCAGGGGAGCGGCTGGCCCAAGTGGAAAAAGCCACCGGAGGGGCCGTCCTCGGGCAGTGTCGCGAGTTGGGCGCTGGTTTTGCCACCTTCGCTGAGTTCCATCGGAGCTTGCTCGCCGCCCATATCTGTTTTCACCCAGCCGGGATGCGCTGAATTCACTTTTATCGGCGTCCCACGAAGCTCCTGGGCGAGATGGACCGTAAAGGCGTTGAGCGCGGTTTTCGACGCGTCATAGGCGAACGTCTTTTTATCATAGATGGGCGATTTAGGATCGGCGTGCAGAGTGAGCGAGCCGAGAACGCTCGAAAGATTCACGATGCGCCCGGCTGGAGATTTTTTGATCAGCGGCAAGAGAGTTTGCGTCAGCGCGATGGGTTGAAAGAAATTCGTGTCGAATGTCTGGCGCAGTTTTTCCTGGCTGACGACCGATGTGGAGTTGAAAGGGCTGCCACCGTTCGGCCTCTTCGCACCCTCGTCCATAATGCCCGCGTTGTTGATGAGTATGTCGAGCTTGCCGTATTTGCGATCCAGGTAATTGTAGATTTCTTTGTGGTCGGCTGCTTTGTTGACGTCGAAGCGGACCGCTTCAACCGATTTCGCGCCCCCTTTGCGCAGTTTTTCAGCGGCGGCTTGGCCTTTATCGAGTTCGCGCGAACCAAGGATTACGGTGATGCCTTGGTTCGCGAGGATCCGCGCGGTTTCCAGGCCCAGGCCGCGATTCGCGCCGGTAATGAAGGCAACTTTCGTCGCATTGGTCGTCTTGCTCATTCAATGCTCCTCAAATTGTGAATTTGCTGATTGCAGGAGATTGGATGACTTGAGCCCCGCCGAGGCTTCAACGAAAATCGAATCCCGAAGGCCGGCCTGAGATTGTTGAAATCGTGCTGGCGGCTGGGGCATCCTTTCACCGCCACGCCTGAACACTTACTCGATCTCCATTTCAAGCGCAGCTCTTCCTCCCGCGTATGAGAACAATCGGTTATCCCCGCGGCCCGCTCAGTATGTCGTCGAAGTCCGGCGCAGGATTCCTGCAATCACAATCAACCGCTGCTCGAAATAAAGGTCGTAGACGATCCGGTAGCTTCCAACTCGACGGCGCCAGGCAGTGGGTTGCCCCTTGAGCCGTTTGATATCGCCCAGGAAGGGATCCCGTTCCATCGCGATAAGTGCGGTCTTAACGCGCTCCTGATCTCTTCGAGGAAGCCCTCGGAAGTCTTTTTGCGCGGGTTCGGCGAGCTGCAGGCTCCAAGTCATGTAAGAATTGATTCAATGATACAGCATCTCCGCGGCGAAAAGCGGCCCGACCACGACGCAGCGCGGCGACTTCTGCTTTCGTCGCGACAACCGCAGGATACCTGCGCTCAAAATAGACGCGGAGAGCTTCGCGGACTAACTCCGAACGCGTGCGAGACTCGGCTTTTCGAACCCGCTCGAATAACCGCACCATTGCGGGCGGCAAAGAAATCGTCATCGTTTGAGTCGTTCTCATGAGCCCCTATTGAGTGTTATCCAGTAACACTTGTTCTTATCCTATTTGAGCAAGTCACCGCTGTCAAGGCCCTCGTGCCGGATTGCTCTACGGAGTTGGGGGTTCTACCCAGTTGAGCTTCGGCCAGTGCGCTGAATGCAAACTGATTTCGACCTAACATGTTGAAAACAAGCACCGAGGTCTCGCCAGATTCGGGAACGAATTCGTATTCATTGAGCGCTCGCCAGCGGGCGGAAACCGCGATAAAATTGCAAGCGCAAGGCGCGCTGTCCTTGGCACTGAAAATCGAACAAAGAGAAATCAGAGGGCGCCTGCCGGGAGCTGGCCCGGACAGGGTTGAGCCTCGACGGAACGGAATCAAACCACAATGACAATGGAAACGCCTGAACTGAAGCGAATGAGCCGGACGCTCGAGGAAACCGACCCCGAGGTTGCCGAGGCGCTGCGCGACGAAGTGCGCCGCCAGGCGACCGGACTCGAGTTGATTGCGTCGGAGAATTTCGTCTCCGAGGCGGTGCTCGAAGCGATGGGCTCCGTGTTCACAAACAAGTACGCCGAAGGATATCCGGGCAAGCGCTATTACGGCGGCTGCGAAAACGTGGATCGCGTCGAGCGGCTCGCGATCGAGCGCGCCAAGAAACTATTCGGCGCCGAGCACACGAACGTGCAGGCGCATTCCGGCACGCAGGCGAACATCTCCGTTTACATGACCGCGCTCGAGCCGGGCGCGACCGTGCTGGGAATGAATCTAGCGCACGGCGGGCATCTGACGCACGGGCATCCTTTGAATTTTTCAGGGAAGACATACAAGTTCATCGCGTACGGCGTGACGAAAGAGACGGAGACGATTGATTACGCCGAGATCGAACGGCTGGCGCGCGAGCACCAGCCAAAGATGATCGTCGCTGGCGCGAGCGCCTACGCGCGGGTGATTGATTTTGCGCGAATCGCGAAAATCGCGCAGTCGTGCGGCGCACTGTTTTTCGTGGACATGGCGCACATCGCGGGACTAGTGGCGGCGGGCATTCATCCAAGCCCAGTGCCGCACGCGGATTTCGTTTCGACGACGACGCACAAAACGTTGCGCGGCCCGCGCGGCGGTCTGGTCCTGTGCCGCGAAAAACATGCGAAGGATCTCGACCGCATCACGTTCCCCGGAATTCAAGGCGGCCCGCTGGAACACATCATCGCGGCGAAAGCGGTGTGCCTGCACGAGGCGACGGAACCGGAATTCCGCACGTACCAGCAGCAGGTGATTGCGAACGCGCGCGCGCTGGCTGCCGGCCTTGCGAAGCGTGATTTCCGCATCGTCACCGGCGGCACGGACACGCATCTCTTCCTCGTGGACATGCACTCGCGCGGAACCACGGGCCGCGACGCCGAGCTCGCGCTGGAACGCGCCGGAATGACGGTGAACAAGAATGCAATCCCGTTCGATCCTCTGCCGCCGCTCAAAGCGGGCGGCATTCGCGTCGGCAGCCCGGCGGTGACGACACGCGGCATGCGCGAACCCGAGATGGAAAAAATAGCCGCGTGGATCGCAGACGTGCTGACGCATTTGGGTGACACGGCGACGGAGCAGCGCGTCCGCGGCGAAGTCGCGGCGCTCGCCGCAAAATTCCCGCTGTACGCGCGGCGTCTGGAAGCTGCGGACGTTGCCTCGACGCTTCAAAGCTACCGCGCAAACCCCTGAGTTTGTTGAAATGATTCTCCTGAATGGAACTACATGGCCCGTAAACCCTTTACTTCGCTGTGACCGTGCCCTATTCTCATCGAAGTTATTCAATTTTCTTGCAGCCCCTCTCTGGGATGTGGCGCGCATCTCGCGAACCGGATTTGGGATGCTCTCGAGAAGGGTCGCGTATGACCGTGGAAATTTCCGCTACCGACCAACGCTGGGAAATTGAAAAAGAAGAAGCGCGATTGATTCAACAATCGCTCCTGCCGGCGGGCACTTTGCACGGCGCGTCGTTCGAAGTTTCCTGCAAATTCTCTCCTTACTCCGAGGTAGGCGGCGACTTCGCAGACTTTTTCAACTTGACGGACGGGCGCGCTGGAATCTATGTGGGAGATGTTGCCGGCAAGGGATTATCGGCGGCGATGTACGCGGCCCTGGCAATGGGCATGCTGCGCGGAATTCACAAATCCGGCGTGGCCGCCGCTTCCGTGCTGACGCTGCTGAACAAGCGGTTGATGGTCCGCCCGGTAGCGGCGCGCTACTGCGCAACGCTGTACGCCACGTTCGATCCGAAAACTCTCCAACTCGAATTCTCGAATGCGGGGCTGCCGCGCCCGCTGCACGCGTCGACGGGCCCTTGCAAACTGCTGGGCGAGGGGGGAATGCCATCGGGAATGTTCGCCGAGGCAGAGTACGACCAGTATTCGATTCAATTGAGCCGGGGAGACACGGTGCTGTTCGCAACGGATGGGCTGCACGAGATGAAAAACGCGCAGGATCAGTTTGTGAACGCCGAAGAACTCGTCGAGCTGTGGCGGCAATGCGCGAAGCGCTCGGCGAATGAATCGCTCGATTATCTCTTTAGTTGCATACGCGCGTTTGCGAACGGCGCGCGCCCGCAACAGCATGACGACATCACCGCAGTCGTGCTGAAAGTGCTATAGAACTTCGATCTCCAATTCCGTGGCGTGGCCATCGCGGATCGAAAACGCGCGAACCGGCTGCGCCGCACCTCCACTCATCGAAACCGCACACGGCGAAATAATGAAATAGGCCGCATCCGGATAGAACGCCCGAGCGATATCGGTCGGAGAAGGTTCATTTTCGCTTTTCGGATGCGAGTGGTAGATGCCGAGGAGCTCGAGCCTTGCGGCGCGGATTTCGTGCATCACGCGGAATAATTCTTGGGGCGCAATTTCGTAAGCGACGGCAGGATCGCTCGCCGCGTTCGTTGCGGGCAACGCCCTTGTGATGACGCCTCCGCGCCCAGCAAGCAAGCCGCAGCATTCGCGGCTTGGCTCCCTGCCTGCATAATCCGACATCGCAGCAAGAGCGTTGGCGTGGATTCGGATGGGGCCAGGCACGCGAATGAGTCTATCGAGAACGCCACGGGAAAGAAAAGCGCAACACAGAGGGCTCAAAGGGCCATAGAGAACATGGAGGAGCGGCGAAAGGGGCGCACCAAGGGGCGCTCCTCTGCAACTCTTCTGCGACTAATCCGAAAGGGGCGCCGCCCGCCGGCAAACGCCGCCCTACGCTAAGCCTTTTGGGCCTGGCGGCGGAGGAACGTGGGGACGTCGAGATCGTCCGACGGCATGTCGTGAATCACTTCGCTGACGTTGCGCGCGACTTGCTGAACGACGTTCGTCTGCTCGGGAGCCATGGGTGCGTTCTGCTCGCGGCCTGATTTCCATGTCTTCGGCAAATAAGACGGACGTGTGTGTGTCTTACGTCCAGCGACTTCGCGAAAGCCCGCAGCGATCACAGTAATTTTCACGGATTCCTTCATGGCGTCGTCCTGCACGGCGCCGAAAATAATGTTTGCATTTTCGTGCGCTGCTTTCTGGATCACGGACGAAGCCTCGTGAACTTCCTGCAGGCTCAAGCTTGACGAGCCGGTGATGTTGATCAAAATTCCCTGCGCGCCCTGGATGCAGTTATCTTCGAGAAGCGGGCTATTGATGGCGCGATTGGCGGCGTCCACGGCGCGGTTCGAGCCGGTAGCGATAGCCGTGCCCATCACGGCGTAGCCCTGGCCGGACATGATCGTTTTCACGTCGGCGAAGTCGCGATTGATGATGCCGGGAATGGTGATGATGTCGGAGATGCCCTGGACGGCCTGGCGCAGAATGTCGTCGGCGATGCGGAAGGCTTCGAAGAAGCTTGTGCCGTGCTCGACGCAATCCATCAGGCGCTCGTTGGGAATAACGATAACGGTGTCCACGCAGCCGATCAGCTCGGCGAGGGATTGCTCGGCCTGCTGCATGCGGCGCTTGCCTTCGAAAGCGAACGGCTTCGTGGCCACAGCCACAGTGAGCGCGCCGAGCTCGCTCGCAAGATTCGCAACGACGGGCGCGGCGCCGCTGCCGGTGCCACCGCCGAGACCGGTGGTGACGAACACCATGTCCGCGCCGTCGAGAGCTTCAAGGATTTTTTCCGTATCCTCGAGGGCGGCTTTGCGGCCCATCTCAGGATTGGCGCCTGCGCCCAATCCCTTTGTGAGTTTCGCGCCAAGCTGCAGTTTCACGGGCGCCTGCGAGAGTTTCAGGGCCTGCAAGTCCGTGTTGGCGGCAATGAATTCGACACCTTCCACTTTGGCGCGGATCATGCGGTTGACAGCGTTCGAACCCCCGCCTCCCACACCAATCACTTTTATTTTCGCGCCATTCTGTGCTTCTTCGGCAAATGCGACCCTCAGTACGTTTTCTTTCGGCGTCATGCTTTCCTCCCCCAGGGTGAAATCAATTTTAAAGCCAGATGTTTTCGATCGGTTTTTCTCGAAAGAGGCGCAGCAAGCAGCGCCCCTACCGTTTTCTTTTTCCACATCAAGCGCCCGCAAACATGCTCTTCAGTTTTCCTACCCAGCCAGTGGGACGTGTTCCGGCGAGGCGCCGCGTGCGCGCCCCGTACAGAACCAAGCCCACGGCTGTTGAATACTCCGGCCGGGAAACCTCTTCGCTCATCCCCGCGAGCCCACGCGGCACGGCCACGCGCACCGGCAGGTTGAAAACCCGCTCGGCCAGCTCAAGAAGTCCACGGAGATGCGCCCCACCACCGGTGAGAATAATTCCGGCGGGGATTTGCGATTCGAGACCGGCGCGGCGCAGCTCGTCGCGAACGAGCATCAGCAATTCCTGCGCGCGCGGCTCGACAATATCAGCAAGCATGCGAGAGAACACGGTTCGCGGAGGACGGTCCCCCACGCTAGCAATTTCGATCGGAGAATCCTCGGTCAAGAGCTCGCGCCACGCGCAGGAGCAGTCGCGCTTCAATCTTTCCGCCTCAGGGATTGGCGTGCGCAGGCCAACGGCCAGATCGTTCGTGAAATGGTCGCCGCCGACGGGGACAGCCGCCGTATGGCGCACGACGCCTCCGGTGTAACCGATCATTTCCGTGGTGCCGCCGCCGATATCGAGGAGGCACGCGCCGAGCTCGCGCTCGTCCTGCGTCAAGCAGGCTTCGGCGGAGGCGAGCGGCTCGAGCACGGTGTCGTCCACGCGCACGCCCGCGCGATTCACGGCGGTGACGATGTTTTGCGTAGACGTGCCGGACGCGGTGACGATATGTACGTTGGCCTCGAGGCGCTGCCCAACCATTCCAATTGCATCGCGGATGTTGTCTTGCCCGTCGAGAAAAAATTCCTGCGGGAGGACGTGAAGAACTTCGCGGTCTTCAGGAAGAGTGACGCCGCGCGCGGCTTCAATGGCGCGGCGAACGTCGTCGCGGTGAACATCGCGGGGTCTGGCACCGATGGTGATCCCGCCGCGGCTGTTGACGCCGCGCACGTGGCCGCCTGCCACGCCGATCATCGCTGATTCAACAGGCACTCCGGTGATTCCTTCGGCTTCCTCCACCGCGCGGCGAATCGAGCTGACGGCAAGGTCGAGATTTACGATCTGTCCCTTGCGCCAGCCTTTCGATTCCGCCGCGCCGAGAGCCGCAAATTTCAGCGCGCCATCGTCATCCTGCTCGCCGATCAGGGCGCATGTTTTCGTGCTGCCAATGTCCAGCGCTACGATATGCCGCTCTTTCTTCGTCAATCCGCCACTCCCGTTGATCCCGTCAGCGCCAGCCCGTTTATTGGCGACGCGGTGCCAGTATTTGAAGCTGAGATCCTTCGGCCACCCTCTTCGGATGGCCTCAGGATGACAGCGTGAAACTCCTAGGGCACCATTGCTCCCCAGCGGCTAAAAACCGCTCGACTCGCCCTGCTGTTTCGGCACGGCTAAAGCCGTGGCCTGACAAACTAGGTCACCCCGCATGCTTTGCCGCTTTCTGGGGCGGCTTATGGGCCGCAGATGATTTGTGCGTGGACGCGGGGGCGTGAGATACGCGCGCGGGCGTTGGCGCAGGGTTCTGCGTCCGCTGCGCGACGGCTGTCGTGTCCGGGTTCACGACCGCTTCGCGGCTGAACCGCAAATCCACCGATTCCACGCGGCCGACTGTGGCGCGCCACTGCGCGATATTCTCGACCAGCGCGCGATACTTCCCTTCGAAATCGCTGTCTCCGAAATGCACAAGCAACGGAGCGTTTTCACGAACTGCGTCACCCTGCGAAAGATTTACGCCCGGGAGTCCGCTGACGGAGGCGCGCAGATCATTTGCGTCCGAGAGATCCACCTCGCTGACCTGCTCCATCGCGCCGCTGCGAGCGGATGCAATCTGCTGCGAAAAGTTCGTATAAAGTTGCATGCGGTGCTCGCGCTCTTCCTGAGTCATCTCGGCAGAAATGCCCGTGACGACAGGAAAATGAAAATTGGCTTTGACCGGCCGTTCGAGAATCACGCCGTGGCCATCTACGAGGGCCAGCTCGCTTCCCCGCCGGAGGAATGCGACCGGAGTGCGTTCGACAACCTCGACCTGGAGGCGGTTTGGGAGCGCTCGGCGCACGATAGCCTGCTCGACCCAGGGAATCGCCTCGAGCTGCCGACGGCGCGTATCGAGCGGAATGCGCAAAAGGCTGTGACCGCGATCGGCGGCGAAAACCTCAAGGATTCTGGCCTGGGGAATGTAGCGTAACTGCGCTCCATCAATCCCCTTGATTGTCACCTGCTCCGGATGAATCAGTGCCATCTCGCGCGAGGCGTACATAAAATGGCCGCAGGCGTACGCCGTCCATGCACCGGCGAGGCCGACAAGGGCCCAGGCGGCGACACGAAGATACGCGATCCAGGCTTTGCGGCCGAACTTGCGGCGCTTGATCTCGAGCGGCTTCTGCCGCCGGAGATAGCGCGGCTCCTGTTCGGCCAGGACTTCCTGTGGATACGCTTCCGCGTCCATGGCTCTCAGTTTTTCCAGACGATCACCTCGTTCTCGAGAACGACCCCGTAGGCGCCGCGCACGCGTTCGCGAACATCGTCAATCAGGCGCAGCATGTCCACACAAGTGGCGCCCCCTGCGTTCACAAAGAAATTCGCGTGGCGATCGCTGACCATCGCTCCGCCGGAGCGATGCCCCTTCAAACCCAGCTCGTCAATCATCCGCCCCGCCGAACCGCCCTGCGGGTTCTTGAAAATGCAGCCAGCGCTTTTCTGGTTGAGCGGCTGGCTCGAGCGGCGCTTCTCGTTGCAAATTTTGATTCCCGCGAGGATTTCGGCGTACGGCTTCGACGGCAATTCAAGCTTCACGCGGAGCATGACGTCGTCTGGCGCGAATGAGGTGTGACGATAATCGAAGCGAATGTCTCTGCCGCGGACGGTCTCGATCTGTCCGCTTGATGCGCGGTACAGCTCGACTTCGCGGACGTACGAGCCAATCTGCGTTCCATAGGCGCCCGCGTTCATCCGCAAGGCGCCGCCTACGCTTCCCGGAACGCCGATCAAGCCTTCCATGCCACCGAGATTGTTTTTCGCACAGAACGTCACCATGCCTCCGAGATCGGCGGAGGCGTCCACATGGGCGATATTGCCTTCGATTCGAACGCCGGGATGCGCCGATGGAAGATGCAAAATCACCCAGGGAAGTTCGCCGTCGGCGACGAGGACGTTCGTGCCGCCGCCGAGGAACTTGTGCGGGATGCCCGCGTCCGCGAGAAGGCGTATAACGTCCGGAATCGTTTCGTAGCGGCGAAGCAAGAGCTCGTCCGTGGTACCGCCGATGCCGAGCGAAGTTTTTCCGGTGAGCGGCACGGCGGCGCGGAGCTCAACGCCGAGGTCTTTGAGCTTCGCGGCGATTGGATTGTCACTAATGCGCATGATTCAATTCACGCTTCGAGTGCTTCAGGGGCTGAAGCCCCCCCACTTTCCTTGCTCTTCACAGCGGAGTTGAAACCCCGCCCTTCCAAACCGCGGGACTACGGTTTCCTCGAAAGGGGCGCAGCAAGCAGCGCCCCAACGTTTCTTTCGCGAATGGACGCAGCCCGCAGAAAGCGGCGCGGCAAGCAAGCAGCGCCCCTACGACCGGTTCCGGAATTTCGTCTAGCCGTCATGACGAGAACTCACGTGAGTGCCCAAAAGCATCGCGAGCTGGTCGAGCACGCGGCCAATGCTGCCTGCGCCGATGGCGAGCACAGCATCGCCGGAACGCGCTTCGCGGAGCATGAACTCCATACCAGCCTGCATGGTGCTGGTGAATACGACATTCTTGTGGCCCGCCGTGCTGACGGCTTCGGCAAGGCGCTCGCCGGTGATGCCTTCGATGGGCGATTCTCCCGCAGCGTAAATTTCGGTCATGACGAGGATGTCGGCTTCATTGAAGGAGCGGCGAAACTCCTCCAAGAGAAATTGCGTGCGCGAGTAGCGATGCGGCTGAAAAAGTACGAGGAGGCGCTTATAGCCACACCCGCGCGCCGCTTCGAGCGTGGCACGGATTTCGGCCGGGTGGTGGCCGTAGTCGTCAATGAGAGTGACCCCTGCGTAGGTGCCCTTGATTTCGAACCGGCGGCCCACACCGGAAAAGTTTGCAAGGCCGGCGCGAATCAAGTCCGCTGGAACATTGAGCGAGAGCCCGACTGCCGCAGCCGCGGCCGCGTTGCGGACGTTGTGCATTCCGGGCGGCGAAGGCAAGCGAAAGAGGCCGAGGTCGTCGCCATGATATGTGAGGCGGAACTCGCTGACGAGGCCCTTTAGTTGCACATCGCTGATGACCAGATCGGCCTGACTCGAGGTGCCGTAGGTGACGACGGGTCTTTTTACCCCGGGCAGGATGGCCTGAACGTTCGGCTCGTCGAGACACAGAATCACAGTGCCATAGAACGGCACGCGATTCACGAACTGGAGAAACACTTCCTGAATTTCGTCGAGTGAGCGGTAATGGTCCAAATGCTCGCGGTCAATTGTGGTGACAACGGCAACGACGGGAGCGAGCAGGAG
>Ga0070733_10003132_pt1 | contig 11415 bp, 8 predicted proteins | sample Coa_R1_9_FD_66450 | JGI IMG/M metagenome (GOLD analysis project Ga0070733, IMG submission 66450) | Surface soil microbial communities from Centralia Pennsylvania, which are recovering from an underground coalmine fire - Coalmine... | ecosystem: Environmental > Terrestrial > Soil > Unclassified ... | reverse complement strand
TACCGGCCCGATCCTGAAGTGGATCAAGAGCGTGAAGTAACAGCGGTACACACGGCTCCCGGCCGCGTTCGGCCGCCTGACGACGCCTTGGGCCTCGGGTGTGTCAAGAAACTAACGCGACTGTTCGGCGCCATCGCGCTTGACGGGTTTCCCATAAACCTCAATCCACCCCACATCGGAGTACCCGCCCGTGCCATGGCCGCTCCCGGGAGTCAGATCGGCAAAACCGACTGCGTCGACCTTGCTGAGGTCCACCTTGTCCAGCAGGTTGCCCTTGGTCTGCACTTTAGGCATATCGAGTTTGAGCCAGCGCACTTCGGACAGATAGAATTCGCTTTCGTGGTAGTCGAATGTGTTCGCATCGGCGTGGTCTCCAATGAGAAACGTTCCGTCGGCGAGTTTCAAAACCGGCCGGACCTGGTGAAACCCCGACGTCTTGGTGTACCACCTGATTCTCGCCTTGCCTGTCAGATCCACATAGCTGTCCTTGTTGCCCAGCGTGAGCGCGCAGGATGAGGCGCAGAGTCCCGTCCAGATGTGAGGCACGTTTCCCTCGTTCGTAACGCCGAAATCTTCCTTGCCCGCGCCATACAGAGTCAATTGCAGGTCCGGGTTCGTGACAAAATCCTGCGTCACCGGCACGTTGCCGGAGAAGTCTTTCCACGTTTCTTTAAAAAACAGCGGCGCAGGTTGAGGCGCTGGTCCTCTGCCACCCGCCCGCCCGCCGGGCTGCTGGCCAAACGCACCAGCCGCAGTGCCCAATAGAATCAACGTGAACATTCGTCGCTTCATATTTTCTCTCTCTCACGGCCGTTGAATCAGCTCGACGCGGTTACCCGCCGGGTCGATCGCAATGCCAATCATCATGCCGCTGTTTCTGAACGGACGAGGATCGCCTGCCATCGAGCCGCCCGCGGCCTTGATCGCGGCAACCGTCGCGGCCATATCCTTCACGTTGAAGATCAGGTGCGGAATCGGGTCCTTCAGCTCGTCCGTATCGCGATGCATGATCACGACCGGATTGCTCTTGTTTGCCTTTGCGGCGTCGACCGTTGCGCCGAAGTTCACGAAGATCTCCGGTCCCATGGGCGCATCGATCCGATTGGTCTCCTGCATGCCGAACGCGGCCTGGTAGAACTTTGCCAGCGCAACGGTATCTTTCGCACCGATTCGCGCCGAGTTCAGCGTCACTTGGGCGTTGCCGGCGATCGCGAGCAGCAGCACCGCGGATACCGCCATCGCAATGGTGTGAATTTTCTTCATGGAAATCTCCTGTAGTACGTCTCATCCATAATAGCCTGCAAAAGCGCCCTCAGCCGGAGTAATATCGCCTGGTGGAGCACACGGCTCAATCCATACAAGTCGTTGCGCACGATTCAGATCGTTCGCGGCCGGACAACCATGGCGGCATTACCCGCGAACATCCGCAAGCTGTTCAATGAGTTCTACGCCGGTTTTAAAGGAAAAGACGGCCTGAACATCGTGTTCTATCCGGGATCGGGGGTAGCCGATGAGTTCGAAATCGCATGCGGCGTTCAACTCGAATCCGGCGGCAACGCGGTCACGCCCGCGGGCCTGGTGGCGACAACTGTTTATTTCGGCCCCTACGACCGGATGGCCCAGGCGCACGAAGCCATTCATCGGTGGGTCCGCGAAACCGGACACAAGCTCGCGGGACCGTCCTGGGAGGTTTACAGTCATTGGAGCGACGATCCCGTCAAGCTCCGAACCGACATCTTTTACCTGCTCGCCGCGTGACGAACGCGAAGCCCGCCGCGGTCTTCCCTAGTGTCCTTCGGCTTTCGCAAAAGGATTTTCGTCCGCGCTCGGCCCGTAAATGGCAGGCACCTTGCCACCCATGGGCCGGATGTAAGAAGACAGCTGCCCGCGATGGTGAATGCTGTGGCTCACCGCGAAGCTGACAATTCCCGCCGCGGGAGTCTGTATAAAGTCATAGAAATTGAGAATCCTCGCGGCTTCCTCAGGCGTGAAAGCGGACAACTTCTCGATCGCGGGCGACATTCTCTCCGTATACCAAGTGGAGATTTGCTCCGGAGTTGTGATACTCGCGGGCTTTTCCGCGCCTTGCCCGAAGGTTCCGCTCAGGATCCCCTCAAGGAACATCACATCCGAGGAGGCAATATGCCACAGCAGTTGGGAAGCCGGCATGCAGCGTTCAGACGGGCGATAGTCGAGATTGGCGTTGGGAGTGGCGGCGATGACTCTCGCGGTAGTCGCAGTCTCCTGTTTCAGTGTCGGGAGAGTGAAGTCGAGCAGCAGTCTGGCATGTTCAGGTGTCATGGCGACATGATAACTTGTTCGGGGCCAGGCCGCTCATTGCGGTTTGATGAATATCGGCATTCATCGATGTAAGCGTTTCGGGAGGGCTCAAGCAGCGTACCCGACGAATCCCGCGGGGCAGCGTTGCGTTCGCATGTTCCTGGTGGCTCCCGCGCGGTGAGTCATCGCTCCCGGTGAAATTCCGCCGCGTGATATGCTCCCCGAATGGCAAACGCAGAACCGGGCGCGCGGGCAGCTGGCCGCGCGTGGCTGCGCAATTCGACGACGGTGTTTTTAGTCGGCAACATCGAGCCGACTATGGAGTGGTACAAACGGCTCGGATTCAAGTCCGAGTACTATCCACCCGGTTTCGCGATTCTAAGCCGCGATGAGATTCAGATATTCCTGCAACAGCACCCAGGGTACAACGCGCCGGACGACTCTGGGCGGCGCGAACGCCACGCGTGGAACGTGTACATCATAACGGACGATGTGAACGCGCTCTACGAGGAATACTCGGCGCTGCCGGGAATCAAGATATCCCGTCATCTTTGTCGGCAGGATTACGGAATGATCGAGTTCGACGTGATGGATCTTAACGGGCACCGGCTGGTCTTCGCACAACCGATACCGGCACAGTGATTTGGGTTGCGACGCCCAACCCCACCCCGGCTCAATTTTCCGAAGGCCGCTCCACCCGATCGATCTCGATGTGTTCCTTCGGCCCTTTTATCTGCTCCAGCTTCAACCCGAGTTGATGCTCCAGGGCGGTGAAGATTGTCGCGGCGGGAGGGATATCGGAATTGGGATCTACGTTGCACCACTCCGGGCCCCCGAAGCACCTCGTGTTTTCATCCGGAGCGTATTCCAGACGGACGAGGAACGATCCCGCGATTCCCGTCCGGTCGATAACGTTGCGGTCAAGAATAAGCATGGCCAGCGATTGGGCCAGACGCCCCATAGTGATACCGCCTCCCAGCAGCGTACGGTTTGGCCCGTGAATCGGCCATCCAACCCAACCACAATAGGGTTTGTCGTCCGCGCCGATCATCTGCATGCCCTGTCCGGGCGCGAGCAGCGTGCATTCTCCGTCCTGCATCGGCTTCAGCTTGAAGCCGCTCTGTGCCACAGTGAGCGCGTACATCGGAGTCTCCTCGACTTCCCGATGAATCTTTAACTGAAACCGGTCCTCCAGAAGACCCTGCAGCATTGGACCGTCGAGTAGCGACGCTGCCGGAAGACGGCCGGGTTGTCCGGGTCCCGCGTCGGTCGGACCGTTTGCCACCGGATCGCCGGTTACCGCGTGGATGGTGTACCTGGCCGCCAAAGCCCATTTGGGAACTCCCTTGATGCGCTCGCTCTCCTGCATCGGCGCCGACGGATTGTTCAAAAGAGGCCGGCCGAATTCCCGGTAAGAGAAATCCACCATCGTGAGCACGCTGCCGCAGGTAACGTCCAACCGTCCGGGAGACACATGAAAATATCCGCCGACGCCCTCCGGCATGTTCGGATCGACCCCGCCATTCGCTCCCACGTCGCCCCTCCCGCTTCTGCCGGGGCCATCGCCCGGTTGGCATGGTTGGATTGACGCAGAGTCGAATTTTGGCCTCGACGCGGAAGCGGCCGCAGCCTGGGGCGCAGGCACCGGAGCCGGAACCGGCTGAGCCTGCGCTATCTGAACGGGTGGCTTCGAAGTCGTTTGCACGCCGGGCGCGGGGATCGCTTGCGCAAGACCCAGAGCCGCGAGCGCCATCGCCGCCGCCAGCCCTAAGACCCACGTGCAGGCTGCAACCGCGCCCGTAACCGTGTCGCGCGGCAAGCTCGGATCGAGCAGCGCATACAGGCGGCGCTTCAGGCAGCTCCGATGCGTCATGCCCAAGGCAATCGAAGAGTCCATTCCAGGACCGGCATCCCAGTCGAGCAGCAGCTTTGCGTACGCGGAAGGCTTTCCGCCCGACGCCAGGACACGGTTGTCGCAGGCCAGTTCCTGCTCTTCACGCAATTGGCGCCTTACGATCCAGATGAGAGGCTGAAACCAAATCAGCGCGCGTGCCGTTTCAGCGAGAAGGCGCATGAGAAAATCACCGCCCTGAATGTGCGCAAGCTCATGACAGAGGACTGCCTCGCGAGTCTCCGCCGGTAACTCCTCGAACCCCGCCGGGACCAGAATGATGGGCCGAAAGATCCCCCATGTCACCGGCGCCGCTATGGTTTCGCTTCGAAAGAGACGAACACGGCTTCCGAAGCCAGCAACCTCCGCGAGGACCTTGGCGTCAGTCACTGGATCCGAACCGGTTCCCAGCCGGCGAAGCGCCCGCAGGTTGACTGCAAAACGCGTCAGAAGCGCCGCGGCGCCGGCGAACCAGATGAAGGGTATCAGCCCGGGCGTGAGATCGACAGTGCGCTCCGGGACGGGTGGCTTCGCGGAACTGATCGGGTGGGTCGCAAAATCCAACCGGGCGTAGATCCCCACTTGGGACGGCGATGCGCCCGATGCAGACGGCATGGAAGGCCGCGTGGACCCGAACGAAAACGGCGTAACTGCTGTCCAGCGCGGCAGAACCGGCAATGCCGCCGCGGATACAAGGACTGCGACAACCGCCGTGGAGAACACCAGCCGCCGGACGTCGGCCGACCTCTTCCGCAGCAACCAGCTCAGGCAGAGCGCCCCGCCCAGCGCGACGCCGGATTTCCAGAACACTTCGAGGAGAATCATCGTCCCTCCTTTTCGCGGCGGGCAATAAGCGCCGCCAAGTGATCTCTTTCTTCGGCGGATAACTTGTGGTTGGACATATCGAGAAGCGCCGCCGCCGCCGCCAGCGGCGACCCCTCGAAAAACGTGGATACCAGTTGACGCAGCGCCGATTGCCGCGCTTTGGCCGGAGCGATCACCGGCGTATAGACGTAGCGCATGCCGTCGCGCTTATGCCGGACATAGCCCTTTTCCTCCAGCAGGCTCAGCATTCCGCGGACCGCGGAGTAACTGGGCGGGTCCGGCAGATTCGCGCGGACTTCCGCGACACTGGCGGTTCCCAGCCGATAAAGCGCTTCCACGATCTGCCGCTCTCGGCGGCCAAGTTGAATGCCGATTTCTTCGTCCATGGAACCTCTGTAAATGCTATTTCATTAGCATATGCTAGTACAATAGCATCATCGAAATTGTCCGTCAAGTGGGGAGGCCAAACGCGGTTCGTGGCTCTGCCTTCTCCTGTTCTCAAGGACAAGTCAGACGACAGAAAACGATCGTCTGTAGACCACAACTGAGAGCTTATTCACAGTCTTGAGCTTGGCCCGATGTCAACTCAATTGACTTGCGATATTGCCGGTGATACCGTCGCCAAAGCCGATTAATTAAATCCGGCATTTTGTCGATCATCCAGGGTTGTTTGGGGGACTTGCGTTTAACAAGAAGGGGAGATCAATCCATGTCGATAGGTTTCGCGAAATCGTTCTTTATACTGCCCTTAGGCCGAAAGGCCGCGCGGGCAACCGTCATCTGCGCCGGGCTGTTGGTGTTGTGCTTCCAGCTATTGCCGCAGGGCAGTGAGGGGAGTATCTCAGGGACGGTCACGGACCAGAGCGGCGCGGCGATCCCGTCCGCCAAAGTGACAGTTACGGACGTACAGCGAAACGTTTCGCGGGCCGTCGCGACGGACGCCGCCGGAGCATTTGCGGCCCCGAATCTGATCCCCGGCACCTACACCGTCCGCGTCGAATTCCAGGGCTTTAAGACTTTCGACCGCCAGGGCCTCGTGCTGGAGGTCGGCCAGGAGCTTCGCGTGGACGTCTCGCTGCAGGCCGGCGACCAGACCCAAACGGTCACCGTTACCGGCGAAGTCGCGGCCCTGAACACCACCAACTCGGAACTGGGCGGAACGCTCACCAACGAGGTGATCAACGATCTGCCGCTGAACGGGCGCAACTTTGAGAACCTGCTGGATCTGCGCCCGGGCGTCGTAAAGTATCCCGGCAACTCCGGCTGGACCCAGGCCACCAACGGTCTGCGCCCCCATGACAACTTTTTCATGGTGGACGGGGTCAACAGCAACGATCCGTGGATGGCTCAGAGCATGATGAACGCCGTCATGGCGGCCGGCGACGCCGGAACCATGCTGCCGATCGACGCTATCGACGAATTCAAGACCAACCAGAACCCCCGCGCGGAATACGGCTGGAAGCCGGGCGCCATTGTGAACGTCGGCATCAAGTCGGGCAGCAACTCCTTCCACGGATCGGCTTACGCTTATGGGCGCACGGATTCATGGGACGCCAACAACTTCTTCAGTAACGAGGTGGGCCAGCCGCTTGCGCCTCTTTCTCTCGAACAGTACGGCGGCAGCGTCGGCGGCCGCATTATCCGGAACAAGCTCTTCTTCTTTGCCAACTTCGAATCCCAGCAGTACACCGTCGGCAGCCCGTTTGTCCACTCGGTCCCGATCACCGCGGCGAGCTCTGCCGATCCCACGAAGAGCCTGGTGGGGGCGTGTAACGCCGTCCTGGCGGGTGGAGGCCAGGTGAGCGCGCTCAGCGCGCAATTAGCGGGCCTGAGCACCAACTGTACGCCGCTTGCCAACTATCCCGGACTGTTCCCGGCCAGCACGAACGGATCGTACGCCACGGCGCTGGCCAGCACCAACTCGATTTTTTCGGGAGTGGGGAAACTCGATTATCACCTGAACGAAAAGAACACGTTCAACGGGATGTTCTTCATGAGCCCCGGCAGCGGCACATTCGTCGATGCGCCCTCCGTTGAAATAGCGCCCCAGTGGCTGACGACTCAATATGCCCGCTCGCAGGTTTCGTCCGGAAACTGGATCTATGTTCCAAGCGCCACGCTGGTGAATTCGCTGCGCATCGGCGTGTCCCGTTACCACCAGATATTCGGCACTCCCGATGTCTCGGAAAATCCCGCCAGCTACGCCTACAATGGCGCCACTTACCACATGTATACGGGGCAGAACGATCCTGTTTTCGGAGGGTTCCCGAGAATCCAAATCAATGGTTTTCCCAGCTTTCAGCTGGGTGGCCCCGTCAGTTGGCCCAAGACGGTTGGGCCTGACAGCGTTTACCAGTTCACGGATTCCGTTTCATGGCAGAAGGGAAAGCACGCCATTAAGTTCGGTGCGGAAGGACTACTGAACCGGAGCGACGACAACGTCACCAGCAATAATAAGGGGCCCATAGCATTCAGGAGTCTGCAGAACTTCTTCAGCGGAACACTCAAGAGCGCGAGAATTACCAGCGGGGACACGGCCCGCAGCCTGAGCGACAACGGTGTTGCTCTATTCGTCCAGGACGACTGGCGACTCAAGCCGAGGTTCACGGTGAACCTGGGCATGCGCTATGAGCTGACCACCGTCGTGACGGCCGACAATAATCTGCTGGGCAATTTCATCCCCGGGCAAGGACTGCTTCAAGTGGGAAGCTCCAAGCTCGCCAATGTCATGAACGGCGATCACAAGGACTTCGCGCCCCGCATCGGGTTCGCCTGGGACATCGGCGGAAACGGCAAGACTGTGGTCCGCGGCGGCGCCGGCGTCTATTACTCGCAAGCCAGTTTTGACACGTTCATGGCCGTCGCCAATCTGTACGGCCTGCGTACCATCCCCACGGGCGTGCCTCTCTATGCCAACGGCAATCCGACGCCGACAACCGCGGGTGGAACCATCAACGTTGCCACAATCACATACTCCGGCGGATCCCTGGGATCGCCCAACACTCCCGGAAGCGTCGCATACGGCTGGGCGCACAACAGCTCCAGTGTGCCGATTTACTCCCTCAGTTCGGCCTGCGGCGATGGCACGGTCACCCTGCCCACGGGCTTCACTCCCCAGCCCTGTTCCATTCTCGGAGTCGAGCCGAATCTTAAAACCCCGCTGGTTGCGACGTGGAATCTTGGCATCGAGCGAGCTCTCTCGAACAGCCTCTCATTGGACGCATCGTACGTCGGCAACCATGCTGCCAGACTATTCGGACTGACGGACCTGAACCAGCCGCAGCAGGTTGGCGGATTCAGTGCGGGCTGGGGTAATCCGGCGGATCCCAACAGCGCGGCCGGACAATGCCTCGCCAGTGCTTCCAGCGGCTACAACAACTGCAGCCCGAATTCGGCCGCCATCACGGCCGCCCAGCCTTACAACAAGCAGTTTCCGTATCTGAACTATATCGATCAGCTCTCGAATAACAATACGTCCAATTACGACGCCCTCCAGGTTTCGCTGACGCAGCGGGTGCAGCACGGCCTGTCCTACGTACTGGGCTACACTTATTCCCACTCCCTTTCCGAAAATCCGGATAATTGGACTTTCTTCCTTCCGATCGACAGCCGGAATCAGAAATCCCTCTATGGGTCAAGTATGTTCGATGTGCGGCACCACTTCACCGCCTCGGTAACCTACTTGATTCCGGGGATCAAGACCCGCAGCCAGCTGCTCGAAGGCTGGTCCATCAATTCCATTATTCTGATGCAAAGCGGTGCACCCTGGGGCATTAACGACCTTACGACCGATTTCAGCGGCACCAATGAAATCAATCAGGTAGTCGCCAACGGCGAACAGTGGAATTTCTATGGCAACCCGAGCGACTTCCAGACCAGGAAGTCGTTCAACGACACCAATGGCGGCGCCACGGGAATACCGTTTTTCGCCCCTACCGGCAGTTCGACAGCCCCGACCGCCAACGCCGCGTGCAACGCCCAGGCCGCAGCCAACGGCCCCCTGGCCGTGGCTTCGCTCGCCACTCTGGGCTGCTACGCCAATGGCAAGTCGATTCTGATTCCTCCGGCCTTCGGCAGCTACGGCACAACCGGTAACAACATATTCCGCGGCATGCCGTACTACAACGTGGATTTATCGGTTACGAAGATTTTCAAGTTCCGGGAATATCTAACCGCGCAGTTCCGCGCCGAAGCCTTCAACCTGCTGAACCATGCCAATATTGCCAATCCGTTTGGCGGTCCGGGCGGCGGCAACGGTTTCACCGATCCGAGCGGCACGGCTGGCGCGGGTTTCGGTTTCCAGAATTCGACACCGGACGTCGTCAGTTCGAACGCGGTGCTCGGCTCGGGCGGACCGCGCGCGATTCAATTGGGTTTGAAGATCCTGTTCTGATTTGCCGGAGGCGTACTGCACACCTGCAGAGGCGGGCATGGGTGCCCGCTTCCCGGGTGGCGAAGACCAACCCGAGCTGTGACCCAATCACGACGCAAAATTACCGGCGGCATCGCGCACCCGAGCACGGTAGCGCCCATTCAACGTTTACGGCAGGGCGAAAACAACTAACGACTCCAGCCCCCGCCGGTCCGGATCGGTGACACCCGCGCCACCGTTGGCCGCGGTGATCGCGACGTACTGCCTGCCATCCTTACCTTGGTAGGTAATGGGCACGGCAATCGCACTGTAGTCGAGCTTCGTCTCCCAGAGTTGCTTGCCGGTCTTGGAATCGAAAGCGCGGAAGCGCTTGTCATTCGTGGCGCCGATGAACAGGACTCCACCCGCGGTCACGATAGGTCCGCCGAAACCGATCCGGCCGGTATTCTTCTTCCCCTCGGGAAGCTCGTCCGTAACGCCCAGTCGCACCTGCCATGCGAACTCTCCGGTCGCTGCATTGACGGCGGTCAGACGTCCCCATGGCGGCTTTTGACAAGGCCAGCTCTGCTCGCCCAGAGTCAGCCCGTTGGCATCCTTCTTCAACGCCCAGAACTTGGAATTGAATGGGTTCCCATAGATGCTGGCCTGCTGGAAGGGCACCTTCGAGGTCTCAGGCTCGTTCTGTATCCAGCCGATACTGGCGTACTCATTGGTGAACACATAAACGTAACCCAGCTTGGGATCGGACGCGCTTCCGCCCCAGTTGACTCCGCCGATCGGTCCCGGAAAGATCACGTTCGATGCCGGCGGAGCATCCGGCGCACGATAAGCGTAGGGAGTGAATGGCCCCTCGTTATGAGCTCCGCCACTCTTCTCGACCAGGTCCCGGCACGCAGCCGCGTGCTCTTCATTTGTATCGGCGGCGGTGACCAGATCATCCATGTTAAAGCTCATACGCCCGAAAGGCGGCGGCTTCACCGGGATCGGCTGCGTAGCCGAAAGCTGCTCACCGGGCACCTGACTCTTCGGAACCGGAGTCTCTTTGATTCCGAATATCGGCTCACCCGTCACGCGATTCAGGATGTACATGTAACCGACCTTGCCGGTCTGGGCGAGTATCGGCACCTTCTTACCCTTGATCGTCACATCGATCAAGCCGGGCGCCGGCGGGAGATCAAAGTCCCAAACATCATGATGCACAACCTGGAAATACCACTTCATCTTTCCCGTGTTCACATCCAGCGCCACGACGGAGTTGCCATAAAGGTCGTTGCCTTTGCGGTCGCCGCCATAAAAATCGCTCGCGGGGCTGCCGTAAGTCGTATAAAGAGTGTCGCGCTGCGCGTCGACGGTCATCTGGAATCCCCAGTTGTTGACGCCTGTGCGGTCCTTCCAGCTATCGGGTAGTTCCCAGGATTCATTCCCAGGCTCGCCCGCTCGTGGCACGGAGTGGAACTCCCATACCTTCACGCCGGTGCGGGCATCGTAAGCGCGAGTGTCACCCGGCAGGCCGGGAGCGTTGATCTCCGGCACATTTGCGCCCACGAACAACATATTCTTGTAAACGGTAGGCGGCGAGTTGTATGGGACCACCAGATCCACCTGCCCCTCCTTGCCAAAACCGGGATCGACCTTGCCAGTTCCGGCATTCAGCGCCACCATCATGTGGCCGCTGGTGAACAGGATGCGCGGAGGATTATTCTGATCGCCGGGCCAATAAGTCACGCCGCGGTTGCTTGGCGACCCGGATGGTAATTCGTAACGCCAGATCTCTTTTCCAGACTCCGGCTGCAAGGCCACGATACGCCCGGCCGCAGGCAGGTACATCACTCCATTGACGACGATCGGTGTAACTTCGGAACCGCTCCCGGACCCACCCCGGCCCGGCGCGCCGGACTTCAGCGCGTAGGACCAGGCTTGGGTCAACTTAGCGACATTCTTCGTGTTGATTTGAGTAAGAGGAGAATAACGCGTGCCGGCAGGATCGCGATTGTACATCGGCCAATCGCCATTCTGCGCGTAGAGAGTTGGCAAAAAGGCCAGGATT